>Ga0222717_10000511_pt1 | contig 33318 bp, 47 predicted proteins | sample C33_18DmetaG_FD_165053 | JGI IMG/M metagenome (GOLD analysis project Ga0222717, IMG submission 165053) | Estuarine water microbial communities from San Francisco Bay, California, United States - C33_18D | ecosystem: Environmental > Aquatic > Marine > Unclassified | place: USA: California... | reverse complement strand
GCTCACCATCAATAACCGACTTTTGCAGCTCATTGATAGTTTTTCTGAGGTCAGGGAAGTACCTTTTAACCAGCATGACAAATTTTTTCTTTTGCTCATCACTTATATTTATGTTTTCTTGTTGTAGTATATTGTAACATCTTTTAACAGCTTGATCGATTACAGGTTTAAGATCTAATGATTGACATCTAGACTGTAACGCGGGTATAATCTTATGCTTGTAGTTAGCGGTAAGAATAAACCGACAGTACTTAGCGTACGTCTCCATAGTATTGCGAAGCGCAGCCTGTGCCTGAGAGGTTAGCCCGTCAGCCTCATCTAGAATTACTACTTTTATACCCCCATCGAAGGACTTAGTCTGAGCGAAGTTAGTAATGTTATGACGTATAACATCGATACCAGATTCATCAGAAGCGTTAATATAAAGATAATTACAACCTAATACATCATTAACTAGAATACGGGCTAGCGTTGTCTTTCCAGTACCTGGACTACCAACAAACAGCAAGTTAGGTATCTCACCTTTAAACTGCTTGACTACTCTTAATGACTTATCATCAAGAATAAGATCTTCCAGCTTATGTGGCCTATACTTCTCAACCCAAATCTTATCAAACTCAACCATAATCTACTTACCTGAACTACCGAAACCTTTTTCGCCTCGCTCTGACTCTACAACATCACCTTCAGTCACTATTACATTATGATTAGCATAAATAACTAACTGAGCGATCCGATCACCAGCTTTACCTTCGTAATCTGTACTAGTAAGGTTATAAAGTTTAATACCAGCATCACCCCGATAACCACTATCAATGATACCTGGATGAGGCATAATACCATGCTTAAAGCCTAGACCAGAACGACCTTCAATCTTTACCCAATAGCCTGGCTGGATAAAGGCAAACTTAAGACCAACCCCGACTACTGCTGATCCGCCGGCTGGTACTGTAAAGTCCTCAATACAAGTAACATCCATACCTGTATCACTATCATGATTCTTGCCAGGTAGTACAGCATCTACATGGGTCTTTTCAAATTGTAGTAACATATATAAATATTATAGCTAAAATGCTATCGAAATCAATAGTTAAGATTAAATAAGTGTGTGAGTAACGAAATCGATACTGCAGTTAATGACATCTTATCTCAAATTAAGAGTCATAATAAAGATACAACTGAAATCAAAAAGGTTGCTGAAGAGATTGACCTTGATAATCTAGAGGAATTTCTTGTTAAGAAAACCAGTTCTCTTATCAACAGTTCAGTTGATATGGTTGATGACGTAAAAGAATACATAGCCTCAGCTCCTGAGAATAGGGATGTTGCTTCTTTAGCTGAACTTATTAAAGCTTCATCATCTGCTATTGACACTCTTAGTAAGCTTCATACTGCTAAAGAGCAGAATAAGAATAGAGTTGAGATAAAGCAAATGGATATTGAATCTAAAGAGAAGCTTAACATTATGGATAATCAAACCAAAGTCCTTATGACCAGAGATGATGTCATGAAAGCTTTAACAGGTGATGATGATACTATAATTGATATTGATTAATATCTTCCTATCTTCTATTTATAACTATTAAATCGTCTGGATCTTTTACTCCAAAATCTCTGTTCATTATATTACTTACATTACTCCCCCACTCACTATTAGTCCCACCTAAGTCGTTCTTTGCACCTGCAGGTGCATATATAGGACCTACTTGAGTTATAGTGATAGCGTTTCCATAATTCCTCGCGGTACCGGGAGCGCCAGCTAGAGATCTAGCCATCGATCTTATCGATCTACCTCTAGCTGCTGGATCATTTCTGTAATAATTTACTCCATTTGTATTTGAGATTCCCATAGCATTATTACCTTCTTTAAATGCTTGCGATGTACCTCCTGCAGTTTCTAATATTGAAATAGAGGCAAGAAATCTAGGATCTACACCATACTCTTCTCCATATTTTACAAAATCATCATAAAGTGGTTGTAAGTTAGGGGGAAGATCTTCTTTTAAGAGCTTTCCACCGGTTCCAAAAGGTATTGCATTTTTAGGATTTACCTCACTATCATATTCACCAGAAATGTTTAATGATCTGTTTTTAAACTTCTGTTGATTTACTACACCGTTCGGCGCTGTTTCATATCCTACTCCGTTGTACTGTTGTTTTTGAACAGTTGCTGGTACACTAGTATTATCTGTAAATGGGTTATATCTATATGCTGATTCAAATCTTTCAAAGCAACCACCTAGGGTTTGTTTAACTTTGAGTAAGATGTTATTACCTAAGTTAGTATAGTCAGTGTACGACTTTAAGTCAGGAGTGTATCTATATATCTTATTGGTGCCTCTCATAGTACCACTAGCGTTGGCTAAACTTGTTAATTCGTTTAGATTCTTTTTACCAGCCACTACAGCCTCTATATTTGATCTAGCAGACTTAATATTTTGGGTAAGTTCTAATGCTGCACCACTGAATATAGCAGGTAATTTTTTAGTAACAGCTTCATCTAATCCGTTAGTTATATTTATAAATGTTGCTGATAAATCACCAACACCGAATGAATTACTACCGTTCTTAGTAGAAGCTACTTGAGCCAATCTAGCTACACTATCTGATGTCTCAGCAAACAAATTACATGGAGAATTAAGACAGTCCTTTAACGCGTCCTTAAAAGCATTATTCTCAAATCCAAATTTTGTATCTCTAATTAAATTCCCCCAAACTTTAGGATTGGAGATCATCCTATTTCTATAGTACTCTTTAGTGGATGAATCAAATAAATAACCGCTCAATATAAGAGTATCTGTAAATCTAGTAGCAGCAATTGGATCACCATTAATAGCTTGGTTAAAGTTTACAGCTAGATCTATATCCGGAGCTAACTCAGGATCGTCTACAAAATCACAAAAGGGAGTAGCATACTTGATATAGTCCTTGCTAATCGCTATACCTTGTAATTTTTCATGTAAGTTGTTTCCGTATATTACCATAATATTTTTTTCTAATTGAGGCTCCGATCACCCGGTAAGTTTGGATTTACAATTCTGGGACCCACCGGTGGGTCAGTCGGGGTTGCCCCCGGTGGGGTTGGAAAAAGGGAGGAGGTAGGTGGGTCACCAGCATTTTCTAGACGTGGTACGTTATTCGTCGGAGTGACGGGTCGAAATACACTAGGAGGAACGGTCGCACTGCGGAAAACAACCTCCGCAGAACTTGGCTTTGCTATTTCGACTACATTACGTGGGTTCTTTTCATTACCATCTGCTAGAAAACGAACAGCTTTTATTTCATTTCGGTAATTACCATTTTCGAATTTATGCTTTACTTCTATCACATACCATAACTCTTCTGCCCGGTTAGTGCACATATCACCTTTAATGGTAATAAATTTACCAGGTTTTCTATATAGCTTGCCTTTTACGTTAAGTACAATTGTTTCATTTAAATAAATAAAACTCTTATATATTATATTTCTTAAATTAGCTTTTACAAGTCGTTTACCTTTTTGATTTTTTCCTGCAATATTAAATATTTTAAATAATTTTGCTTCTTCATATGGAATAGATGGTAAGTTACTACTATTACCAGCCAGAACATTCTGCTCAAAATCGTTAGCTAACTCGTTAAATTGAATAGGTTCGACTTTTTGTATATCTATAGTAGAATTAATTATTTCATATGTTCCCCATGTTGTTTGTCTTAAATTGTTTATATCAGGCTGTATCAAATCGTACTGTTCTACGCTATTATGAATAGAGGAATTTGTAGAGTTGGTACTATCAGTAGGTGCTATAGCAAATTCCTCCATATAAACATCATCATAGGTAATATTAGTTATATTAAAAGAATTATCAGTTTTATAAGCATCTATAAACTCAATATGTTTTTTAGTTAAAAGCTCGCCAAGTGTTAATTTACGAATTGAAATAGCTCCTGGTCCAAATCCTTCTTCTTGCGTCCGTTCTCTTGCAACAGTTTTTAATAAAGGTAGAGATGCCCTCTTTTCATCTACTGGTTTGTTCTGATTCTCGATGGTTCTGGGGTTAAATCTATTGTCGAAAGTGAGATGGTTAACCCCGTCTTGTATTATAGCATATATGCTTTTACTTGATGAAGCTTCATTATCTTGAAAAATATTAAGGCTTAGAAGGTTGTAACTGGACCTTTCATCTAATTCTTCCACTTCCTCTGCTATTTCTGCCCTATCTTCTGTAGCAATATTTAATGTATCTACTATTAATTTACTAAAGCTCGTCGGTTTATCGTCCTCATTAGGTTTCTGTATGTCTAAAAAAATCTCCCAACTAATTTTTTTAAGTGACGCAGTTACATCTTCTTCAAAATCTAGCGTCTGCTTTACATCTACAGCGTTTGCTACTAAAGATGAACTTGATTTAGCGCTAGCTATAAAATCATACCCTGGATCGTTTATTGGTAAATCAGCATCTTTAAGATTAATGGTTATATATTGCTCGTTACTTCCTCTTGCTTTCTTCTTGGAACTCCCCTGACCACCTAATAAATTTAATTTACCTAATAACTGACCCCAGTTAGGAAAGGTAATATTGCCCGTTAAGCCAAAATCTATTAAATTATCGTTTATTTCGAAATAAGACACAGAAGCTAAATCTATAGGTAAGTACGTACTTTCTCCTGATTCACGATCTACTGATACAAAATTTATATCCGCTATAAAATTAGTATCTTGTAAAGTTGTTATAGTCTCACTCATTTCATACTATTTAAAATTGACCTTATAGCACCCGGTGTAATATATTTGACGGTGCTACCGCTTTTTGCTAGAAAAATATATTTAGGCTTATTAATTAGATAAACAACCCACCATAAATTTATAGTACCATATAAATTAAATGATAGAGTAGTCCATGGAGTATCCACCTGAACAGTAAGCTCATCATACGTATCACCACTTAAATCATCCGGAAATATTATTTTATTAAGGGTGTTATAAAAAAAGAAATTTTTATCTTTATTTTCTATTAGATTAACTTTAAAAATATTTTCATATAACTCTGAGCTTATAGCCTCCAAATCTGCTATATTTTTTCTACTTTTACCTGTAATTATACTACTCATAATTTTATTTTAATTTAAATCTTACTTTATTCTCCTCTAAGGTAGTTGTAAATCCGCTACCTGTCATCGTATTACCGAAATCAGTCAAGAGAGAAGTAAAAGTTATGTTTACTACATAAGCTTCTGGAATTGGCGCTTGATATTCGGTAGGAGTGTCGACTGGTAACTGTCTAATTGTACCTCTAAAATCAACACTCATTTCACTTATATAAGCGTAAGGCATACTTATAACTCCAGGTATTTCTACAGTATAAATTTTACCAGGAGTTGTACGAGCGAATGATGTTTTAAAGGGTTTATTTTGATAAGCTAACAGCCATAATAACTCGTAATTACTCTTATAATTAAAACCATCTCTATTTATAGTATTTAATAGAGGAAAATTAAATGAGACGCTCTTACCTTGATTATCAAAATTAAAATATTTTGGCTTTTGAATGTAAACGCCTGGCTGAGTTATATTTACTACTTTAGAGAGTTCATCTATAATAGACATACCTTTATTAACTATACCACTTAAAGCACTATCACCTTCATCTCCCCAGTTTGAGCTCACGCCGATCGCACTGTTTAAATATGGTAAGGTGTATTTAAATCCCGTTTCTTCTGTAAGGTATAAACCTAAAAGAGATGTTAAATTATTTCTTTCTAGTAGATTTTTATCTGCGTCCAACGCTTTAAAAATACTACTTTGTATACCTGTAAATATGGATGTCGCACTTTCAGGTATACTGTTAGATATAGTACCTAATAATGACTTTACCCCAGCTGGTGTTACCCTTTTAGTATTCTTTATAACTGTACCTAAATAGTATATTGCACCTGAAAGCAATGAATTTAGTTTTTGGTTTCGTTCTATTATATACCCTCGTGGTATTTTATTTAAACGACTCTTAGATGCTTTTATACCTGCATACCATGGCATCTGTAAAACATCAATAACTGGAGTACTTGGAATCGGTACCTGTAAAGGATCATCATTTTTTAATGGCCCATCATTGCTATTGCTATTATTTGTAAAAGTGTTAAAGTTAGTGCTGTCTACTGACTTTAATTTATCGATAAATTTCATATTATTGTATTATATTTGATATACCCATACTCTTATTAAAGTCGAGTGTTGTGTCTAGCTTCTTTACATTATTACTTCTCTCTACCATTGATCTATTACTAGAGCGATTAGTAGGTTTATCTACCAGCATCATAATACCATCTTTGATTTGAGAAAGTAGCCCTACTTGCTGCTTATTTACATCTACAAGTTCTTTATCCATTTTGAATGTATTGTTTATACCCGTAGCACCAGATTTTCGAAATTCTGATGTTGAGTCGTTTATTTGCTCAAAAAGACCTACTACCTTTTGCTGTGATATTGCAAGCTTATTCATACTACCAGTTAAGTTATTAACACCAACAGCTGCTAAGTTAAAATCTCCTTCAAGGTCTATATCACTAAAACTAAAGTCTGATATTGTGTCAAAAGCATCTCCTAATTTTATTATATCAGGAGCTGCTTTACCTAACTCAGCTAGTTTCTCCATAGGACCTTTATCGTTAAGAAAGAATGATCCAAACTTATCAAGCGCTGCTCCAACCAAATTACCACCACTCATAGCAACTAGACCTACACCTATACCAGCCAGCGCTGGACCTATAAGTAATAAATTTTCTACTGGTACATTGGCTAGTTTGTCTAGGACACCGGCAGTAGCATCTATTGGCGCGCTTAAAGCTTCTATGGCTGGTGCAGCTATCCGGGCAGCAGCTGCCATTGGTAATAACGCTACACCTAACGCGCCAAGTGCTATAGCCCCAGCAATTATAAACGGAGCGGCAACTCCTGCTACTGCACCTATCACCCCTATCGCTAGCAATGCAACAAACGCTTTACCAATTGTAGGCCATTCTATTTCTTGTAATGGAATTAGTGCTGTGTGTACCAGTAACGCTAACACACCAGCCATAATACCGAGAGCGACCCCTCCTAGTATCATGTTAGGTTTAGCAAATTTACCTATGACTACAAGTCCGAGTAGTGCTGCTCCTGCTTTACCTAGCGTTTCCCAGTTAACACTCTGAAAAGGTATTAGTACTTTCTCTAAAAGTAAGTAAAGAACTCCAACCATTGCTGCAATTCCTAAAGCGCCACGTATTAACCCCTTTTTAGCTAGTTTTGCAATAACAACTAGACCAAGTAAAGCGCCTCCAGCTTTAAATAAAGTTTCAGCTTCAATACCGGCAAACATTTTTAATACAAACGCTAATGCTCCTAAAGCTAATATCATAGCACCAAGCCCAATAGCGCCTTTTAATAGGCCTCCGAACAGCCCACCTAATATACCTCCCCCCTTGCCGTCTGGCTGGCCAGCATTTTTAGCATCCTCACTATCATTTACTTTTTGAGCGATAGGTGCCGCGACTGAACCTTTTAGTGCTTCAGCCTCTGGACCGGTTTTGGCATACTTACCTATGAGTAGCGTTTGGCCAAGTATTTCAAAGATAGATTTATACCGCTTTGCTTCTCCACTGTTTAGATCTTTAACTTTAAAGAATTTACTAAAATCTAACTGCTTACCACCTCTTACCCCCTTAGGCTTAGATTCAGGCACTCCCTTATCACCTCCTAGGTTGCCTAAGAGTGTTAGAACTTTTTTTATGCCACTATCTTCTTCCACATAGATATTTATTCGCGGGTCAAGAATCCAGCGTCAAATTCTACAACTGTATTATCTTTAAATGTAGCATATTTATTATTATGCTCAGTAACTGAAGCGATATACTCTATAATCTTATTGTTAACTTTAAGAGGTAAATTTTCAACTACACGCTTTTTTTCATATACAGTTAACTCATTTAAATCGAAGTCACTATCATCACCTTTAATATTATCTAAATATTTAACAATTTCATATGTTAAAAGTATATCAACTGATTCAGACTTCTTCTTCTCTTCACTAAGCTTGCTAATATCCAGTAAGGCCTTCTCTGTTATTGCTTTGTCCAGCTTTAAGCTAGGAATTTTTAAAGATAGCTCAAAGTCACTAAACTTAATTTTTTTAGTTTGATTTTTAAATTTTGATAGCTTGGAAGGTAAATCATTAAGATTATAAACTTTACCATCAATAGTAATATCATTACTAATAGATGCTTTACGGAGTGCTATAAGAATAGCATTCTTATCTTCGTAAGAAAATTCAACATCTTCTTGACAATTATTGGCTATTATTTCATTATAAATAACGCCGCATTTTATAACTCCAACTATACCAGTAAGAGCGGTTCGTATTAAGTCTTTCTGTTGACCGACACTGAACAATTTAAAAGATACTTCCTTTTGAATGGAAGGCACAAAAACATCAACGAGTTCTGATGTATTAAGAGAGTCGAGTTTTGATATGAAGGAGTCTAGTTTCTTACCCATACTAATATATATCTACTTCTGCTGTCTTTTCAACTCTTCGTTCTGTTTCTTTATATGCTTGTTGTGTATATTAAGCATAATTTTGGTCTCCATAGGTGACATAGTAGAGAATATATCAGACCCGTTTAGAATGGAATTGTAAAAAGCATACATTAAATCATAATACGATCTTAGATTAATACTGAAAATAGCTGAGATAAATTCTATAACTCCATTACTAATAAGATTAAGATTAATTTCTTGTATATTAAGACGCTTGTTTTCACTTATAAGTGTCATGTTAAAAGCATTACTGGATAGATCTGCTAAATATTGTTGCAGACCTTCGAACAATTTAACCGGTAGCTTATCTAATATACTACTACGATCTTCTGTATTAAGAGAGACAAAATCTATCACTTCATTATCAAATATAATTTCTTTAATTATGTTAGTATACAAATCATCTATATCTTTAAAGTATAAAGCAGTTGGAATCCCCAGCTTTATATCTATATTATCATGACTAATAGTCTTATTAAAGATAGAATAAGATATACTTTCTAACTTTTCTAATACGATACTTAAACTTACATCAACGTTGCGCTGTTCTTTAGTTGTAAATGTAAGATTTTCTTCTACAAATATCATTCTTGCATATACTAGCAGGTAAAATCTATCAACAATATCTAAGTCATCATCTAAAAAGATATTATTAAAGTATTCACTAAGACCAAAAAAATCTTTATTCTCGCAAAACTTAATGATAACTAAATACTGCTTATTGTTAAGTTCATTAATACGTCTAGACTTTCCGCTAGGTAGCACTACTTCGACATTAAAGCTATTACTCACTTAATAATTTAGTCTATTACTGCATATCTTCAACCTTATAGTGTGAGAATGCGAATGAGACGGTTTTTGATAATTCCTCTAATGATAGCTCGTTATTATAGCTTAGTTGACCTCCTTCAATGTTAAAAGGAGCACTATTATAAAAGCTATACATCTTCCTAGCTTTATATTCTACTAACGGTCTATTAAAATCTTGTGATGAACTAAACTTATCATCATAATATGCATCCGATCTACTATAAAGAAGTAGATCAATATTGCATTTTATATCTTGTTCACCATCCTCAATAAGCCCTTTATAACTAGTTGCTACTACCCAAGGCTTTATGAAATAATCCATTATATCAACGTTTGTCTCAAGAAAGGTAAGATCTAGCTTATTTTGACTACCATAATCAGCTCTTCGATCTGCAAAATAACCAGCTCTAAACCCACCTGTATTTTGTAAGGCTTCAGTACCTATTGTAATTTGCTCATTTGGTAAAGAAGCATTCTGCGCTAGTAGCATACCGAGATCGTTACTCGGGCTGGAGTAGTCATCAATTAAAGATTCCTTGACAGGGAAGCTACCTCCTTCATATGTTTGAATAATGTTACTTACATTATCACCGACGGTAGACATCGATGCTCCGCGACCAGAGAAATTTACAGTCCATAAAAACTTTAAAGGGAAGTCGCTAGCCCAATTTTGATGTAGTTTAAGTCTAGATTGTGTAGTCTGTGGCACTTAAATATTTAATCACCTAATCTTATTATAGAAGTGATAAGCTATAGTAGTTGATATTTCAACTGTCTCACCATTACCATCAGCCATCTTATATTCAATATTATCAATGTTGCGTAATGAAGCTCCAACGAGCTTATATTCAGCAATAGGCTCTAGGTCTTTATCAAGTTGTGCTAACTGAATAAAAAAATCTTCATCGGGGGTACCATATTCACCGGTAGATGTTTGATCGTTAAATAATGCTCTAGAAGCAGCCTCAAAATAGTTTCTAAGATCACTATCAGCATCTAAGTAAAAGTTAAGACTATAGGCATCTGATCCAGGATACTCAACACTACCAGGAATGTTTAAGTTAAGTCCCATATATGGCACTTGTGTGTTCTTAATATTACGCCCAGGTAGGTTAGCAGTTTTAGCATAAACTAACTGTGACTCAGTTAAAGCAGGAACTCCTTGTAACTGCATTTGAGTTACTCTAAAAAGAAAATCTCTCGAAAAGTCTCTATCCGCTGCAACTCTATAGAAATTTTGAATATTTTGGTTTACGGGCATACTAATATTTATAGCTTGAAAGCTATTTATATAAAAAAAGAGCTGTGAAATGTTACTTCCACAGCTCTTAAATTTAGTTAATTAATGTTATCCGCCGATTAACTCTTCGAAGTTAGCATCTGTGCGTGTAGCGTAGAAGTTAACTAAGATAAACTCAGCAGTCTTAACTGGCTTAAGGTATATATCAACTACTAGTTCGTTCTGATCAATAACCTCACCAGTGTTATTTCTTTCATCACAAACAATAAGGTAATCATATAAACCATCGTCAGCTTTTACTCTTTCAAAGAATGGTGTTAATGTATTAACAACTCTTGTTCTAGTAAACAACGTATTGTTCTCAAAGAGGAAGAACTGCATTGTAGCCTTTGTAATCTTCTCAAGATATAAGAAGGTTCTACGTACATTAATTCTATCGAATGCACTTGGCTTCTTAAGCAATGTCTTCTGTCCGAAGAACACGTTACCTTGATCAGAGAAACTAGCTATTGGATTAAGATTAACTGTATAAAGATCATCACGTTGACGTTGGTTAGGTGATAAAGCAATATCAACTGCATCTGTTATAACACCGCGATTGAATCCTGCTGGTGCACCCCATGGCCCGATTGCTGCATCTGTAGAAGCCATTTTAGCTGCTGCAAATCCAGAAGATGGAACGTAAGTGAATAGACCGGAATAGTTATCATATACTTTCATCCAGTTAGCATACACAGCTGCATATGATGTATTAGCATTTTCAAACTGATGTCTTAATGCCCAGTAAATATCTGTACTGAAGTTCTTTGACTTATCCGCTTGTACTTTGTTATCCTTACCAGTAACTAGTAACTGTCTAATTGGATCAGCAACGAATAGAATATCACCTCTACCACCATCCTTGACTGGGCCTGCAAATTCGGCAAACTTATTAAAGATAGTTGTATAATTGTCTCTAGCAGTGTTAGAGGGAAGATCACTTGATGTTCTTAATTCTTCGATTGGTGTAGTTGTTCTTAAGTCGTCAAATCCAAGAGCTGCTATACCTACAGCTGCGGTTTGATTATATGTAAATATAGTACCTAAACCAGCTTCTGCAATAATATCGATGTTAAACTTACGATCGTTACGAATACGATCAAGAGCTCTATCAAGCTTCTGTGGAATATTACCAGCAAGCTTTGTCTCTAAGTTAGTCTCACCGTATGCACCGAGTGGGAATAGTGAATCAGCTTTACCCCCGAGTTCTGCCACAAAAGCTTTTGAAGCTCCAACTTTGTCTACAGATATGAAGCCATTAGCCACATTTTCGATTAAAGATTGTGTAAGTACTCGTATTTTCTTTTGAGGATTACCCTCAGTATCTAGATTTAAGCCAGATATTTGATCTGCTAAGTATGGATTAACCAATATCTCAATATTACGAGAATCATCTTCAACAGTACCAAGTGAGAAGTTTATTGGAGCACCTCCATTTTCAGAATTAATCTGTCTGTAATGTCCAATAGAACCGTTATAACCTTCTTCTAACAAGTAATCCATCTTATTAGCATCTTTAGAGAACACTGACTGGCGTAATTTAAATACACCAATGTTTAGCGTATCATCAAACTCTGTTGTAGATGTATCATAATTAGTTATACTCTCTTCCATAACTTGAGATATGGAATTTTGAATATTAGAACCTGCTGCGGCTGTTACATTAAATTCAAATCTTGATGATGGTATAGTAGTAAATGTTGTCGTACCTGTACTAGGTGCAGCTGCAGTAGTAGTTTGTACTGTTTGTATCGCATCAAATGCACTTGCAGGGTTAATGTTAGTATTATCAGATATACCTAAATAGTAACCGTTAAATTGACCATCAATAGTTGTTTGAGCTTTGTTAATAACGATTATAGCAGCTCCAGATAAAGCTGGAAGACTACTTAAATTTGTTGATTGAGAAGCAGTTGACTGCCAACCTTCACTAAATGTCTCACCATTTGTAAGACTAATATACTCTTCATCTGTTATATCAAATTGAGTTGGAGCACCTAAGAACCAAGTAGAAGATAACTTAGTAAAGTCTGAAGTAGCCACGTTTGGTGTAGCTGTTCTATCATAACCAGAAGCTGGGTATGCAAGAACAGAGATCTTAGATCCAAACCCTTGACCAGCACCTGGACCATAAGGTAATCTATTTACCATTAATTTACCGGTTGAATTTAAAGCAGCTCGTGCAGAATGATAGAAGTATCTTTCTGCCGGTGTTCTTGGTTGCCCGTAAATTTGCTCAAACTCTGTGATGTTTCCTACGCCCACTACTTCATCAGTGGGACCTTCGTTAGCAAAACCTGCCATATATGTTGTTGTACCCTGAGAAACTGTTCTAAGTGATAGATCAGATTCACGAATCTCAACACCAGGAGATTGTATTGTCCTATTAGCCATAAAATTATTTATTCTTTTTGAATAAATATTTTCTTATAAATCCAATAATTTAGTGTGTAACTGTGAGTACACAAACGTGAAGGATGATTCTATTTCTTCAGACGTTCTATAGTTATATTCTAAATTACCTAAAGTAACAGGGAAAGCCTTAGTATATGTAAACTCTATACGTTTATTTTCATATTCATCTAAACCATATAAGGTCATATCAGTCTGATAATTATTAAATTGATTATCAGGGTCTAGATCTGACTCATCATACACACCAGTTTTTTGATCATGCATCAAATTTAACCATTTATATATAACCCAGTAGTTGTTGAACTCATTGTCAGCTGTGAAGTTAACCGTTACGGGAGGGTAAGGCTCTCTAGCATGAGCAGATTGATACAAATTACTACCTGCGTAAGGTATCTGAATTGATGGCACCGTAAGTTCTGGCACAACTGCACCGTAAACAGATAGTTGAAGTTTATCTTCAATGACGTTAGCACTATTACGCGCACCATTTTCTCGTACGTTAATTTCTCTCAATGCCGGAGGTAAAGAGAAAACAAGTAAAAACTTATCTAACCGGCTCTTGTTTAAGATAGATTGATTGTTTTGATTTACTGCCATCGTAAATATTTATTCTAGAGGTTGAAAGCCATGCATTTCCAATTCATCCATTTCCTCTTCAGCTTGATTATCACCCATACCAAATACAATTGGAGGTAGCATATTATTAGCACCAACAACCTCATTATCTGCATATAAAGAAGTAGCATCTTCAAAGAACTTTAATCCGAAGTCCATAGCCTCAATAACCATAGGTTTACCTCTATCATCTAATTCAAGTATCTCAAAGAAGCGTTCTGTAATTTCTTTCTCTAATATAAAGAGCGCGTAAAGGGTAGCCATAACTCTATCATCATGATGACTCTGTCTCGCTTTCCAGGTCCCGTTAGGGTAACGTACGAATGATCGCAACTCCTTTAATGTATCTTCATCTCTAATTGTAACTGAGCGCGCTTCATTAATATAATATCTCATGTTAAGAACACCTTTGTACTTTGTATTTGTATGCGCGATCATACCTTGCATTATGTTTCGTCTGTGACCTGCTTTGTTTCCGTAGGATACTATCTTTTCATAACCAAAATCATTAGCAAGTCTATCAACGATTTGGGCACCAGGTCCGTTACGCTCAATAAGAGCTAAAGGTGATCCGTAGTTTCTTAATATAGAATAGACTTTGTTAGTATAGTCCGCAGGTGGTATTTTATTATTAGTATAACATGCAACTTGTCTTATATCTTTAAGATCAGTTATATCAAATATCTGTACTACAGATGAATCAACTCCAACTCCTTCTGCTGTATCTACACCGGCAGCGTATACTCTAGATGGATCTGCTTCCTCCCAAATTTTATAATGACCATCATCTAAAACTATTTTAGGTTCACATAGCTGTGATTGCATCTTCTCAAATAGATCATCATCGATAGAAGATTCACCTGAGTTAATAAACTGACAGCAAAACTCTTGAAGCCACGCATCATGTGAGCCGATAGCTTGTCTAGTATTGTTAGCCCACATCTCATCTCTACCAGGTACTTCATCCCATAATATTTTATCATATGACCAACCGTTCTCCCCTGTCTCAGCTCCTGTGTATAATTTATAAAATAAATTATCAGTACCATTAGCAGTAGAACAAACAAATACTTTAGACTTTTTAGAAGAGGTAATAACAGGAAAGACAGACTTCCAAAACTCTTCTACCAAGTGAGGTTCAATAAATGCCATCTCATCAATAACTAGACAGTTAACAGATTGACCACGAGCAGCTGTACCAGTAGTAGTTGTAATACCAATACGTGATCCATTCTCTAACGTCATGGATGTCTTAGCATATTCTTTGACCGGTGACTTTAACCAGTTAGGTAACTCCTCATAAGCCATCCTTACACGTTGAAAGATTTCAATCGCAGTCGCCTCTTTGTTAGCTACTAACAATATACGTTGATCCTTATTAAAGATGGCTTGCCATAAGATATAAATTGTCATCATCGTTGATTTACCAATCTGTCTAGAGGCTAGTTGTATAAAGAACCGATTATCTCTCATCTTGCGCAGAGCTCTCTTTTGAGCCTTATATAGCTCAATCTTCTCTCTACCTCTATCCAGGTTAACAATATAAAAGAAATTTTCAGCAAAGTAAAGAATGTTCTTCTCTGCTTTAGATAAAGCTTTTACTTGTTCTTTAGTGTATTCACCCTTCCAGTTTACGTTGGGTAAATTTTTATTACCCATATAGTACATATTATCTTGTTGAGCCATTGAAAATATTTATCACTTACCATAAATAAATATATGGCTAAAAAGAAAGACCTTCAAAGTTTAGGTGAAGCATATGGTGCTATTTTAGATAAAGTAGTAGTCAATGAGAATGTTCCAGCAGGAACTATCGGAGAGGCTCCTCTCGAAAAAGGCGGTCCAACCGAGCGTGGTGGATTTAAAGAGTCCGATGTTGACATTAACAAAGTTGGTGATAAAGAAAACGCTTATAATATAAAAGGTTTATCTTATGGTGATGGAAACGATCCAGGTACAGGATGCGATCAGCCTCTACCAACTTCAGATGACGTAGCAGCGCGTTATGGTATCGTTGGAAAAGAAGAAGACGAAGAGGATGAGACAGAAGAAGACGATGTCAATAAAGTCGAAGCTGATATAGCTGAAGATGAAGAAAGTAAAGCTAAGAAAGCTAAGAAAGATCATGATGGGGATGGTAAGATTGAATCTAGTACTGCTGAGTATATGGGATCAAGGGATAGAGCTATTAAGAAAGCAAACTCTGAAAAAGAAGAAGAAGAAGAAGATACTGTAGATGAAGATGAACTTCCTGTTTCAGATGAAGAAGATGAAGAAAGTTCAGAAGAAATAGAGAAAATCGCTGAGGAAGGACTAAATATTTTTATGAAGCGTAAATCAGTTTTTGATAAACTCTATGATAAGGTCATGGTCAATGAAGACTTTGGCAGTGAACATGAAGAAGCAGATCTCGATGCACTTGGTCTTGATGATGCAGAGACCGACGCCGATGCAGAAGGTGAAGTAACAGTTACTTTAGACAGAGAAATGGCACAGCACTTATGTGACGTTCTTAAAGCTGCATGCGGAGACGAAGATGAAGTCGAAGCAGAGGTTGAACTCGGAGATGAAGATGAGCAATTCCCTGCTCAATTCGAAGAAGATGAAGAAGGAGAGCCTACTGCAATGAATACCCACTATAACGATGGTAAGCAGAACAAAGTAGGTAGTCTTAAAAATGCTGGTGGAGCTGCTAGTACTGGTGCAACTGGAAAAGTTGATGCTGGTTCTAACATGAATACTCACTATAACGACGGAAAGCAGAACAAAGTTGGCAATCTTAAGCCAGGTTCAAGTGCTTTTGAATAATTAAAACTAAAACGCAACAATATTAAAGCCTATCGTTAAATCGGTAGGCTTTTTTATTAAGTATATATATGAAGACCTTTAAAGAGTACTATCAAGGAGATAAGTACATGCACGCTGCAATGAGGACTGGTAAGAATCTATACGGTGGTACAGATAGAAAACATCAAAATAATGTCCGTAAAGAATATAATTCTAAATGTCCTCATGTTAGAAATTTAATAAATGGAGGAGCTCATCAAATTAAGCTGATGGGTCAACCTCTAATGGGTACTCTAAACACTTACAGTTTAGATTATGAGCCTGGAGTAACAAAAGGTCTTGGTAACTCAGGTGCAGAGGTAAAAATGTTTGAAGATGAGGAAGGTAATCAGTGTGGGATGCTTATGAAGAAGACTAAATAACTGTATGGGCTGTAATCCAAATACTATTAACTGCACACCGGAAGAAGTTTTAGCAGCTACAGCTATACCATCTTGCGGTAGGTTTGTAAATGCTACGAACATGCAAGCAGAGCAGTTAGTATTTGATCAGGCATACAACGACCTAATAAACAACTATGGTATTGATGTTCAATACTATTTTAATCCTTTTAATTTATCTGCAGCTAATTTATTATATGGAGAAGAGCCAACTAAAACGTTTCAAGGCCCACTCGCTCTTCAAATGTATGTCGAGCTTAATAATGAGGCTATATCCTTGCAAAGCTTCGGTTTTGATGCTGCTGATGAATTTACTGGCTATTTACACATAGATACATTTTATAATGCTGCATCGGCAAAGTTTGATTACGCTAGCGTTGGTCAGTCTATAGAGCCAAAATCTGGTGATCTTGTAGTCATAGACGCATTAAGCTGTATGCGAACAAACGGCAGAGGTGCTAAGGTGTATGAGATTACAGAGCGAATGGATCAAGATGTTTCATCAATGAATCCTTTACTCGGTACATATGTATATAGAGTAAGAGCTAAGCGATACGAATATTCATTCGAACCTGGCGCGCCTATTGAGCCAGTTAATGATCAGGTATTTGAGAACTCATTTAGTGGTGTTCTATCTACTAACATACCTGGTGATAGTGTTTCAGATGGTAAGTCTTTTGATTGGAATATTAATGAAGACTCTAAAGATAATGTATATGATATGGATGTCAATGATAATGATATCTATGGCAATTATTACTAAAAAGCCTTCGCGCCGTTAGACGCGAAGGCTCATATAACACTAACGAAGTTAAACTAGACTATTTGCAATCTTATTAGCGTCAAATATTTGACTAGGATTTTCATATTGACATTCATGAAGCGCCCCTGTAAAGCTGTAATCATATAAATATGAATCAACAGTACCTTCTAGAAACTCCTGTGAAGGTTTAATGTTGTTATGTAGATCATAGCCGAAAGTTTCTGGTTGAGTAGCTACCCACACGACAGTTGAAGGTAAGTTCATTGCTGCAGCTGCATGCTGAAGAGAAGAATCAATTAAGAGTCTCTTTGTTGAGTAGAGTAAAAGACCAAAGAGAACTTTTTTAGGCATAGCAGCATCAACGCGTTGTACGTTCTCTAACTGAGGGTGTAGGTCATAACAAACGTGTACAATATGATACCTATCATGTAGAGCGTTGACAATGTTTTGAGCGACTGTAGGGTGAATATCTCTAGTCCATGAATATGGAGTCTCTTGATGCTCTTTACCAGGTCCTCCAAATGGTTGAATGAGAAGTACTGGTTTATTGGTTGGGTTCTGGATAATCCTTCCAGCCTCTTCTTTCTCTCTAAAGTTTAATAATAACTCAGGCGTGGTATCCGCACGAGGTACATTAATTAAATCACACCAGGAATCAATAAGATGCTTTTTCTTTGTAATATGATCTGTTGTTTTATATGGTTCTTGTGAGTGTATTTCAACATCCTGCTTGTAAATGTAATCTTTATAGAAGTGTGGAGTGTTGCCGATTCTATAAACCCTATCAACATGTGGGTTGTTAAGAAACACTTCAGGCCAAGCACATACTACTATAATATTATTATCAGGTCTAGCTTTCTTGTATGATGCTATAACAGCAGAACCTGCCACATGCTTACCAACCCCACCTTCCATATGAAAGATAGCATTCTTACCCACCAGTGTAGGCTTTACTTCTGTTACTTCAGCTTCTACTGCTTTACCTTTAGCTGCCTGCTTTTTTGTACTACCACTATTACGCTTGCTCATGTCTAATTAAACTATACTATAATTTACTTACAATATAGCGAAATTCAAGAGGCTAAGTTACAATTTTTAAATCAGTACCGGATCTATATATTGCTCCAGTGGGTAATCCTGAACTAGATGTAGGAATATCAGTTATTACAAGCCGTTGCGTATAAGCCGTATCATCTAGACACGCATTAATACCACTACCAGCTAATATTGCTGCAGCAGAAACTGTGCTAGAGATAGTATTACATGTACCAGATAATATAGAGCTATTGTCACCACATGTATTATTATAGCATCCGTTTACTACCGCGCTATAACTACCGGACGTTTTATTATTATTACCTCCTCCAACAAATGAGCCAGTACCACCCGCACAACCATAAAATCCTCCTACTATAGAAGAGTAACTACAACCACCTGCTACAGTAGTCTGATAACCACTCTTAATATTGCTACTAGAAACAGTACCGCAAGCATTTATATCTTGAAAAGATGGTGAGCAGCTAGCTTTTAATCCAGGTACATCTATAGTAGCTACAGTTCCGTTTACAGTAGTAGATTTAATTGTACCTTGCGCTGCACCTGACGAAACGCAATTTATTACTGAGCATCCATTTGTTGTGCACCAAGCCGCGGCATTATCCCAACTAGTACATCTCGCTGCTACATATATTCTAGTAGCATCCCACCCCCCTGAAAGAGAAGAAAGCTCAGTTCTTGCTAGCATCCCTCCTACCCCGGTTAGAGGCGCTACAAAAGCTGAAAGTGGTGTTTGACTAGTTATAGAGTCTTGTACAACTGCTACTAGCTCGTTACCAGTAAGAGGAGAGGAAAATGTTGGTAATTCTGAAATCTTTACACCCATACCATTATTTAGTTGATAGTCATAAGTTTTATATTAAAATATGTTAATGTCTGCAAAAATTGTCAATTTCGATGAAGCGTCACATACATACACGCATAAAGATAAAGGTAAGTTTATTTCTGTAACTACTCTACTTGGTCAATATAAGAAGAAGTTTGATAAACACTTCCATGCATCAAGAGTAGCTGAACGAGAAGGTGTATCGAAAGAGATGGTTCTTGAGATGTGGGAGAAGGAAAAGAATAAAGCTTGTGATAGAGGTACAAATATTCATAAACTACTTGAAGATTATATTAGCTATGGTGATATGGAGGATAATTACAGCTGGCTTTATAAAACCTACAACAGGGCAGTAGATAATCACATTGATAGACATGATAAGATTCATTGCGAGAGTTTATTATACAATGAGGACTATAACGTGGCTGGTATGGCTGATCTTATATTCGAACATAAGAAGGGTGAGTTTACAGTAGGAGATTTTAAGACTAATAAGAAGTTTAGGTTCAGCTCACCGTTTGGGGAACGAATGCTCGATCCTGTTGATCACTTACATACCTGTGAGTTTAATACGTATGCTCTACAATTGTCGATGTATGCTTATATGCATGAGCAAATGACCGGTCAACGATGTCGTAAATGTGTCATCTTCTACCTACAAGAAGATAGGTTTGTACCATATCACATTAACTATCTTAAAGCAGATATTATTAATATCTTAAATGATTATAGAAAAACATCGTTGCTATCCTAATTGCTGCAATAAATAGCTTTAAATATGAAAAAGTCTAAGCTTGTTAATAATTTAGATAAATCTATCGACGCTTTATATGATAGCCTTTATGCAGTAAGAGATGCATTAGAGAAGGTTGAGGATGAAGAGATGGATTTCTTAGCTAATAGTTTTGTAGATCAAATAGAACTTAGCGTTGTTGAAGGTGAGTATAATTACGAAAGAATTAAAGAGTATATTGAAAAACTCTATATAGAAGAGTAAGTATTTACGTGAAAGATTTTAAGTCATTCTATCTTGAGAACTTTGCTGACGGTAAAAGGAAGGGAAAGAGTCGCCCTGGCCGCGTTAAGAAGTCAGGGGCTAGTTGTAATGGTTCTGTGACAGAGCTTCGTAAGAAAGCAAAAAACGCTAGCGGTGAGAAGGCGAAGATGTATCACTGGTGTGCAAACATGAAGGGTGGTAAGAGAAAGAAGTCTGAGTCTGAGGAAGTTCCTGAAGAAGATGCTGAAAAGAAGGTATCTAAGACTCGCGCTAAGTGTCAGGCTAAAGCTAAGCGTAAGTATGATGTATGGCCTTCTGCTTATGCGTCAGGTTATGTTCAGAAATGTGTAAACAGAGGCGGTAAAATAAAATGACACAAAAAGAATTGTTAGAGAACTTACGAGATTGGTTTAAGACTCGGACAGATAAGAAGACTGGTAAGAAGTTCAAAGGATGGGTCAACTGTAAGACTGGAGGACCATGCGGCAGAAAGAAAGCAGGTAAGAAAGGCTCTTCATACCCCGCTTGTAGACCAACACACGCAGCATGTAAGAAGATAAAGAACAAAAAATATAAGAAACGCGGTCCGAAAAGACAGCAATGGAAGAAGAAAAGCAGTTGATTATACTACCGTTCCATGTTAATATTTATATATGAATATTTGCATCTTGGGTGGCGGTTACGTAGGAACTCATTTAAGTAATAGTTTAAAGAGTGATCACAACGTTACAGTCTTACGTCGAGCTGATCTAGATTACAACAAGCAGTACAAGTTACTAGCCTTCTTATCCAAAGGTAATATTGACTATGTTATTAACTGCTCAGGATTTACAGGTCGTCCTAATGTTGATCAAGCAGAAGATAAAAAGAAAGAGTGTTGGGATCTAAATGTACTTGGACCAGTCAATGTAAATAGAGTCTGTAAAGCAGCACAAATTCCGTACATTCATATTTCGTCTGGTTGTATCTTTACAGGGTATGAAAAGGAATGGTTAGAAGAAGATGAGCCTAACTATGGGTTGTTTGATTTAGAGTCATCTTTCTACTCTAAATCAAAGCATGCTTATGAATTAGCAGCTGGTGATTATGGTTTAACTATACGGATCCGGATGCCGTTTGATAATGATATTACATCAGAAAGATCTGTGTTATCAAAGCTCCGTAAGTATGATAACCTAGTTAATTTTAAGAACTCTAAAACATATATACCAGATTTATGTAGGTTCATTAAGAAGTATGTTGAAGAAGCTAGGAGTGATAATGATGTACTACATCTCGTTAATCCAGATGCTCTAGATACGGCTGGTGTTATAGCGTTTATGAAAGCAGCAGATAAAGGTAACCCTGATTGGAAGTTTGTAGACTTCGCTGCTCTTAATACTAAAGCCAATAGATCTAATTGTACGTTAGATGTTACTAAGCTTAAAGAAAAATATGATTTCGAACCAATGACTGAGTCAGATGCACTCGCTCTAATATATGAAAAGCCCTCTGTATAATAAGATTAAGAATAATTCCCCTGGTAAAATAATTACAAGTTTTACTGCAGGTAACTTCGATCTACTTCACCCAGGCTATATATATACCTTTGAAGAAGCTAAAAGGCATAGTGATAAGTTCATTGTATTCCTACAAAGGGACCCATCATCGACTCGATATACAAAATATAAACCAGTCATACCTTACTATGAGAGGTACAAGACATTAATGGCTATCAAGTATGTTGATGAGGTATATATGTATCAAACAGAAGATGAACTTGTAGACTTAATTAAGTTCTTTAAACCAGACGTTCGTATATTAGGAGAAGATTATATTGGTAAACCTTTTACAGGTGACGATCTACCTCCGGAGGTAGTGTATACAACTAGATCACATGAATGGTCTACGACAAAGATAAAGGATCTTATTACCTTGCAAACTATCAAACAGAACCCAAAATTATTAGAGAATGAGTAAGACGTATTTAGTTACTGGAGGATGCGGCTTTATTGGCTCGTATGTTATCGAAGAACTTCTTAAAGATAAAAATGCTGACATAAAAGTCATATGTGTTGATAAGATGGGAGTAGGTTCTGATCTTAAACATATTCCGCTTAACGATAGTAGGTTAAAGCATGTAGTGCGAGATATATCAAGACCTGGGTTTAAAGATTTTTTAGGTAAAGTAGATTATATTTTACATTTAGCGGCTGAATCTCATGTAGATAGATCCATTACTAACCCATTAGCGTTTATTGATAGTAATGTTGTAGGTACAGCAAATGTACTTGGGCTATGCATGCAGGACGGTGCTAGAATGGTTCACGTCTCAACTGATGAAGTGTATGGACATTTACAGCTAGACGAGGAGCCCTTTACTGAAGAGCATCCTCTTAAGCCTCGCTCACCGTACTCAGCATCTAAAGCTAGCTCCGACCTACTAGTGCAGTCATACATTACAACTTACGGTCTTAACGCATCTATTACAAGATGCTGTAATAACTATGGACCTAGACAACACAACGAAAAACTAATACCAACAGTTATACGATCTTTAGCTCAGGGTCAATACATTCCTGTCTATGGTAAAGGAGATAACATTCGCGAATGGATACACGCTCGTGATCACGCTAAAGCCATCATAGAAGTACTACATAAGGAAGATGCTGCAGAGCTGTATAACATACCAGGTAGTGCAGAGTTTACTAATTTAGAGTTAATTGATCAGATTATTGAAACTGTTGTAGCCAAAGCACCAAGATATAGAAGACAAGAGTATATTAAGTTTGTAGAAGATAGGGCAGGACATGACTTCAAGTACGCTATATCAACAAAGCATAATTTAGATGCAGTAGCTAATCAGCAAAAATTTAATTTATCTGAGACGGTTGATTACTACTTAGCCAAGTATTTGAAGCACGCAGAATTATTTTAGAATAGGTACTTAAGGATAAGCTGATCATCAGTAAGAGCTTCTTCCTCTTTATCATCTGTTTCAGTTGAATCGTCTAGACCCTCTTCATACTCTTCATAGTAAGAATATATATCATCTGCATCAGCTTCGTAGCTGATAGCTGTTGTGCCTGTTGATGTATGAACAACTTCGTATTTTTCTTTTATATCAGCAAGGATTAACTTCTTTAAAAGTTTAGCTTCAGTATCTGTCTCTGCTCGTTTTAAAAAGCTCTTTACTTCATTGCTAGTAAACTTACCTTTAAGGTCGAGAACAGGATCATCAAATAGTCCCCATACATGAATTGAAAGATATTTTCGTGTAATACCAGCGCAGTCTCTAATAACATAATAAGCAGCTTTCTTTTTTATCTCTACTCCTGTATCAGGATTATCAGCAGCGCGCGCAGCTGGACCATAGAGCTTAGCGATTCGCTCTGTTGAGTTTTCTAGTATAACTTCTTCGAACATACATTTATTTAGTTGATTTTAATGATATAGCCTATAAAATAATATAAATGAAAAATAAGTGGGTTATATTTATTGCTGTAGTAGTTGTTGGTTTTTTAGCTGTACCGTTTGTATTTAATAGAGGTCCGGTATTTACCGGGAAACAATACGATAGCGAAGAAATAACATGCAATATATTTGTTCACCCACCTACCTTTCGCGATAAAGAGGGTAACTTAATTACTGGGCATACTGTAAGGTACCATCCAAATGGTGATGTATATTCTAAAGCTCAAATGAAAGATGGAGTAATGCATGGACCGTTTATATCTTTCTGGGATAATGGTCAAGTTCAGATGTCTCTATTCTGGGATGAGGGTACTCGTTACAAGAAAATGCGTGCTTGGGACCGCGACGGTAAGCGTTTAAAAGGAACTGGAGAAGAGCAGATGCAACAAATTTATAAGCTTGATGCAGCCCTTAATATGCAATTGGAGAGTCTCGATTTAAAGGAGATTACTTTCTAAACAGTTGCCATAAAAAGGAACTGTGATATAATAATAGTATGAAGAAGAGGTTTCCAAAAAAGCCCTTTGATTTTGGTAAATTTGTTATTGAGTACCGAGATAATAAAGGCGGTATGTTACGATTCCTAAAGGAACGTATCGATAATATAGATGATGCCAATGCAGCTCAAGAGAAGCTTCTTCAAGATGGCTATTACGAACCAGTTATTAAAAAAATAGGATGATATTATTACACCCGTCGGCTAGTGTTAAGAAAGATACAGGAATTAATTTTAATGTTTTCGAATCGTTACTAACTAATATGTTAGAACATAATCATAAGAAATATCTAAATCTATCTGTAACTATTCATAAAAGTAGAGTAAGAGGTACTTCATTTTGTACCCCTGTCTCTATTAAAGATTATAAAATAGAACTAGATACAGCAAAGGCTAATAGGAGATATATATTTGGATCTCTCTTACATGAGATTAGACATTGTATTCAGAATAACCTATTTAACTTCTGGAATACAGCAAGCCTTAAGACGTGGAAATCTTATTACTTCTCAAAGGAAGAAATAGACGCTCGTAAGATGGAGAGACTGACAACGCAGTTCATAAAATACTACGATTCATTTATGAAAATGGAAGAGCAATTTAAGGACCTGAAACTCAGTAAGATTTGTTAGTATGAGTTGTGAGATATATATTACATTATCTGGATACTTACCCTACCGAAGACGGTAAAGATGGTATATTTGTGCATATAGAATATAAATTTAATCAATATGAAGAACCATACGTTGAACATTTCAAGCTTTGTAATATAATAAATGGAGAGATAGGTCAGGAAATAGATACTAACCCAGTGTTAAAAATGTCTATAGTAATGAAGCTATTACCATTAATGTCTAAATAATAAAAATAAAAAATGAGAGGAAAAATAGATAATTTCGATTTTGTACTAGAAGAAGAAACTAACAGGATATTTGTATATCAGAAGAATAACGATACCCCTGTTAGTTATATTATCGTTAATGATAATATAAGCGAGAAAGACTTCCATTACGAGATTATGGACTTTGTTGCTAAAAGCAAAAATAACTGAGATACTTTCATAGACCTTAACTAATATCCATAAATATTAGTACGTTTGTCTTATGGAACCAGAAAAATCGATCCTAAAAGAGTTTTTAGCAGGAGGGTGGATTATCGTTCTTCTTGGAACAGCCACTATGTTCGCGCGTATACTAGTTGATAAGGAAAAGAGTACTATAAGAGATGCTCTTAAGAAAATAGTATCAGCTGCTATATTAACTACTGTTATATGGTCATTTATACGAGACATGCCTATGGCAGACCTACATAGAGCTCTAATATATGGTGTAGTTGGTGCTATTTCTCCAGAAATCTTGCAAGGTGTCGTTAAATTAGGTAAAGCCTTTGCAAATAATCCTTTTAGATTTCTTAAGAAAGGTAATTGATTTACTTTAGTTGACTATTAAATTATTGTATAGTCCGGAGTAGCTCAGCGGTAGAGCGGGTGGCTGTTAACCACTAGGTCGTAGGTTCGAACCCTACCTCCGGAGCCATTTTTAAGTTGCATGTATGCTTTTGTAGGATACAATAATGGTGATATGTTAAAAACTATTTTATTAACTACGTTGGCCGCAGTTGGTTTTGTATCTGCGGGTATTGAATCAGAAATTGCGGTATGTGAAGAAGCACCGATTACAGCTAGCCGGTTAAGCTTTATACCTCCAATTGAGGTATTTTCAACTTATAGGGATACTGACGTTTGGCGAGGAGCTAAATTTGGAGAAAATGATAAAGTTACCGGATTGGCTACTGGTTATGATTTTGACTTTGCACGTTTAGAAGCTTCATTCTCATATGCTGATAACTCTGAACTGAATAACACCAACCTATCTGTTGGTTTAGTTCGCAATTTCTCTTTAGAGGGAGTAGGAGAGTTTACAGCTGGAGTTGCCTATAAGCGCTATACAGGTGGAACAGATCTAGCTGGTGATGTAACTAGTGAAATTGGTGTTTCTTTAGCTAAGGAGTTCTCTTTTGCTGATGTTGTAGCTACTCAGTACTTTGCTACTGAAGGTAACGGTTTAGGTTACTTTGAGCTTACAGCTAAACGCTCCGTTGATCCTTTCTTTTTTGTAGAGGGTAATGAAGTGTTAATTGATGTAACTGCTACTGTTGGTTATAGCTTTGAAGAGTCAGAATTTACACATACTCAGATTACTGCTAGTAAAGATTATGATTTAAATAGCTACATCGGTGAAGTAACTCTCACACCATTTGTCTCCTTTGTTGATGTTGCATCAGATACGGCTGGTACTATTTATGCAGGTTCAGATAACGAGACTCTTGCCGGAATTTCTTTTAGTAAGTTCTTTTAAATTAAACTAATATAGCTCAACCCTCTGTGGATTATTCTGCAGAGGGTTTTTTATGTTACCTCTATTAGTTTAGATATTATAATTAGAGTATCAAAGGTAGTTAAAAAAGAGAAAAGGAACTCTAGTACAATTATAGAGTAATGAAGATTGTATATTGTGCTTGTGGTTGCCTTGTTAGACCGGCTCGTGTAGAAGCAGGCTTTAGTAATTGTATTAGATGTGCTTATGAGAATCCTGTAGAGCCTCCTAAGGGACGTATGGTTTATACTGGTAAGGTTGGTGCAGAGATTGAGATTATGTCTGCTGAGACTTGGCGAGAGAATAAGGATAGGTTCTGCCCTAAGGGCGCTCGTAGTGCTGTTAAGAATTTTAGTAAGAATGTCTGCGCGTAAGGAGCTCTAATATAATTAGGTATGGCAGCTAGAAAAGATAAGCAAGGTCGTAGAATGATTAGTGGTCATTACGTTAGAGATGCGTTTTTCTTTATGCAGGACTTGCAAGAGGCTCTACTGATGAATGATGTGAGAGACTTCTCTCAGACTGATGCTCGTTACGCTCAGCGTCTTGTTGAGGAGCTTGATGAGATGAGACCTTTAATTCAGACGCTTGCTAATAACTTAGAGGCTAACTCTCCTGCAGATATAATTACTAATTGGAAGGACTTATAAGTTGATAAGGAGTATACATATATTAATATAAGTTATGGCATTCAGCAATATAAACGTCGCGAAGAACGACGTAACAGGTAAGTTTATTAAGTCAGATCCTCCTAATGAGTTGTATCTTAGTAACTATGATAAAGCATTCGCGAAAAAAACACCAAGCGATTGGGCCAAAGATATTGATATAGAGATTACCTCTGATAGTACAGAGGTAATAACCTATAAAAAGTTTAAAGAAGATTTTAATGTTGAAGAGAAATAATTTTAATCTATAAATGAACAACACGGTAGAATTATTAGGTTACTATGGAAGTGATGAAGTTATAGCATGCAGCGCTTGGACTTCAACCAGTAGGGAGTTAGATGAAAAGAAAAAGCAAAGAATTCCGAAACTTATCAACATGCTTTGGAGCAATGGACACGAGACCCCTTTTGAAAAAGGCAGCGTCCATTTCCTTGTTAATTGTGATATTGCCAGTCATATTCATTTACTTAAGCATAGATTATCTTCGCTCAATGCTGAGTCGGCACGATACAAAGAACTAAAAGAAGACAAATACTTTATTCCAGACGATTGGGATGCTCACTGGCAAACAAAATTAGCAGACTTTGTACAGACAGGTAACATATTATATCACCAATGTATTGATGCTCTAGAACCCAGCTTGGGTAGAGTTCGCGCGAAGGAGAGTGCAAGATTCTTTAAAACTTACAATAGTCAGATTCAGGCAGATGTTACTTTTAACATGAGATCTTTCGCGAACTTTATCAAGCTTCGTAAGAGTGAACATGCCCAAAAAGAAATTAGAGATCTTGCAGCTGAAATGCTCGAGCTTGTAGAAAATATAGAAGATAAGCCTTTCAAAGCTACTTTTGATGCGTGGAGAGCAGAAGGAACTATCGTATAATATTGGTATGCAGCCAACGAGAGAGGATTTAATTGAAATGGGCTACCTCAAGCCTGGAGATACCCTTACTAAAGTTCCTAAACGGGAGCGGAGAGCGTTTCTAACATCTGTAGATTTAGATTATGCATCAAGACATGGGCTTACTCATACTGAAATGAGAGACTTCAAAGAAGAGATGATCATAGAAGAAGAGATTCTCAAGCTTCATTACGATATGGTCGAGAAGCATGATGCGAAACCTCATTTCGCGTGGTAGATCCATAAGGAACTCCGATATAATTATATTGTAAGCACGACAAATATGAACTTAGGAATCAATTCAACTAAATTTACGAAAGTATCTGAGATTACTATCCCGGATATTTACTTCAAGCGGATGTCAACAGGTATTGTTGAGTTCGATGAGATCTTTGGTAAGGGTATCTTACCTGGATCTGCAGCGACTGTAACTGCGCAGGCGGGATGTGGTAAGACTACTCTACTCCTTCAGATGTTAGAGAGTCTCTCGAAGAATGGTTACGCGACTGGATACGCTTCTGGAGAAGAGAATACATTTCAGTTAGCTTTTACTTGTAAGCGTCTTGAAGTTAAGAACGTAAGCATTGCTAACGAGACTGATATCGATGTTCTTGCTAATGCTATGAACGATCTAGATATTCTAGTGATCGATTCGTTTCAGGCTCTTACGACTAGTAAGAGGATGAATAGCAGAGAGCTTGAGAAGTACGCTGTATCTACTCTATGTAAGAAGGCTAAGGATGCTGAGTGCGCTCTTGTATTTGTAATGCATCTTACTAAGGGAGGTAAGCTGAAAGGCTCTACTCTAGTTCCTCATTCGGTCGACGTTAATATTATGCTGAGTCATGATACTGATAGCGATGACGATACTGCTCGTATTATCTCTACTTACAAGAATCGTTTCGGATCTACTGTCGATATTGAGGCTACTATCGGACGTAAGGGGTTCGAGATGATTGGTAAGAAGTCTAAGGAGAAAGTATTATCGAAAGCTGGTCGTAAGAAGAAGCTGCATAAGGGTATTATGGCTATGGACCCTCCAACAATTTCAGAAGAAGGTATTATGTCAAAGTTTAACTTAACCAAGGGGCAGGCTTATGTTGCTCTTAGAGAGCTCGTTAACTCTGGTAAGTTGGTTAAGTTCGGAAGAGGTAAGACTGCTGTCTGGAAGAAAACAATAACAACTATAATCAATGCTTAGAGAGATTAAACACATATTGGGTAGAGGAGACATTCTTATTGTCGAATTTACAAAGAAGAACGGAGAGAAGAGAAAGATGAAGTGTACTACTAGCTTGGATAGAATTCCAGATAGTGAACATCCTCAAGAGGGTAGTACATTTACCTATAATACAGAGAAGTCTTTACGCGTGTATGATATTGAAGCAGAGGGTTGGCGCTCATTTAGAGTCGACTCTGTAGATGCTATCGAGTCAGCTGCATTCGCTAAGGAACTCTGATATAATTAATATGATGACAGAGAATCAAAGGTTGAATCGAATTAAGTATCTTCATGAATATATTGATGGGTGGGTTGCGCATTATAATCGCAAAGCTCCTAAAGACAAATATGAAGAGTTAGAAAACTTAGAGAATCATCTACCTGTACGATCGGAGAAAGAGCCGATGGTAGCAGAACTAGCTGACGTTATTATTGATCAATGGAATGATCGCGAGTTAGATAGCAAAGATGAAACTGTTGATGAAACTGCTTATTGGTTCTTTGAAAATCTTAAAACAAAAACTCTAAATCGAATCGCAGATATAACTTATGTCAACGGATAACAAATCAAACTTCGGGAGAGATTACTTCCTAGAATCTGTAGATGAGTCTACGTTAAAAGATAAATCTAGCGATGTTAGAGTAGAAGTAGATCAATTAGAAGAGCTAAGAAGATTAGGTCTCATAGTTGATGATAAAAAAGGCGCTCATAGCTCAACTGGATAGAGCAACGCACTTCTAATGCGTAGGTTGCAGGTTCAAGTCCTGCTGAGCGTACCATAAAAATACTGGATAAAGCTAACAAATAATATAAAATAACATATGGAATTAAAATACAATTCTCAATTAGGGCAAGATAGGTGGGTTTGTGAAACTCTTAAGTTTTTAAAAAACGGTGTATGGGTAGATGTCGGATGTGGCATGCCAGATGATATTAACAATACTTATGTATTAGAAAAAGAGTTAGGATGGAGAGGTATATCTATTGATAACAATCCTAAATTAACAGATCAATGGGGATCCGCAGGTAGGGATGTTAAAATGGTTTATACTACTGACGCTATAGCTTTAGATTATAAAAAGTTATTTGAAGAAAACGATATGCCTAAAGTCATTGATTATTTAACTGTAGATCTCGAACCACCTACACTTACTCTGGAAGCGTTATTTAAAATACCTTTTGATGATTATAAATTTAAGTGCATAACTTATGAAACAGATAGGTATAGAAATTTTGATACTGTTGAACCATCTAGAGAATTTATACAATCTAAGGGATATAAATTAGTTAAAGAGGTAAATAGTCAAGATGATTATTGGGTACATCCTGATCTAGTCTAGAGCTTCAAAGGAACTTCCTTATAATATTATTATGACAAACAAGAAAGAGAGTATACCAGAAGAAGTATTCGATTACTGTATCGATAACAAAGTGTCGATTGAAGAAGGGTTAAAAGTATTCATTGAAAAGAAGCTAGATACGGTCGAGACTGGTTTAGCTGATTTAAAGGACGATGTAACCAATGCTATTGACAACGTAAACATGAAAATATCCAACAAGGATATTGATGATGTAGAAAATTTTCTCGATTTTCTTAACCAACAATTACAAGATAATGATTAAACTACTTAAGAGTGTATTTAAAAGAAGAGGAGAACCTAAGTTCGCGAAATGTCTTAACAACCGAACATGGCTTGATAGGCAAGTAGATGATGCTCTATATAAGAGAAATACATTGGCGAGAGGTGTAGGTTCAAATAACAACTTACCAATTGTAGAAGAAGAAGCTGGCTTTATCATTAAACCATCCGATAATTGGTATGACAAATATTATGACAATGAAAAGTAAACTAACAGCAATTGTAATCTCAGCTCTAACGCTCACTGCTACTGCAAGTGATCATCACGATGAGAAGAAAGGACCGAAAGCTAAACCTGCGAAGGCTGAAGGTAAGCGTAAGCTACCTCCACATATGGCTAAGTTCGATAAGAATAAAGATGGCAAACTTTGTGAAGCAGAACGTAAAGTTGCGGCAGCATTTCGCGAAATGCTTCTCAAGAAATTTGATAAAGACGGAGATGGCAAATTAAACTCAGAAGAGCGAAAAGCAGCGATTAAAGCTACTGAAGCTATGAAAGCTAAGGCAGAGCGTCGTAAGAACGCTAAGAAGTCTAAAGGTGAGGGCAAACTTCCTAAGGGAGCGAAAGGCAAGAAGAAGCCTACTCCTAAAAAGTAACAACAACGACCTGAGTACGTCTTTAAACTACTCATTTTTCTCTTAGGGTAGCATAAAGGAGAGGGCAACCTAAATACTCTTATGAGTGATGATGATTGTAAAAAGAAAGTAGTTTGCGCCCTTCAACGTACCTTTGCTAATATATCATGGCTTAGGTGGTTAATTCCAAAAAAAAGAGTTTGCCAAACGTCATGCTGCTCTGGATCATCTCCATCTTCTACTGTTGGTAGTTGCTCTTATTCATCGTCAAGCTCGTCCTGTAGTTACGAGCCATCACCAAGCCCGACTCCTGTATACAGCTGCTGCCCATCGTCAAGTTGCTCTACAGTTACTTCCTCTCCATCGCCGAGCGTTACGCCATCAGTATCAGTAAGCGTTACACCAAGTATATCACCAAGTGCTTCATCATATGTCTCTACAGTAAGTCTGTCTGATCATTTGACTAAACAAATTGATAACTTGCTAGATGAGTCGATGAGTATAGAAGTTAATGGTAAGGTATTCATCTCTCAGGATCATGCAACTCGCGGGTATATGAGAAACGAAGATTTGTGGTGTGCAAACTTGGACCTTACAGGACTATCTCCTTGGAATAGTAGCGGAGGTCACAAGAAAGCAGGTACTCTAATAACTCCAAGACACGTTATAGGCGCTGCTCATTATGAGTATTCTGTAGGTACAGTAGTTAGATTTGTAGAGAAAGATGCCGGAACGGTGCATGACCGTACTGTGGTAGGAAAGGTCCGACATCCTAAATGTAAGAACTACAATCCAGATTTAACAATTTATACCTTAGACAGTGATCTCCCCTCAACTATAAAACCCTACTCTGTATTGCCTAGCGATTACAGTAAGTACTTTGATAATATATACAAGAGCAAGATACCTTGTATTGGATTTGATCAAGAGGAAAAAGCTCTTATTATAGATTGGGCTAACGGCGGACGGATGAGAACGCCTACAGATTCAAAAAGACTTATTTTCAATGAGAGTAAGATTAAAGGTGATAGTGGCAATCCAGCATTTTTAATCTTCCAAGGAGAGCCGGTGCTTGTAACTGTTTGGACATTTGGAGGTGCAGGAGCTGGTACTCCTATCGCGAATTATATTTCAGACATTAACGGAATGATTGCGACCGCTGACAAGCAAGCAGGAGTGAAAACTAACTATACGGTTACAGAAGCAGATTTATCTCTGGTCGGAAGTCCTCTAGTAGTTACACCATCACCAACTCCGATGAGTTCTTCTTCTGCTACTTGCTGGACTCCAAGCTCTACATCTTGTACTTGTTGCACTCCAAGCTCAACACCTTATAGCTGTTGTCCATCATCAAGCTGTTCAACAGTTACTTGCTGCTCCTCTCCAAGCCCTACACCTTATAGCTGTTGCCCATCATCGAGTTGCCCTCAAGTTACTTGCTGC
>Ga0222717_10000508_pt1 | contig 33491 bp, 27 predicted proteins | sample C33_18DmetaG_FD_165053 | JGI IMG/M metagenome (GOLD analysis project Ga0222717, IMG submission 165053) | Estuarine water microbial communities from San Francisco Bay, California, United States - C33_18D | ecosystem: Environmental > Aquatic > Marine > Unclassified | place: USA: California... | reverse complement strand
AAAGCCAGCGGTTGATAACCTTGGAAGCGAAAGACAAGGCACGTGAGTCCCGTCTCACAAAGATCGAAGGCCTTCTCCACTCGAGGGCCCGGCCTCAATGAAGGAAAGCCTCATCATGATCGCCCTCCTCTTGGCATCGGCAACCGCTGAAGCCGAGGGGCGAACGAGCACGAACTACGCCATTGCCGCCGAGTCGATTTCCATCAGTGGGAGCCGCGCGACAAGCGGCAACTACACTCTCGACGGGAGCGTAGGCGGGATCGTCGGCTTCTCCAGTGTCTCCTCGCCGACGACGAGAACGGCTAAGCTCGGGTATATCGGACAGCTCTATGAGGTGACCGGACTCACCCTCACAAGTGCCTCGTCTGAGCTGAGTGAAACCGACACCCTTCAACTAAACGCAGCACAAACGTTGGACGATGCCTCTTTTTTAGAAGTTCCCGCAACCTCGGTGGCGTGGGGTGTCATAAGCGGCCCATTAACTAGCATTAATTCTAATGGCTTGGCTGCTTCCGGAAATGTCTACGTGGACACCAGCGCTGTAGCTCAAGGGGACTTTGCCGGATTCACGGGTACGCTGGCGCTGACAGTGAAGAATGTGACTTTCGATGATTTCGGTTCTTATGCTACTGATGGAATCGACGACGCTTGGCAGGTCAACTTTCTCGGCTTGGATAATACGGTAGCAAATCCTGACGCTGATCTGCAAGCCAACCTGGGCGAGTTCTTTTTGAATCTGAACCCAGTCCTCCCTGATGGCTTTGATGCGGTGGTTCCTGGATTCATCGAAATCGACGACATGAATTACCAAACGCTTGGGTTCAGACGTTCTCTTGCGGCTACGGCATTTGTCAGGGTCGAGGTGTTGCGGAGCACCGATCTGCTCTTGGATTGGTCCAATGAAAAGACGACCGAGGTCAGCGCCACTCCCATTGATGCCGAAACCGAATGGGTGGTGGTGCGCTCGACGGTGCCGACTGATGGTTTAACGGAGGAGTACTTGAAGCTCTCGGTCACGGCGACTGTCGATGCGACGATCCTCTTTCAAAGCTTGCCTTTTGGCTTTCGATTGCAGCCGACGAAAGCTCTAGCGGATACTTTGTTTGGCATCCCGCTGCACCCATCAACGGCCTGGGCAGGTGAGGTCAGTGCCGTTAGTGGCAATGTTTTCAACATAGCAGCTGGGGCTTTGCCTGAGAATTATGGAGGAAGCAGTCATGAGGTCATCTTCACGTCTCATGCTTTGCAAGGCAGACGGTATCGGATTGCGAGCAATACCGCGACGACCGTGACCCTGGACCCACAGAGCCCAGATGCTCTGGCTGTGCAGGGCCTGCAAGTGGGCGATTCGTTCAAGATCGTTCCCTTTTGGACGCTTAGTTCGCTCTTTGCAAGCCAGGAGGACATCGCTGTCACCGGACAGGATGTCCTTAATCCTGTGACCACGGTGAAGCTCTATGATCCCTCGGACACAGGCATTAACATTGCGCCCAGGAAGACCTACTTCTTTCACGATGGTTCGCTCCTGCCGGAGGGAGCAGGCTGGTATGATAACGATGACATCGAAGCGGGGCGGAAGGATAACGTCGTGCTTCTACCAGAAAATTTTCTCGTAGTACGTAACTCAACCGCGGCCGCTCTCCCTCTGAGAGTGGTCGGGCAAGTGCCGGTAGATCCATTGGGTGCGACCTTGGGGCGTCCCGTGGAAGGAGTCCAAGATAGCCTTGCCACCAACCCTTACCCAGTGGCAGTGAGTCTCGGTGCACTGGGATTGGTGACTAGTAGCATTGTCGACATCACGGGAGCTGATGTGCTAAACCCTGTCGATACGGTGAAATTTCGTGTCCAGCCGATGGGCTTCAATCCCGCCCCGAACAAGACCTATTTCTATCACGATGGAAGCCTCTTGACCGCTGGGATCGGCTGGTACGACAACGACGGTTTAGAGGAAGGGCTCCAGAATGATGTTCTCGTTCCACCAGGTGGATCTATTATTGTGCGCAAGGGCTTTGGCCCAAGCAGTATGGGCACGTGGTTGCCTCCTCTCCCCTACTCGCCATGAAACTACTTTCGCGCGCATCCACAACGATGTTAGTAAGGTGGTTCGTCTGCCTTCTACTTTCGACTCCGTTCATTTCTGAAGGGCTTGCGCAGGGCATGGGCTCGGCCAATATCTCGGGTACTGCCATTGCCAATCCTCGCGATGCCTCCGGTGCGCTCCTTCCGGGAGATCGCTTGGTGCTCGTCGTCGTCGACCGTTCACGAGACGGATTCGCTGCGAGTGTGGATGGCTCGATTGCCGGGGGGAGTATGATCAGCAATCATCTCGGTGATCCCGATGACGTCATTGTAGCCTTCAATCACTCCGCGGCACTGGTGCTGAACGTGCTTCATCAGATTCCAGGAATGGCGACCATCACTTTAGGAGAGGGAATCGATCCCGGCGATCCCTTTGCCGTGGTTTACTTTAACACTTTGCTATCGAATGCTAGGACGCTTCCGGCCGATACTGCTTATGAGATCGCAACTCATTCTTCATGGAAGGTGCCTGCTCCAGGAGCGAGCCTCGAGTTTCGCAGCCAGTCTCAAGAAGGGAGGTTGCTACAGCTATCAGACACAAGTCCCTCCTATCAGACGGCAGAGGCCGTCGACTCGGTCAGCTACTCCCAGTGGGTGGCGTCTCATTTCGGTTCAGACGATGTGGTGAATGCAATGCCCTTGTCGGACCCTGACAATGACGAAATGAGTAATGCCATGGAATACGCTTTTGATATGGACCCACATCAGAGTGATGCCAACGGGTATCCGTGGGTCCAACTTTTCGAGGATTCTTCTGGATCGACAAAACTATCACTATCTTATCCTCAGATAGTTGCTCATATCGACGCCACGATTCATGTCGAAGCGTCAAAGGATCTCAAATCCTGGTCAGGAGGATCAGAGGCGATCGAGTTCGTTTCCGCTGAAATAGACGGAGATCTACTGGTGCTGACTTTGCAAACAGTAGCGTCTGCCAACCCACTCTTCATCAGAGTGCGAGTCATTTTATCACCCGAATCACCTTAATTGGCCTCCATGAAAAAGCTCCTTTGCATCGTCTCATTGAATTTGATTATCGGCCTTTGGGGGCAAGGACTCCGCGCCAATCTTATCTTTACGGGTGCCGCCATTGCCAATCCACTACAGTCTGATGGTTCCTCACTAGGTGGAGGCTTTCTCTCTATTCTTGTTGTCGATCGGTCTGGTGATGGCTTTTCTGCCAATGTCAACTTTGGACTAACGCAGGGAGATAACCTTAACCAATTTGTAGGAAACAGCGATGACGTGGTCATCAGTACAAACAGCACGGGATCCACCCCATTTCGCGTCTTAGGGACAGCTGACTTTAATCTTGGGAACGGAATCGACGTTGGTGACGCGTTTGGTGTCTACTTCTTCGATCAAATTGTGGCAGGTTCTACGACCGTTGATTCACTGACCCACTACGGATTCGCCACCGATGCGAATTGGCTCGTACCCGGCGACGGTAGCAATATTGACTTCAAGCTCAGTCCCTATGGTGGCCAATTTCAGCAACTGACTAATACTCAAGCAAGCTACGCCGTTGCTATTCCCGAACCTGCGAACGCTTTCTTATTGGGATTTGGTGCGGCACTCTATGCTATTGGCCGAAGACAGCGCCCTCGGCGGGCAAGAGGTGTGTCACACCACTCCGCTTCCGAATGAAGGCTGTGCGGATACCCCGAAGAACCTCAAACTAACAGCCCCTTACAAACCATTGCGACAGCCTCACCTACCGAAACCTCGACCAACCAACCCTTGATCAGCTTGATAGTATGTATCTTTGGCATCCCACTAAAGACAATGTGTTTTTTGAAAGCCCAGGAGCAACGTCAGATGAACGCCTCATTTAAACAGGGAAGCTCAACCAGAGTAATCTGAGACCGCGAAGAATGCGGCACAGAGTAGAATTGTCTGAGACCACGAAGAATGCGGCACAGAGTCCCACACGATCTCCGGCCTCCTATCCACGCACGAATGTCAGTTAGTTCAGCACTCATGCGTTTACTCTTGGAATAGTCAGACGAAACGTAGATCCTCGATCCAGGATGCTTTCTGCTGTAAGAGATCCGTTATTCAATTCGGCATAACGCAGTGACAATGCAAGTCCCAAGCCAATGCCCAGCGTCTTCGTGGTGAAGAGAGGTTCGAAGATCTTTGCTAATTGCTCCTTCGTCATCCCAGCCCCTGTATCCTTTACTTCAACCATGGCCTTCCCGTCACCGCTAGTTGAGTAATGCATGGTCAACGTACCCCCATCAGGCATGGCTTGGAGTGCATTGATGACTAGATTCTTAAGAATACGGCTGATCTGGTCGGAGTCACCGTAGCATATTAACGACGAGGACGGAATAGGTGCATTCACAATGGCATTGGGTGGGATCTCGACTCCAGCAAATGCATCTTCAATCACATCCGATAGCGCAAATTCCTGATGATTTACTTGCGAATCGCGCGCATAATCGAGCAGCTCGGAGATGATGCGATCCACTCTCGTAAGACCCCGCTGGATCTCAGCGCGGCTTTCTAACATTTCCTTGTCTTGATCTTTGGAAACTTGTTCCAAATAGTAGGCGGCGTTCCGAACAATTCCCAATGGGTTACGGATCTCATGAGCAATGCTTCCTGCAAGTTGCCCCAGTGTCGCTAAACGCTCTTTACGCACCAAGGTCTCTTGAGCATCTTTAAGTGCTTGCGTCCGCGCTTGGACCAGTTCTTCCAAGTGCTCGTTGATCCGCAGTCGTTCATCTTCCACGCGTTTCCTGTCGGTGATGTCTCGCAAGATGCCTGTGAACAGGCGCTCGTTCGATAGCTCTAACTCAACCACGGAGAGCTCAAGCGGAAAGGTAGTGCCATCCTTGCGTTTCCCAGTCACTTCACGGCCATTGCCGATTATCTTCTTACCTGCCTTGATGAAATTCCTTACATAACTATCATGCTCTTCCTGATACAGTGAGGGCATGAAAATCTTCACATTTTTCCCAATGACTTCTTCCTCTTGATAACCAAACAATCCCTGCGCAGCCGGGTTCATTGATCGGATGATCCGATCCTCGCCCATAGTCACGATACCCTCCACCGCGTTCTCAAAGATACTACGATGACGTTCCTCACTTTCAACAAGAGCTGCTTCATGCTGCTCCAAGTTAGTCACCATGGCATCGAACGAGTGACCGAGAAGAGCAATTTCATCTCTACCACTCACACCAGAACGAACCGTCAAATCTCCCGTTGCCAACTGATCGGCAGCTTTAGCGATACGGACAAGACGCCTGGCCACCAGCCAATGCAATAGGAGACTAGTGGCCAGCGCCGAGAAAAAGAGTACGAGACCAATGTGAGCCGCTCGCCGTTGCGATCCCATGAATTTTTGCGATTTAAGGACGTCTAGGTTTCTAGCAATGAACACATGACCTATTCGATTGGGGCGCAACTCGCCCTGTGCCGCCCCCAAAAGTACGGGATACACTCCAGCAATCACACTCCCTTCATTGAGAACCTCGACGAAACCAGCCCGGGTTATGAGGGTTCTCGATAAACTGTCGGCCTGATAGATTTCTGCCCTCTTCAAAGCCTCTGGAAGCGCTGAGCTTACCGGTTTGCCTAGGTCTCCTCGGGTCGCCGAAGCCAAGACATGGCCCGTCTCATCCGAGAGCAACGCCAACAACCCATGAGTATCAGCGCCAAAGGCGGCTAACTGATCTTGCGTCCAAGTGGTCGCGCCCAAATGAGCTGCTCTTTCCAGGGCGGTCTGTAACCGCGTCATGTCTAGAGTGAGATCGCGTGCGGCTTCTCGCTCAATGCTAGCTTCCACCACACGGCGAGTGCTCATGTAATTCCATAGACCCACAATGATGACAAAGAAGGTCAACAACAAAGGGACGAGGAGCCAAATGGGAATCAGGCCAGTTAAAACCTCGAAAGAACGCCTGTACCTACGACTCATCGCTTTAGATCCTGCACGAACTGCGGAGCGATCAACACGTTGGGTGACCTATCTAATAGATTCGCCTCAATCATAATAGTGGTCAAATTCTTCGCAGTCTGGATAAGCGACAATGCTTGGGACTCGTCAAACATGTCCAAGTTTCCCTCTGGATCGGGTAGAATGAGACCTTCATAAGAGGCCAGCACTTCTTCTGGAGATAGATTGAGCCGCCCAGTCATCCGTTTACTGGCATCATTAGGATTCACTGACAAATACGTTAGCGCTTTGAACCAGCCACTGATGAGCCCTTGGATCTGCTCTTCCTTCCCAGCAAGGACTTCCTCTCGGACAACCATCACATCGACGATCTCACCGGGGATTTGTGAGCTGTCGAATACCAAATGCGCCCCGTCTCTGAGGAGTTGGCTGCGCACAGGCTCGAACGTGACCACGGCATCCATAACGTTATCTGTATACGCCATATAATGACTAGCCACCTCGATAGGAACCACTTGGACATCAGCCGGGGTTAGCCCTACCTTCTGCAAGGCGCGCGTGAGGACGTAAGCTCCCAAAGCGGTACTCTCCACACCGACCTTGCGCCCTTTCAAATCCGCGAGTGATTCGATGCCAGGCCTAGCAACAATCACATCACCGCCATTAGAAATGTCCGTCACGAGAACAATCCTCACATCAACACCACTCTGACGAAGCAGCAGCACCTCATCAAGTGTGAGCGCGGCAACATCTATAAGCTTGTTGCGAATCGCTCGAAGGACCTCCGTGGCTGATGAGTACTCGACGAGCCGAATGCTATCATTGTAATAACCAAGATTGCGCGCCAAGTAGAGAGGCTCATAGCCAGGCCAGACATTCGTTCCAACCGCCAGCGGCTCGGCCACAACAACTTCACCGACTAGAAATTGCCGAATCTCATCGCGCTGCAACCATAACACGATTGAAAATACAAGAATTATAAGGCCAGCTAGAGGATTAAGAAATTTGCTGAGCATGATGGATTAAGGAGAACGAGAGCGCCAATGCTCCTACGGAATTCGCGGGCAAATCGAAAGCCCAAACCATCTATAAGTAGCTCCACACCTAAGACTCTTGTATTTCCAAGCGTTAATTTGACAAGCTTGAGCTTCACAAGCCGTTCAAAGTGAATGAAGTGGAGACGAACAAGCTCAAAATGAGTTCCTGCGTTGAGGGCGATCTCTGCAGCTTAAGCTGACATTGAATCGGCATAAGCTTCGATGTCATAGAGATTCCCTGAAGGAGGTATACCTCCCCGTAGTATCCGGTAATTCGTAAGCGCCCGGCATTCTTGCTACATCCGGGTAATCGTAGCGAAGCAATCCGCCTGACCGCTCTCGACAGTCAACGCACCCTTCACTTGTCGAAGTGAACTCGGGATCATTACGCCTGTCTTCCAACCCTTGGTCATTCTCCTCCTAATGGTAATGCGCGCAGAATTACCCAACCGCTCCCCTCAATGTTGACCTATCAGAACCATAGTTTAAAGGCATTCTTCCTTGATCGTTTCCACGTAGTGCTCCGCAAACGCATTCGCTTTCTGCCCCGCTGTTCCTTCAGTGCTCTATCTCGCTCAGTAAGCAGTCGACCACGTGCCGCAGTCGGCAACTTACGCCCCCATGGAATTCCTGAATAGAACACAAGGTTATTTGATAGGTTAAGCGCGTCCAAACACCAACCTTCAGAAATGTCACAACTTCACCCCTCAGCCGCCCGCCTTTGATCTCCGTATCGCTGTCACACCTCCGCTCTCTAGCGCAGGAGAACCAACCATACCTTCGTCCTGGATCTTGACAGTGCCACCTGGTCGTCGGCCGTGCCACAAAACACTATTTTTGGCGAATCCGCGAACTTTCACAGAGCCAGGACCTGACCCTAGGAACTCAGCCACCAGCCCAAATCTTGGGTGAGGAGAGCCGAAGGTCGGAATTGAACCGACGACCTATTCATTACGAGTGAATTGCTCTACCCCTGAGCTACTCCGGCGTCTTCGAATCCTCTAATCACTCTAGATCTTGATACTGTCAACGGGCCAGTTTCAAGAAGTTGAACTGACCCATCTTCGCCATTGAACCTTGAGAGAACGCCGTTCAAGGTCGCCTCGCGCATGACGCCCCCCGATCCGCCTCCGACCAATGTTCCGGCTCCGAAGTTACCCTTCTGGATGCGCATACGTCAGGCGATGCGGGGTGTCTTTATGAAGAACTCGTGGATCATCCCTGCGGCTCTCATTCTGGGGGCTGCTGCTGCCGCGATGGGCTACTTAACGGATAGGCGGGAGGATGTTCCCAATCAGGTGTCTCTGCAGATCACCCAAACTCTCCTCCTAATGCTGCCGGGTCTCGTGATTCTGGTGATCCGGACTCGCGGTTGGTTCCAATTGCTCGGTGCCGGTCTTATCTGTGTTCCCGCAGCTCTTGCCTGGCACCTTGGCGATCAGGAATCCTCAACCTCCGCGATGAGCCAGATCGGCAGTATTCCTGTACCCGGCGCCTATACCCTGGGGCGCTACCTCATCATGGCCGGGCTTCTCAGCCCGATCGTTGCCTTGTGGGGGTTTCAACGAACAACCTTGTTAGACCGCTATGTGCTAAGACAATTCCTGGCACCCTTCTTCTTCTGCCTGATCGCTTTCTTCTCCATCTGGCTGATCTTCGATCTCAACGACAACTTGTCAGACTTCCGCGAGCATCGTCCCGCATTCCGTGACATTCTGAATTTCTACTTTGTGCAGATTCCACACATCTTCACTAAGATTGCCGAGGTTGCCGTTCTCATTGCGACCGTCTATGCCCTCAGCGGCTTCTCCAAATCTAACGAATTCATTGCCATGCTCGTCTCTGGGCGCAGCTTGGGCCGCACGCTTCTTCCCCTCTTCTGTGCGGGCATCTACATTTCCTTCGTCTATCTTGTGTTCAACTATCAGTTGGCACCGCAAGGCGAAGGCACAAAGGAATCTTTGCTAGATCAGTTTAGCGGAGACGACAAGAAGACCACGAGTGCGACGAAGCACCTCTTCGTTAATCAGCGGGATAACCGCACCTGGTACATTGGTGAGATTCCTTATTACGGCGATAACGATGGAGAAACCGAAGAGCTCCGATTCGTAGACATTCAGGAGCAGGGCGCTGACAATCGGCGTATCCGGTCCCTCCAGGCGTCGTCTGCCACCTGGGACAGCTCTACGAGAAAATGGACGTTCCATCGCACACTCGAAACCAAGTTCACTAACGATGGCCTCGCCCCGACAACCGTCTACTCGCCTTACCACGTCGAGACGGACTGGTCGGAGACCCCCTGGCAATTGGTGAACCAGCGCATGGATCCCGATCATTTAGGTGTGCCTGGTCTCCTCTCGTATGTGCAGACGAGTGCTCGCGATGGCCTTCAGCCCCCTCGGCCGTTCCTAACGAATCTTTATCACCGTTGGGCAGCCCCGTGGGGATGCTTCGCCATCCTCTTCGTCGCCGCTCCGCTAGGAATCACGTTTTCACGCAAGGGGCTTCTGGGCGGTGTCGCCTCGGCTGTTTTTGTATTCGGCGCTGTGCTCTTTCTAACGGAGCTGTTCCTTGCCCTGGGCAAGAGCGGCTACCTAAGCCCAGCCCTAGCTGCGTGGCTCTCCAATGCCATCTTTCTTGTCCTCGGGGGCCTCTTTCTGTACTTGCGTGCAAGAAACCGAACCCTTAGGTTGCCCTCGCTCCGCACTGTTCGTGCGTGAGTCACTTCTTCTCCACAAGACAACAACTCCTTACCTCAGACGACTACATGTCACTTGAACGACAGTGGAAGCTGGCGTCGCGAAAGCACGCTTGTTCCCACACTGAAGAGTCCTTTACCGAGGGCCAGCTATTCTACACCGCCATCTTCTGGGACCTAGAAGAGGGAGACTTTCGCCGTGAAGACTACTGCGAAGAAGCCTGGGAAGAGCTCAGCGACGGCCTGAAACCCTTCTCCTACTGGCGAAGCCTCTATGAGCCTCCGTGCGCCGATCCGAAGAAGCAGGATGCCGTGGACAAGGAAGATGCCGAAGCCGCTCTCAAGCGGATGATTTCAGAAAATGATCCTTCGACCGAGAAGACGTGCTTTCTCCTCGCTCTCATGCTTGAGCGGAAGAAGATCTTCAAGCAGATCGACGCTCAGGAAAAGGACGGTCAGCGGCTGGTCATCTACAAGCGGCGAAAGACGGAAGAGATCTTCATCGTGCCTGATCCGGGGCTCGAGCTGGCTGAGGTGCCTGGTATTCAGGCCGAGGTGCTGGCATTGATGCCTCATTGATCAGCAGCGTCACCGCACGTTCTTCGCCAAGATGAGCGACGACGATTACGATTTCCGGCTCCGCTTCAGTCGGCGCTACAGCATGGGCCATCGCCTCATAAGCGGCGAAGCCCCTAATTGCCGTGTACCACACGGTCACGACGAGATTGTGACCGTTGATATCGTCCAAGTTTCTCAGGCAGGGCTCGATCCGGAGACGAACATGCTCGCGGAGTTTGATCGCGTGAAGCGGCGTTGGTTCCAATGGATCGATCGCAACGTTGACCATAGTTTTCACATCAGCGATGCCGATCGGCTACTCGGGTTCTTTCAAGAGCATGAGCCTGAGCTCACCACCAAACTACTGATCACACCGGGCGATCCCACGACAGAGATTCGGGCAGCGTGCTTTAAAGCAAAGCTGGGTGCCTTCCTCGCCCAAGATGAGCCCAACTTTCGCTGCCATCGGCTGATCATTCAAGAAACACCGGCCAACGCCGTTGAGATCATGGCGTCTGCTTTGGACAAGATACTTCCGCAAGGTGATCATTGGTGGAATCGGGCAGACACCTCGATCAATGATCTGTAGGATGAACAAGACCCACTTTCCATGGCGATTCGGCGAGACATTCATGATGAACGACGGCGTGACAACAAGTGGCAAACAATCGCGATCACGTTAGGTCTCGGGCTCATTCTAGCCTTCTGCGGCTGGATGATCGGAGGTATCTTTGGTCTCATCCTAGCCCTTTGTCTGGTCATTCTAACGGTGCTCGTTACGCCACGTATCGCGCCCCAACTGATCTTCCGCTACTACAAAGCTCGCTTGCTCACGCCAGAAAGTAGCCCTGGTCTCTACCAGATTCTACTTTCCCTAACAAAGCGCGCAGGTCTTGTAAACGTTCCCAAGCTTTACTACATTCCTAGCCCCATGCAGAACGCGTTTGCCACAGGCGTAGACGACAAGGCAGCAATTGGTATCACCGATGGTATTTTAAAAGTATTCAGTGCACGCGAGGTTGCAGGTATACTGGCACACGAGATCAGTCACATAAAGCATCGGGACACGGTCGTCATGGCCCTAGCAGATACCATGAACCGGCTCACGGCGGGCGCTTCTCAGATGGTCATCTTACTCTTCATCATTAGCGTGCCGCTGGTTCTCTTCGGAGGGTATCAGATCGCGTGGATTCCTCTGCTCTTGCTTTTGGCCGCTCCTCCTGCTGGTAATATACTTCAGTTAGGGCTCTCACGGACACGCGAATACGCTGCAGATCTCGAAGCAGCACGGCTAACGGGCGATCCTCAGGGTCTAGCTTCCGCCTTGCGAAAGCTAGAACGACTCAGCGCAGGCCGCTGGGAGCAAGTGCTTCTACCCGGTCGCCGGATTCCGGAGCCTTCGCTTCTTCGTACTCATCCACCAACCGAAGAGCGAGTCGCACGTTTGCTAGAATTACAACCCGAAGCAACACCGCTGCCGCAAGTCCCGGAGACCTGGCAACCCTATCCGAGGCAAAGTCGCCCATCCTGGGCTCCGCCAGTCGCCTTCGCCAATCGACGCCCTTCCTGGCACCTAAGTGGACTTTGGTACTAGAGTCTTAGCCGGGAATCTCACTCGAATTTCCTAGCGCTCGGAAGGGATGCTTGGCATGCAAGAACCATGATTCTGAACTACATCTGGGTCGGCTTCTTTCTCATCGCCTTTGCAACAGGCCTGATGAAGCTGCTCTTCTGGGGCGACACGGCAGTACTTCCTGCCATGGTCGATAGCCTGTTCAGCATGGCCGAGACAGGCGCGACAATCTCCCTGGGCTACATTGGCCTCATGACACTTTGGTTAGGAATCATGAAGATTGGTGAAGCAGGCGGCATGGTCAACTTCATGGCCAAGCTCGTGGCCCCCTTCTTCACACGCATTTTTCCAGACGTGCCCAAGGGCCATCCTGCTCATGGGTCCATGATGATGAATTTCGCCGCCAATATGCTTGGATTGGACAACTCAGCTACACCGTTAGGCTTGAAGGCCATGGGACATCTGCAAGAACTAAATGCAAACAAGGATACCGCATCCAACGCGCAGATCATGTTCCTCGTCCTGAACACGTCTGGGCTCACCATCATCCCAATCAGTGTCATTACACTAAGAGCGGCCAATGGCGCTGTGAACCCGACAGACATCTTCGTTCCGATTCTGATCGCCACGTTCGTTGCTTCGCTCGCCGGATTGATCGCCGTTTCCGTCGTGCAACGGATCAAGCTATTTCAACCGGTGATCTTGGCCTACCTCGTTGGAGCCACCGCGTTCATTGGCGGAATGACCGCCTATTTCGGTTCGCTGGAGCCCACTGAGATCCAAGCCCAATCCACCCAGGTGGCAGCCATCGTGATTCTAACGTTGATCATCACCTTTATTGTCGCGGGTGTCCGCTCCAAGATTGATGTGTATGACAACTTCATCGAAGGCGCCAAAGAAGGCTTTGGTGTCGCTATCAAGATCATCCCTTTCCTCGTCGGCATGCTCGTGGCAATCGGGGTCTTTCGAGCATCGGGTGCGATGAATGAAATGGTCGGGGCCGTCGCTTGGATCGTGGGCTTATTAGGCGTCAACACCGATTTCGTCGACGCCCTTCCCACCGCCATGATGAAACCACTCAGCGGAAGTGGGGCCCGTGGCATGGCCGTGGAAGCCATGCAGAACTACGGCGTCGACTCCTTCGTCGGACGCCTAGCTTGCGTCTTTCAAGGCTCCACTGAAACCACCTTCTACACGCTCGCCGTCTACTTCGGAGCTGTGGGCGTGAAGCGTACGCGCTACACCGTCACCTGTGGCCTCTTGGCAGATGCCGTCGGTATCATCGCTGCGATCTTCGTCGCCTATCTTTTCTTCCACTAACCTTTGGTCGCAGGCACGATCTTGTGCACCGCACCGAGTTCAGCACCAAAACCCGACTGCCCTGTGGTCAGGACATACATTTCTCCTTCAGCATCCTTGCCAAAGGCAGTGACATAGGCATTGGGCAACATTCCGTCGGGGCTACCTGCCACCTTGAGATCGGTCATCGACCATTTCGAGCCGGTGCGATCCGCAACGAATAGGCGCCCTTTGCCAGGAGCCCAAGTCTGCGACCAATCACCGAAGACATACTTCCCGATGAGCGCGGAAACGGCCTTTCCGGTGTAAACGTCGCCACCCGTAATCGAAATGCCCCTGGCATCGCTGTCTTCTTTGAACTTCGGATGATTGAGATTCTTGTAAGTGAGAACAGGGTCAATGAGGTCGTTGCCATGCTTGTCTTTCTTTGGCTTCTCGACATCCAGCGCGCGTTTGTCTTCAGCATTGAAACCTTCGAAGCCCTCACGAACATGCCAACCATAGTTTCCACCTTTCTTGATGACATTCACTTCGGCAAAACGATCCTGACCCACGTCTGCGAGAATGAGCTCCGCCTTGTTCTCAGGGTTCAAACTGATTCCCCAAGGATTGCGAAGTCCCCAGGCGAAGATCTCATCGCGGCCAGGCTTGCCCACTAATGGGTTATCCTTTGGCACGGCGTAGGTCTCGCCTTCATCCACATTGATCCGAAGGACCTTGCCTAACAGTTGCTCAATAGCTTGAGCATTACCACCCTCCACATGGCCTTGCCCCACGTCTGAACTATTGCCACCATCGCCAATCGTGATGAAGAGATTCCCATCCCTGCCGAAGAGCAGCCGACCAGAGTTGTGATTAAACTGTGGCTGATCGACCTTCAATAAAACCTTCTCCGACCCAAGATCAGCCACATTGTCCTTCACCGTGTAACTAGCTACATGCGAAGTATGATCCCATTTGCTAGGAGCACCGTCTTGCAACGGTGCGCTGTAATAAGCAAACACTCTCGCCGTTTCCGCAAACTTCGGATGAAAAGCTAGCCCCAAGAGACCGCGTTCATCAAAACCGCCTTTGAGCTTCGTCAGCTTCGGCCGAACGTCTAGCAAGGGTTTCTCTGCACGCTTCCCATCCTTGCTAATGACGTAGGCAACCCCAGCTTGGTCGATCACTACGAGGTCCGATGTGCCCGGGATAGGCACTAAGCCCACAGGCGCCACAAACCCTTGCGCAATTTTGTGGAGGCCAATGGTAGGAGCTTCCTGTGCGAAACTGATTGAGAGAAGGCCAACGGCCAAGGCGGGAACGAGATGTTTATAGGGCATGCCATGAACTAGAGTTTCTGGAAACGAGGTGCAACCAGATTCGTCCACCCACCCGTCATCCCCGACAAGCCTGACCACAGAGGCCGCCAGAATTGTTGGAGTCCATTCTTGCCGAAACTTGGACTCCATCCAACCATCCCCTTCCATGACCGAAGAAGAACTCATCGCGAAGCTAGAGAAAGTAGAACGCCTCTTCGCAGGTGCCACCAGCGACGGTGAACGGCTCGCTGCCTCCCTCGCCCAAACCCGCCTGACAGAGCGCCTCAAGGAATTCTCCAAAACAGAACAAGCCGAAGAATGGAAGTTCTCCATGAACGACGAGTGGTCTCGCAAGCTCTTCACAGCGCTCTTGCGCCGGTATGGTATCACCCCCTATCGCTACAAGAGACAACGCTACACAACGGTCATGGCCCGCGCGCCCGCCAGCTTCGTCAATGAGATCCTCTGGCCAGAATATTCTGAGCTGAACAGTGTGCTCACAAGCTACCTCACGTCTATCACTGACCGTGTCATCAACAATCACATACACAAGAACACGGAAGACGCCGAAGTCGTCGAGCAACCGAAGCCTCTCGGCTCTGGATGAAGAGGCGTCACGAGAAAACTTGACGACGATCAGATTCGTCCTTGAGACGGACTCTCCCCACTCTGTAGAATCCTGCTGGTATGACTCGTCTCACCTGTCTTCTCACCCTCATCGCTAGCTTAGCGAGCGGGCAAAGCGCTCCACTGCTTCCACTAACGTCAGACGATGTCATCGTCTTCACGGGCGGCACCGAAGTTGTCGAGATGCAGCAGTCCGGGCATCTGGAAACGCTGCTTACGGCACGTTCCACTCCGGCAACACCAAAGTTTCGGGACCTTGCTTGGGAGGCCGACACCGTTTCCTTTCAAGGGACGGTTCACGGGCAGTGGCGAACCAAAGGGCACTTTGATAATATCAAGCCCTTTGGAAATTGGGCCACCCAGCTCAAGAAAGTCGGAGCGACAGCGATCATCATGCAGTACGGCGCGATCGAGATTCTGCAAGGTCAGCGCGTCGACGCCTTTACCAATGAACTCAATCTTCTGTTAGAAGAGTTTACTGGGATCACGAAGCGTCTCGTCCTCCTGTCACCAGCACCATTCGAAGGTGAGCTCGCGAAATACAATCCACAGGTCACCACCTATGCACGAATCATGGAACGCGTGGCAAGAGACCGGGGCCTGATATTCGTCGACCTGACGAAGGAGCCGATCGACAACCGGACTCGCAACGGCTGGATCACAGCCCCGAATCAACGACACAGCATAGCTGAGCAAATCGCCACTCAGTTAGGGATAGAAGCCTCGACAGATTGGAAGGCGCTGGAGCCACTCCGGCAAGCGATCATTGAGAAACATCGTCTGTGGACCGACTACTGGCGTCCCGCCAATTGGAAATGCCTCTTCGGAGATGATGGCAAACGGGGATTCTCAAAAGCCTCCCATGGGTTGCCATCTTTCCAGGAAGAATGGGCCATCTTCCCCAAGCTTATTGCCAAGGCTGAGAACCAAATTGTGGCAATTGCCAAGGGAGACGATCAGGCCAACGAGTGGGCTCCTCTAGCCCCCACACCACGGACAGGTTCTCCCGACGCTGATATCGATACTGAACTCGCAGCGTTCACAACTCCGGACGGCTACTCCATGAACCTGTTCGCAGATGAATCGATGGGCATCGCCAATCCCCTGTCGATCCGTTGGGACCCGGAAGGGCGGCTCTATGTGGCCTGCACCTATGTCTATCCACAGATTGATCCCGGAGCCAAACCGGATGATACGATCATCGTGCTTGAAGACACCAACGGAGACGGCAGGGCCGATACTTCCACTATCTTTGCCACAGGCCTCAACATCCCCACTGGCATGGAACTCGGCAATGGCGGGGTCTACGTCGGTCAGAACACGCAGTTGCTCTTTCTCAAAGACACCGACGGTGATCTCAGAGCAGATGAGCGCACCGTTGTTCTGTCAGGATTCGGAAATGGTGATTCGCATCAGACAAGCAACGGTTTCGTCTGGAGCCCGGGCGGCGAACTGTTCTTCTGCCAGGGTGACGGCATCGAATCTCGAGTGGAAACACCCCATGGAGTTTCAGGACTCTATGGTCCAGGAGCCTTTCGTTACCGACCAAACACGATGCAGCTCGACGGCATGCTGAACAACTTCATGGGGCCAGGCAACCCATGGGGCATCGCCTTCGACGATTGGGGCCAAGCGATCATCATCGACGGTGCAGGCGGCATTTCACATCTCACGCCAGCTTTTCTTCCTGTGAAACGCAAGTTGAAGCTTCCGCGTATTGGCGACCCGGGTGGCTATTGCGGCATTGATGTGCTTGCTAGCAACCGCTTTCCAGACGAGATGCGAAATGACTTTGTCGTCGGTGATTACAAAAAGAATCAGATCACACGCTTTAGCACAATACCTGACGGAGCAGGCTTCAAAGTCAAATTCAAGTCCCCATTACTTAAGTCCAACCATCGTAACTTTCGACCGGTCGATGTTCGCGTGGGACCAGACGGCGGAGTGTATGTCGCCGATTTTTACAATCCGATCATTTGTCACCAAGACGATTTCTACCGAATTCCGGTTCGCGACAAGACTCATGGTCGCATCTGGAGAATGGCTCCGACTGGACAGAGATTCACCGTCCCCGCCTTCACCGGCCTTGACGAGCTGAAGTCCCTGGATCGCTGGACGCGCTATCAAGCCAAGCGTGTCCTCACCCATCTCGACTCAGAATCGATCACCCAATGGGCGGCCTCACAAAACGACGATCGCTCAAACCTCGAAGGTCTTCAAATGCTGGAGACAATCGATCAACCCAATCAGCGCTTGTTAGAGGTGTGTCTCAACTCTAACAAGCCTCGCATTCGGGCCTATGCCACCCGCGTGCTCGGTCGTTGGGCAGATCGGCTCACCGATCCCTTTGTCCTCTTGGCGCCTCGTCTCGTCGACGAGGATATTCGCGTCCGCCTAGAATCAGCCTTGGCTTGCGGCACCATTCAACATCCGGCATCGATCCATCACCTTCTCACCCTGAGTGATCAGCCGATGGATCGCTGGGTCACCTACGCATTCAAGCAAGCCGTCGAATCTCTCAAACCGCAGTGGCTCCCCCGTTTCAAAGAAGGCGATCTCACCTTCAGTTCCCCACGCTATTTAGACGCCCTTGTACGCACTGCAGATTCCAAGGTACTGAACAAGATTGAGCGTGAACGTATTCTTGATGACACCCTCCCATTAACTAAACGAGCAGTACGCCTTCAATCCCTCATCGCACGAGGCGAATCCGCTGACCTCACTCTGGCATTTCGTCCGGAGTTTCAAGCGACGGCCCTACCAGCTATTGTGTCGATGACTCGAGAGGGTTCAATTGATCGTAATCATCCCGATGACATTGGAGCTTCGCTCACTCCCCTTCTGACCCACAAAGACTCAACGATCAGCAGGGCAGCGATTGAACTCGTCGGCCTATGGAAGAAGAACAACCTGACATCCGCTATCATTGCAATCGTGGAACAAGGCTCGAACACTCAGGCCGCGATAGAATCCCTGGGACTGCTAGAGAGCGACCGTGCCAGGCAATTTCTTTCAGACCTCGCGACGAACACCACAGATCTGGAAACACGATGGCGAACGATCACCGCCCTGACCCGGCACGACCCAATCCGAAGCAGCCAATTAGCGGCAACACTGTTAGGTGAGGAACATGATTTCAATCTCATTCCACTTCTCAAAGCATTCACTGCCAACGAGCCCCTCGCGAAAGCTCTAGACGACACCCTAACCAACATCAACATTCCTCCCGCTACAGCCAACCGCGCCATTCAGGCGCTTGTCAGTATCGGAAGCAATGACAACGCCTTACGCTCAAAGTTCATCGACGCTGCTGGCCTAACCAATCAATCGGTCGAATATAGCCGTGCCTATATCGGTGCCCTAGCCAAAGAAGTCACGTCGCACGGCGATGCCTCTCGGGGCCAAGATATCTTTCGTCGCCCCACGATGAGCTGTGACGCTTGTCACCAGGTTCAAGGTGTTGGGGGCCCGCAAGGGCCAGATTTAACCGCTATCGGAAATGCAGTTCCTCTCGAACGCCTGATTGAGGAAGTTGTGTGGCCCCAGCGCCAAATTAAGGAAGGATACAACCTCCTTCAAATCGTTCTCGATGATGGCGAGATCGTTTCGGGTTACGAAGACAAGAACCAGGATGAAAACGCGCTCTACGTTCGCGATCCCACTACTCAGAAGGTTCGCCGCATTAGAAAACGCTTTATCGAGAAACGTGTAGAGCTGGGATCTGCCATGCCCGCAGGCCTTGTCGGTTCACTCAATCGGGAAGAGCTGCGCGATCTCATTCGCTTCTTGAATGAGCTGGGAACACAAAAGAAGAATCCAGGTAAAAACTGAACTGAAGCGAACTCGACGATCCTCAACCTCCTTGCACCGGAGGCATGATCGCCAACTCCTGACCGTCGTTCACCTCAGCGTCTCGATCGACATACGCTTGGTCCAGCGCCAACAGCACTTGGCTGTCCCACTCCTTCAGTCCAGGAGTCTTTGCATACAGTAAGTCTAACACTTCCGCGACTCGAATTACACTGGAGTCCGTCAACGTCAGACTCATTTCATCGCAACCAGCCACGCCACGGAGCGTGGAAAAGAAGAGGATATTGAGCTTCATGAAGGCAAGTCGGCAGCGTTGAGCACACCAATGTAAGGCAAATTGCGATAGCGCCCCTGATAGTCAAGGCCATAGCCGACCACGAATTCGTCCTCGATGCGGAATCCCACATAATCGGCTGCGACATCTTCGGCCAGCTCTTTGCGTTTCTGTAAGAGCACGCACACACGCGTGCTCGCCACCTTAGCTTCCTTATCCAACCGCTCACGTATGGCATGCAGTGTGCGGCCTGTATCTAAAATATCATCCAAGATAAGAACATGCTTACCCTCCAAATCCGGCAGTTCCTGATGAAACGTCACCGTACCACTGGATTCCGTTCCACCGTGGTAACTTGAGACATTGAGCGACTCCATTTGTAAAGGCAATGGAATCCGCCTCAACAAGTCCGCCATGAAAATGATGCTACCATGAAGCACCGCCAGCGCCGTGATCTCCTTACCACGATAGTCTTCCGTAATCTCACGAGCCAGATCGTCTAGTCGCGAATAGATCGTCGTTTCGTGATAGAGAATCGCCTCGACACCGTTGCCCAAATAGTCGTCAGGATGAATCATGTGCGCTACGCTATAATCGAGACGCCAGCAGTTCACGCTGAAAGACCATTTCTTTGGGCATGTGGTCATAGAGATTGAGATAGAGTTCGCCCTGCCCAAGCAGCTCCGGCCGCCACTCTTCTCCCCGAATAGCCATGACCTCAGCGAAATGTTCTTCCGTGAACCCAACGATCCCATCGGTATTCAATTCGCCCCAGTGCGGAATCCAACCGATCTTCGTTTCGTGCCCAGCAGCGCGTCCACGACAGCGGTTAATGATCCATTCTAGCACACGCATATTCTCACCAAAGCCCGGCCAGAGAAACTCACCATCCGCGTTCGTGCGGAACCAGTTCACATGAAAAATGCGCGGCAAGTCGCTAATCTTGGAACACATTTCTAACCAATGGTGGAAGTAGTCGCCCATGTTGTATCCGCAGAAGGGCAGCATCGCCATTGGGTCTCGACGAACTTCGCCTACCGTCCCTGCTGCAGCAGCCGTCTTCTCCGATCCCATGGTCGCGCCGATGTAGACTCCATGCGTCCAGTTGAAGGACTGGAACACGAGAGGCATTGTCGTCGCCCGGCGACCTCCAAAGATGATCGCACTAATGGGCACGCCGTCGGGATCATCCCATGAAGGATCAATAAGAGGATTCTGCGCCGCAGGTGCCGTGAAGCGCGAGTTTGGATGTGCCGCAGGCGTGCCTTTGCCAGGGTCCCAAGCGTTTCCCTTCCAATCGATCAAGCCATCGGGAGGCGTCTTCGTGAGCCCCTCCCACCAAACATCTCCGTCCGAGGTCAGCGCGACGTTGGTGAAGATCGTGTTTGCAGAAGCGGATTCTAACGCATTGGCGTTGGACTTGGCCGAGGTGCCGGGAGCCACACCGAAGTAGCCCATTTCAGGATTGATCGCCCGAAGCTTGCCGTCAGCACCGGGCCAGAGCCAGGCGATGTCATCGCCGACGGTCGTTACTTTCCAGCCCTCGTACTCCTTTGGCGGCACGAGCATAGCAAAGTTCGTCTTTCCACAGGCACTCGGGAAGGCAGCAGCGACATAAGATTTCTCGCCTTCCGGTGACTCCACCCCAAGAATGAGCATGTGCTCGGCCATCCAGCCGTCTTGAAACGCCATCCAACTTGCAATTCGTAAGGCCAAGCATTTCTTTCCTAACAGAGCATTTCCTCCGTAGCCACTACCGAAGGACCAAATGGCGCGCTCTTCTGGGAAATGTACAATGTATTTGCTAGGATTACACGGCCATGGCACATCTTTCTCACCTTCCGCAAGCGGTTGCCCCACGCTGTGCAGGCAGGGTACGAATTTCCCATCCTCACCTAACTGATCCCAAAGGAAGGAACCCATGCGCGTCATGATACGCATGTTCACCACAACATACGGGGAGTCGGACACTTGCACGCCAATCTGCGCAAGAGGCGAGTCTGGTGGTCCCATACAGAAAGGGATCACATACATGGTGCGCCCCTTCATCGATCCTGCAAAGTGCTCGCGCAGGACTGTTTTCATTTCCTCGGGATCACGCCAATTGTTGTTTGGCCCTGCATCGATCTTCCGCTTCGTGCAGATAAAGGTAGACTCCTCCACTCGAGCGACGTCGTCTGGATCTGACCTCGCCAAGAAACTGTTAGGTCGTTTTTCAGGATCTAGCTGAATAAAAGTCCCAGCCTCAACCATCTCTTGAGAAAGACGTGCGCTCTCCTCCTCTGAACCGTCACACCAATGCACGGTCTTCGGCTGACACTGACGTACCATCTCCACCACCCATGCCTTCGCGGCAGAGTGTCTCACTTCACTGGGAATACTCAGCAAATCTTGCATGCGGCATTCAAGCCCTAGGCTGCCGCTTGTCCAGTCCTAGCTTGGCATCAATCCCGCAGCGGGAAGTAGACAGTCGTCTCCAGCTCTTCTTCGGGAACCTCAGCCGGGCTATTCTCATAGATCTCGAAAGGCGCGATCGTCTTGCTCTGTCGAAAGACCTTGTTGCGCGCACGATTGATCCCCGAGGACCAGGCATTGCCCAAATGGCAATAGGAGCCCGTGTGCTTGATCGGAAAAGCCCGGCAGGCCGGCCGCTCGCCTGCAACGAATCCATCAGGCAGAGAATCAAGAGGCTTACCTAGCGGAAACCCTAGAGTGTATTCTGTCGTCGCTTTCGTGGGATTCCATTGATGATAGATAGTGAACGGCGTGCCTGCCAGTTCCACCTCATTTGCGGCCACCCAATCATGCAACTTCTTCATGTCGTATTCCATGGCCTCTCCCATCTCGGCAATACTGGCGGCCGAACGCAATCCTACGTAATCCTGTGCCGGCATCGCCTCTTCACCAGGAAACTCTAGCTTCGATCCCGCCGATCCAGTTTCCAATAACTCCTTCAGCATCCTTAGACCGCGTTCGTAATCCATCCCGATAATCGCTGTCATCATCGGACGCATGAAGAAGAGAAAGAACGGCAGCTTGCTATCCATGCTCCAGGCGACCTCAATACCCCCACCTTTTAACGCGAAATTCATGGCCACACCGGCCTGAGATTTGAAGGGTTTCAAAAAGGTGAGTTGGTAGACGATCTCGTTGGGCTTCTCCTCTGACAGAATCGACATTTCGCCAGCCCCAACGACGTCTCCCTCCCAGGTATACTGCCCGCCATCATCTGCATAGGAAACCTTGCATTCAGGATCGGTGATCAACCATGGCGACCAAGCTGGCCATTCTTTGAAATTCCGCACAAACTCATAAACTTTCTCGAGCGGGGCATCGATGACGATGGATTTACGAACAGATACTTTGGGCATGTTGAGGAATCCTCCTCGACCGATCGTATCGATTCTCTAGCGTGGGCTCAAGGTCACGGTGCGCAGATCGGCCAGAAATCCGTTAATTGGTCCAGAAGACCGCGCCACCAGCTGATGCTCACCTTTCTGAAGATCAAACTCCCCGGCCGCTGTGGCTCGAAAGCCATTCCAGTTCCCCGTTCCCGTCACCACATGGGTTTGGCGTTGTTTTCCGAGGTGAAGAGCCAATGAACCGCCCGCCGAATTGTTCGCGCAGGAGTAATCGAGCGTCACCGCGTAGCGCCCTGGTTGATCACACCGAAAAGTCCACACGGCTTGATCCTGAACGTGACACCAGTTTTCCAAATGCAAGTAGCGGCTCCCAAATGTGAGTGACGGGCCATGCACAGAAGCCTTGGTCGCTAACAGGGCTATAGTGTTGCTTGCGTCTGGGGTCACTAGCGCTGGCTCGTTGAATGCAAAGGACTTTCTAGGAGGTTTCGCGGCGCGAACATACGCGATGAGATCGGCAAGCTCTTGGGGCGACCTCCCTGCCTCCAATCCTTCTGGCATGAGGGAGCGCCCTGTCGACACGACTTTGGCGACGTCTCGTCGCAAGAAATCCTGCTGGTCACCGTTTGCCAAACGAAACCGAAGCGACATGCCCGATTCCCCTTCTAACAAACCGATCGTGCTAGCACTGTCGTGGGTCTCCGCAGTGTAAGCGAGGTATTTATCTTCAACCGCCGCGTTTGGGTCAAGAATCGCCTCTAACAAGAACGCGGGTGAGGGATTTGTTAAAGTAGCCAGATCCGGACCGATGGCATTCCCCTCGCCATTCAACACATGACAAATAGCACAGCTCTCTTGGAACATGGCCTGCCCGCGTTCGCTTCTCCCCTCGAGCGCCAAGACACTCTCCTTGAGCGCCTGCTTGTCTGTATCCTGGTCCGAACCCGATAGCACTCGAATCACCTCCCGCACCTCCTCAGCAGGGTGTTGTCCAAGTGAACGCTGCAAGTCGGACACCCCCTGGTTTGGGAGCTGCGTGGCCACGGAAAGTGCAACGCTCGGCCGACTACTCAGCCAGTTCGTGACCTCACGGCGCAAGGCAGGCTCAAGGCTGGGCCAGGTCGGGATCAACCAAGTGGGTATGGCCTTGGGAAAGTGCGCACCAATCATGCGCACGACTGTCATTTGAAACGCCACCGGTTCTGCCGGTTTGCAAAGGGCAGCGAGCTCACTCACATCTTGGATCTCCGTTTCCGCCGCACACACGAACTCGAGCCCTACAGAGCGAAGATCAGTTTCAGCGGCACGATCTTGCACCATGGCCCAAGCAGCATCGAGCATGGGCTCCACCTCGCCACTCAACTCAGGCAGTGCCGTGGCAATCAACTTCAAACGCCAAGCCTCCAACTCATTGGACTCACCAAGACGTTTGGCAATCCGTCGCTTTCCAGAAGTCGCCATGACCCAGCCCAAAAGCTGAGAATGACTCTCTTCAAAGGTAGACTCCGTGAGACGATCAAGAAAGCCATCCGTGTCTGCTAACATGGAACTCACACAGGCTGCTCGGATGTATTGATCTTCGGAACTTAACGCGAGTTCAGCCAAGGCTCTTCCCTGCCCCTCGAACTCACCCAAAGTAATGGCCTTCTCCAAAACCACCTTGGAATCACTCTCGTTTTCGGGAAACTGCCATTCTCCTTTGAGCTTGCCAGCCAAACGTAGTGCCAATCGACGAACCGCCGGATGGGAATCCGTCAGGGCGTCGGCTACGACGGGACGGGAGACAGGTCCCAGTCCATCCAACGTTGCCAAGGCGTGCAGGCGATGACGCCAGTCTGTTGCTCTGCACGCTTCCGCTAGCATTTCCTCAGCACCCTCGGGCTTACGGTCCGTCAGCAGCTGCTGGGTCAGATCACGCACTGCACCACTAGGATCGCCTAACCTTGCTACGAGGTCCGCCAGCGACAACTTCGTCAGATCCGGCGCGGGCAATGGCGCGTGCCCCTTGGGTGCCACGCGATAGAGCCGGCCGCGCTCATGGCCTGCGCGCAGATCCAGTTGAGTTTCCCAATCGTGGGGAATCCACTCGGGATGCTCGATCACGTGCCGATACATGTCGACGACCCAAAGGGAGCCATCCGGACCTGTGCGCACCGACACGGGACGGCACCACGGATCTGTCGAAGTCAAAAACTCGGAGTTCTGCTCGTCTTCAGCACGTTTGCTAGTAAACGTGACACCGTTTTCCGAGACGACTTGGCGATGCACCATGTTATGTACGGGCTCAGAAATGAAGGCGTCTCCGTAATACTGATCACCTAACAGCTCCCCTCGATAGATCACCGTGGAGCACGCGGAAGTGATACAATTCGCTGTGTGGAAATCATTGAACCGTTCATGCGTGACGCTGGTTGGGAACACCGGGGAGTTTCCCGGCACTTCTGGCATATGCACAATCGGACTTGGAGGGCTGAAGTGCGGATTCCTTGCCAACACGGATTGATCAAGGACGTAGTGCCATAGGGGATTGGAGTTGTTGTTGCCAAACCAGTCTCCGGCATCGTTGCGGTTCCGGCCATGTTGCGTCGTGCCCGAAACCAACTCTAACAAGCCTTCAGCAGGACGAATTCGCAGATCATAAGATCCCAGGGTCAACGTTTGCCCCGTCTTGATGGAACGAAGCTTGCCTCCGCTATCTCCATTGGCGAGGTAGATCCAGTTGTCCAAACCCCAGCGAAGGCTATTCACACGGTGCTGCTGGTTTCCCTCAGCAAAGCCCGTGTAAAGGACTTCACGGGTATCCGCCTTCCCATCGCCGTCGGTGTCCTCTGCATAAAACAGGTCAGGCGCAGACAACACCAAGGCACCCTTTCGCCAAGCCATGAGCGCTGTTGGAAACGGAATCCCTTCCAGGAAGAGATTGGAAACTTCGTATCTCCCATCTTGATCGGAATCCTCCAAGAAACGCACACGACCTCCCTCGTCACCTTCTGGATAGTCGGCCATTTCGAGCACCCACAGTTTGCCGTCAGCGCCCCAAGCGATGTCGATCGGGTCCGTCACGTCAGGCTCATGCGCCATCAGTTGAACCTCTAGACCTTCCTTTGTCTTCATGCTTGCCAGGCCTTCCTGCGGCGATAGCGGCTTCAGGGAGAGAAGATCCTCATCACCCTCACGTTCATCTTCCTCCGCCAAGACATCGGCAAAGTTGACGCGACGAATGACGTTCGGTTCTCCGCTAGTGTCTTCATTTTGAATGATGAAGGTCTTCTTGTCCATCCACACTCCATTATTTGAACCATCGGCCCGGAAGAACGGCGGTGGAGCATTAGGCAACGCGTTATGCTTGCCGTCTCGCAAAAGGTTCCACGCAGACTTGTCTCTCTCGTAGATTACAAACCTCTCCGCATCCGAATAGACGGCGTCGAGATCACCATCGGCATCCAGATCCCACAAACGCAGGGCTTCTTCTACCTGAAAGTCACCCTCAGGTTTCGCGAACTCCTTCTCAACGAGCTTGGAGAAGGATCGCGACACCCAAGTCCGCGATTCCGGCTGCCAGATTCTCGCCGCTGTAGAATGGATCTTCACATCCATGTAGCCATCTCCATTTACATCAGCGATCTGAGTCCCAGAGAACTTTCCGCCTTCAAGTTGCCGTATTGGGTGCCGGTCTAGCATGTTCTGATCGATGCGCTCTTGAACCTCACGCATGTTGAGGAACTTGAGCTTGTTGCCGTAAGTCGCGTCGGCATATTCGACCAGCTCGACGACCTGAGAATTCTCAATCCAGCCGTGCGGGTGAAAGACAAAGACGAACAAGCCCTGCTTCGCGACTGTGGCATCCAGTGCCGCTTTAAGATCCTCGACCGTCCGGGGATTGTTCTTCCCTTGCAGATACTGCGCCTCCCAATCAGAAGGCACCGTGCAGGGAAACTGCCAGTGTTGTTTCCCAATCAAGTAAGGATAGGGATAGTTTTCGATCGTCCCCACAAAGTCTTTTCCCAAGGGCACGTAGCGCTCGAACCGCTTCTCGTTGCCATTGGCAAAGAGTTCACGTGGCAACTCAGGATCGTCCGCCGTGAAGATCTGAAACACGGAGGAATCACTGGTTAGGATATTTCCGGTTGGCGTGAGCGGACCCATGATGTCGTCATAGAATCGAGGACTCACAGAATTCATCGAATCACAACACGGCATACGATAGCTCACGGGACGCATGTTGGGAATGCCGTCCAAGAGGTCCAAGCACTGATGCACTGTCTTCTTAGACTGCTCGAAATCTCCGTCCTTAAGCAAAGGACACGGATGATCGATCGTATGCACTTCAATACTGACTCCCCGTTTAAGCCAGCGCTGGAGCTGGGGTTCGTTAGGATCGATCTGGTTTGTAAAGATGCTAAGAGGTGCCCGTCCATCAATCTTCTCCAACTGCTGAAGAATGGGTTCCAGAAAGGACTGATAGGGTTCCACCCCGCGCATGTCGTCAATGGAAAGCACGGCGGCTGCCTCGACACCCTCCTCCCCAATCCACTGGGGTGTGGTCAGTTTCGGAGTGTCGATCGTCGGCCAGTAGGGATTCGTAAACGCATCCCGGTGGGTATGCTCATACACGGTTACCTCGGAGTCGCCCGCCGCCCCCCCGTTCTTGGCACGCGAGAACAGAACAGCGCCCACGAGCAGCGCAACAAGACTAATTGGAAGAAGGAATCTGGGCATCATCACAGGGTAGTATCTCCCGTAATTCTGCCGAATCGCTTAGGCGCGGTCAACAACCTGAGTCACTGTGACAACGAATTGAAGCCTGGCCCTGGAAACGGAAAGGGGCCCGGCAGCGGAAAATTCGTCACGCAAGCACTGCCGCCACCGCCTCCACCAGGATTATCGAACGGCTTCGCGAGTTCGTTAAAGCACTGATTGATCTTAGACCCGAGGCCTGTGGCAAACTTCAACCTAGAAACGATACCTGAGGCGAGGGGCGCCTATTGAATCGCCGCGCTCGTTCCCTTCGGATCGGTGTAGTCCATGGGGTTATTAGCTACATAGGCATACAGATTCATGTCTCCACCAGCGATGTGCATAGGATCCGGTTGAGTGAATCGCCCAATGATAGGATCATAATAACATCGACGGTTCTCATAGAGAGCAAGTTCCTCCAAAGACGATCTCCCAGCGTAGCGAATTGGCCCCAAGCCTGCGGGCGGCGTGCCCAGGATATTCCCGTAGGCATCGTAGTCGACCCAGGAAACGAACGCGCCAGTTCCATCGAGCACACCACGCACCGACCCGAGATGGTCTTTGAGAAACCAGCTCTCACCAGAGCTGGCGTTCCACATGGCATGGAAATCATCTAGGCGATCTAACGCATAGAAATACAGGGTCGACGCTTCCGTGGCTCCATCGGCAAACTCCGCAATGGGCATGTCCCTGTCGTAGAGAATCCACGTCTTCGAACCATCGACCTCTCGACTGATCAGTCGATTCGCATAATCATAACCCAAGTTCACTGTGGTCGATGCAGCCACACCTTCGCTAGGGTGCACAGTTGCCGTGACCAGATGATTGCAGTGATCATAGCTGAAGTCTGTCACTTCCCCGGTGCTCAAGTTCGTTCATTTTGACACATTTCCGTCAGCATCAAAGGCAAAAGCGAAATCACCTATGGCAGTGACCCGATTGCCTGCCCAACCGTCGTCGCACTTAGGAGCAAGCGCGACCCAAGCCGGTTGCCTGCGGCGTCATAGTTATAAAATTCGTCAGCGTCGCTAGCAGCAGTGTATGTAACGCCAGCGACGAAACCTGCTGAATCGTAGGTCACTGTCGCCGAGTCCGTAGCATGGCTAATGGAGGCGCCCCGATTGCCAGCGTCTCGAATATAGGTGAGTTCGGCACTAACGTGCACAAGATCTCCGTCTGGATCTTCATGTCGAATCGATGCCACCGGTCCAAGAGGCGAATAGGAGAAATGAGTCCTCGAATGTTCCGTCGGTGATATCCTCGGCATCATCAACACTGCAGCCTAACGAGCGCAGAAACTTAAACGCAGGATTCCAGTAACGCCGACAAATCGTATCCAAGGCCTCCCGCATCTCTTCCTCGGCCAGCTTGGATCCGACTCCATGCCGTAGGCGGAAAGTGAGCAGAATGAGGTTCGTTCGACGAAGTCATCGTAGTTTTATAACCAACTCAAAGATCAGCTTTCATGAATCCGGCCCACAACCTTCTCTACCAGCTTGGGGCGACGCTGCAACTCTTCTACAAGCACTTGAAAGACGCGCAGCGTCGGCGAACTCACGTGGTGCTCCATTCCCTCGACATCACGATGAATGTCCAGCTCGTCCAAACCGAAAAGCCGCAGGAACTCCGATAGAGCTTCGTGGCGTTGGATGATCGCTTGGGCAATCTTCTCTCCTTCTGGAGTGAGCGCCATGCCGCGATATTTCTCGTAGCTGACGAGCCCTTCACTTGCCAGTCGCTGCACCATGTTGCTCACACTGGCCTGCGAAATACCCAGGTTCGTTGCGATATCGATCACACGCGCATAGCCCTTCTCGGTCACCAGATTGAGGATTTGCTCCAAATAATCCTCGGACGCCACGGACGTTGAGGGATTGAGATCAATCGCTGTTTTAAGTTCAGTCACGGGTATAGAAATTAGCCTGTTGACAGAGAATTAGCCTCATCTAATATTCATAGTCAAGTATGAAAGCACCGCTTACCTTCAGTCTTCTACTCGGACTATTCCTCAGTTCTTGCACCAAATCGTCTCGTACGGAGTCTCCAGACGTCATTGCCACGACCACCATGATTGCAGACATGGTGCGCGTGATCGCTGGAGAAGACGTCAGCGTTGGCGCCCTCATGCGCCCCGGTGTCGACCCTCACCTCTACAAGGCGTCCCCTGCAGACGTCTCGAAGCTGAACCAAGCGAAAGTGATCTTCTATAACGGGCTTCTGTTAGAAGGAAAGATGGAGGATCTCTTCGAACGTCTCGCCGGTGATGGCAAAGCGGTCCACGCCGTTTCCGATTCCGTTCCTGAAAGCAGACGGCTCGCTCGACAAGATACGGAAGGTCACCCCGATCCTCATATCTGGGGGGACGCCCGCCTGTGGGCATCCACCGTGGACGACGTCGTGGCGCAGTTAAGCGCGACCTTTCCCGATCACAAAGAGGACTTCGAAGGGCGTGGGGAAGGCTACAAAGTCGACTTGGAAACGCTTCATCGCTGGGCGGAAAAACGGGTCGCGGAGATCCCAGAGGACCGTCGCAAATTGGTGACGAGTCACGATGCCTTTGCCTACTTTGGGAAGGCCTGCGGACTGGAGGTCGTCGGGGTCCAAGGAATCTCTACAGCCGCCGATCCAAGTGTCGCCGACCGCACACGCATGGTCGATTTCATCAAAGCCAACGGGATCACAGCCATCTTTGTCGAGAGCAGTGTGAACAAGGCGCTCATCGAACAGATCGCAACCGATGCTGATGTCAGCGTCGGTGGAGAACTCTTTTCAGACGCCATGGGAGAGCCAGGCGACGTACGCACCGTGAATGGCGACTCCTATGATGTGGGCACTTACATAGGCATGCTCAAACACAACGTGAATGCCATCGTCGAAGCTCTGAGATAAGCATGACCGATCCGACAAGCCCTTCCCAAGAAATCGTCCTTGAGACTCACGATCTCACGGTCGCCTACGACAAGAAGCCCGTGCTCTACGGGATCGATGTCAGCATCGCCCCAGGCCAGCTCGTCGGCATCATGGGGCCAAACGGTGCCGGCAAGTCGACCCTGATCAAAGCAATCATGGGCTTGTTAGAGCCCGCAGGTGGCTGGATCCAAATCTTTGGAGAGTCGAACAAGTCACAGCGCAAACGCGTGGCCTACGTCCCCCAACGACGTGAAGTTGATTGGGACTTTCCTGTCACCGTCATGGACGTCGTCCTCATGGGCCGCTACGGCCATCTGGGCCTATTCAAACGCCCCGGAAAACGAGACCGAGATATCGCGATGGAAGCGTTAGAGAAAGTGAACATGATTCCCTATGCGGGACGACAGATTTCCAATCTCAGTGGCGGTCAGCAACAACGCGTCTTTCTCGCCCGCGCGCTCGCACAGGAAAGTGATCTCTACCTCATGGATGAGCCCTTTGTAGGCGTAGACGCCGCCACGGAATCGACCATCATCGACCTGCTACAAGACCTTCGTTCACAAGGAAAGACGATCCTCGTCGTGCATCATGACTTGCCTACAGCACGCCAGTACTTTGACTCTCTTATACTTCTCAACATGCGCCTCGTTGCCTATGGCCCGGTAGAAGAGGTGTTCCAAGAAGAGCTTCTCCAGCGCGCCTATGGAGGACGCCTAACCATTCTCAGTGAGGTGGCAGATGCCACGGGCGAGAAGTCGAAAGTGGATCTCTCTGCGAAGCGATGACGCCGAAGTTCCGACACAGTCCGCCGTTTCTGGCATTGCTGATTTTTATGTTCGCAATGCCCTCGGAAGCCCATGCCGCTAAGATATCGGAACTGGTCGAGGTCGATCTCGGTGATCAGTTTGTGCGTTTCTTCAGTCTCCAGGACGCCGCCATCCGCCATATCCTGCTTGGGTGCCTGTTCATGGGCATCAATTTCGGTTTATTAGGATCATTCGTCGTGGTTCGTCGCATGGCCTTGGTCGGCGACACCCTTTCGCACGCCGTGCTTCCTGGCGTCGCGGTCGGGTTCCTTTTCACCATGAGCAAGGAACCGTGGGCCATCTTGCTGGGGGCAACAATGGCTGGCCTACTGGGAGCAGCAACCGTTTCGTGGATTCAGCGAAGCACCAGGTTAAAGCAAGATGCCGCATTGGGCATGGTGCTAGCTTCATTCTTTGCTGTCGGCATCTGCCTGATCAAGATGATCGAGCGCATCCCCTCAGTGAACAAGAGCGGGCTCGACCATTTCTTCTATGGCCAAGCAGCCGCTCTAGGACGCGCAGATCTCTGGATGATGGGCGGCACTGCTGTCCTCTCGACAATCATCGTCGTTCTCCTCTACCGCCCCCTGCTCGCGACGAGTTTTGATCAAGTCTTTGCTCGCTCGATCGGACTTCCAGAGCGAATGCTCTTTCACGTGCTCATGCTTCTCCTCGCGCTCGCGATTGTAGTCGCTTTGCAAGCCGTTGGCGCACTCATGGTCAGCGCGATGTTGATCACTCCAGCAACGACAGCCTTTCTTCTGACCAAGCGGATGCACGTCATGCTCTGCCTTGCCACCGGGCTCGCGATCGCCGCCGGTATGTTAGGAGCCTTTCTTTCTTTCGTCGGGGAAGGGCTTGTCTCCCATGCCCTGCCCACGGGCCCATCCATGGCGCTGTGCGCAGGCGGGTTCTTTCTCCTCGCCTTCCTCTTCAGCCCGCATCATGGCCTCGTCTTTCGCTACCGTCGACACCTCTCACAGACTCGCCAAATTACCGTCGAGAACACGTTGAAAGCCATCTACCGCGCGATGGAGTCGGACCGATTTAAGGAAGAAGGCATCGCCGTGCGGCGCTTAGCCGGCGACGCGCGAGAAACCTTTGAAGAAACTATGACGCGCCTACGGTTGCTCGTGCGGGATGGTCTCGCTACCTTTGCCTCCACTCGCGGCGAAGTCATCTACTTGACACCAGAGGGGCTCCAACACGCTTCACGCGTGGTACGGAATCACCGACTGTGGGAGCTGTATCTTACGAACGAAGCAGACTACGATGCCGATCACGTGCACGCGGATGCTGAGAAAGTGGAACACATCCTTGGGGAGGATCAGGTCATGGAACTTGAGCGCTATCTCGACTATCCGGAACAAGATCCACACGGCAAACGTATCCCTTCACTGCGCGACACCCAGCGTCTCCCCTTGCGCGATCTCGCGGTGAAAGAAGAAGAGGTGGAACCATGAATCATCTCATTCCGCCGTTCGATGCCTACCGCGTCTTTGTTGAGCCGTGGACGATCAATCTGTCACAAACCCTGCTCATGACGAGCATCGCACTCATCGTGGCACTCTCGGCCGCCCTCATCGGCAATTACTTGGTCCTACGCCGCATGTCGATGTTAGGAGACGCGATTAGTCACAGTGCCTTGCCAGGCATTGTCATCGCCTTCCTCGTCTCAGGAAGTCGAGATTCCTTTGCTCTCACTATCGGAGCGCTCGTCGCAGGAATCGTCACCACCGTTCTGATCGAGTTCATTCATCGCCGATCGATCGTCAAAGTAGATGCAGCTATCGGCATTGTCTTCTCGATGCTCTTTGCTCTAGGCGTACTTCTAATAGAACTCGTACCCCATACCGATCTCGATCCCGACTGTGTCCTCTTTGGGCAGCTTGAATGGCTCGGCGTGCACGCCAGTTCGGATCCGATGAAAGCGCTCTTCGCATCCAGCCAGTTCCAACTGCTTTTTGGCGTTTTCATTCTAACAGCAGCACTGAATCTTACCTTCTTCAAAGAACTTCTAGTGAGTTCGTTCGACCCACTACTGGCAGGCGCTCAGGGATTTCGGCCAACATTCATCCACTATGCCATGATGTGCATGCTCTCGCTCGTAGTCGTCAGCGCTTTCGAAGCCGTCGGTGCCATCCTGGTCATTGCCATGCTCATACTGCCCGCGGCCACTGCTTACCTCCTAACGAATCGACTTCGGACCATGATCACCTTGAGCATTACTCACGCCGTGATCAGCACGATTGGAGGCATTCACCTCGCCGTCTGGCTAGACTGCCCAGCCTCGGCCTGCATGGTCATCGCAGGAACCTTCTTCTTTTGCATCGCTTGGTTCATTCACACCAGGCCATCTCGACAAGTGGACGATACCCAAGAAACAGAATCTTTAACAAATTCTGCTGAGTCCGAACTTGCACCACATTAACCCAACACGGCAAGCGGATCACCTGCATCACAGCCTCTTCCAACCTCGTAAAATTCCAGGCCGCGCCCGAGGGTGGCCGAAA
>Ga0222717_10000503_pt1 | contig 33781 bp, 14 predicted proteins | sample C33_18DmetaG_FD_165053 | JGI IMG/M metagenome (GOLD analysis project Ga0222717, IMG submission 165053) | Estuarine water microbial communities from San Francisco Bay, California, United States - C33_18D | ecosystem: Environmental > Aquatic > Marine > Unclassified | place: USA: California... | reverse complement strand
AATTTGGTTGGGTTTATTACAGATGGTTTTGTTGGTTCGGGTATTAAGTTTATGGCTAGTACCTCAAAGAATGACATCACAGCACCAAACGGCAGAATATTGACAATGAAGACTTCAGACGCAACAATCAATCTTATTGAGACAAAATAATGTCAGACATCGAAAAGAACATAGCATTTAAGATACCTCAACAATTCCCTGCGATATATCGTGAGGAAAACGCAGAGTTAGTGCAATTAGTACAAGACTATTATAAGTTCTTGGAAACTACACCCACTATGGGTTTGTACAACTCAAGGCGCATGTTTGAGTATAGGGATATTACTACTACACTTGAGAGTATGATCATATTCTTCCAAAAGAAGTTCTTGAGCGATCTCCCATTACTTGAAGATGCTAGTGTACGGCTTGTTGTTAAAAATATATTAGACCTTTACAGAAGAAAAGGTTCGGAAAGTGGTATCATTCTATTCTTTAGAATGTTCTACAATGAAGACGTTGACATTATAAATCCAGCACAATATGTTTTGAAACCATCAGACTCTAAATGGCAGACTGGTATATATCTTCAAATGGCTCCTAACGAAGGTGTCTTTTATGGTAGAGATAATGATACCCCATATCAATATAGTGATTTGTTAAATAAAAACATCACTGGATCAACATCAGGTGCTAAAGCGGCTGTAGATAAGATTAACTTCATTATTTTAAATGGAACGCTCACTCCTATTCTATACATCGATAGAGTAAAAGGAAAGTTTGACAAATACGATAACATCATGACTAGGATTGATGGTCAAGATATTTCTTTTGGTATCATTAATGGTTCCGCATCAGAAATGGAAATTGATTTAGATTATGGCGGTACAACAGGAAATGCTGTTGGTGATGTTTATAATATAAAAAGTGAGTTCGGTAATGGTGGCGTTGCGATTGTTACGGCTACTGAAGAAAAGTTTACAGGTATTGTTAACTATAATTTACTAGATGGTGGTTTTGGTTATACAATACAAAACACCAGACTAGAAGTTTCTAACCAAGTGTTAATCCTACCTAACGAAGGTTTTAATTTTACAATATTAGAAAGACTTACTGATACTGCTGGCAATACAGGTACAGTAATTGGTCAAAACGCATCAGCGGTTGGCATCAAAATGGATGATGGTGAAGAATTTTCTGCAACTAGAGCCATATCAACACTTGATAGAACACCAAACGTTACGATCAATGGGATATTTACAGTCTCTGTAAAGAATTCAACTTCACCTGGTGCATTATATCCAGACACAGCGAACGTTAATGATGTTAAAGTCGAAAGCCTTTCCAACATAGAAACTATAAGTTTAATTACTGATGTGATATCACCATTCCTTGGCGTATCTTTAAATGCGGCTAACTACAACGCATCTCCAGCAACGCAACCAATGAGTGGTACTGCCGATCCTGTAACATTACAAACACCGCTAGAAGACGCATTTAACCTTTCACCATTCGATATTGGTACTATTAATTCATTTGAAAACATTGACCCAGGTGAAGACTATACAAACGATGTGTTTGCATTAGTGCGTGACCCAGTAATGATTGCGTTTGATCGATACGAACAAATCTTAATTATGGATAATCTTAGCGCATCATTCTCAGTTGGTGATGCAATTACACAACCTTCTTCTGGCGTTAATGGAATTATAACAGGTATTGATGTGGACAGAAGCTTTATTCAAGTTAGACCTTATGCTTACTATGGTTTTGATTCTACACCTATTACCCACAAAGGTACTAGTTACGTTGTAGTAGGAACCGAAAGAGATTATTCATCTGACACTTATGGTTCTAACGCTGATATGAAATCCAGAACATTATTTGCCACAGGTAGAATTTCTGAGGTTAGAATTTCTAACTCTGGATTTGGATATATTAACGATGAGATTGTATTCCTTGTAAATGACGCAGGTGAAATACAAGCAAGAGGAACACTCAAAGCTGACTCTCAAGGTATTACGGCTGGTTTCTGGGGTAGCGAAACAAGTCAACTTAATGGTTTCAAAGACGGTAAATACTACGACTCTCGTAATAAGATACACGACAGTGATTTATATCAAGAGTTTTCGTATGAAATTTTATCTACTGTTGATCTTGGTGTCTATGAAGAAACACTCAAAAAGAACGTCCACCTTGCAGGTACAAGATTGTTTGGTAGATTTGTTTACAAGAAGAAAGCAGACGTTGGTTTAGGACATAGGTTCTATGCGGCTAAGAAAGAAGATCAGATAGTTGGAGGTCCTGAAATTGTCGGACCTAACCAACCAGGCGAACAAATAAGATATACATCAGATAGAAATACTATTAGTGTTGATACCGTCAATTTGAAAGCTGACGTTGTTTAAACAGATAAATAAGTAGAAAGACTTTAGGAGCAAACATGGCTAAGCAAATAGTAAACACAGGTACTACCGATAACGACGGTACAGGTGATCCGTTAAGAAACGCTTTCACCAAAGTAAATGAAAACTTTACCGAATTGTATGACGGTGAATTTACTTTAGCATACTCAAACGTAACTGACAGACCAACCGATCTGTTGTTCTTTGTAAATGATGGTGCGAATAATCAAGTTCTTACTACTGATGGCGAAGGTAGAGTTACGTTCCAAAATATATTTGGTACTATTGATAGCCATTTAGATGTATCTACTGCGGCTAATAACCAAGTTTTATCATATGTTAATGGAGATTACGAATGGGTTAATCAAGCGTCTGGGTCAGGCGGTGGCGGTGGAAGCGTATCAAACACCGAAATTATAAATGTTATAACTAGCTCAGATTTAGATATGGGTGGCAACAAAGTATTATTTGGTAACGTATATGACGCTGAAGGTGACTTGCCTACTGCATCGGCATACCATGGAATGTTCGCCCACGTACATGGAACTGGGAAAGCTTATTACGCACATGGCGGCGCTTGGGTTCGCTTAGCAGACTTTTCTGAAATTGGTTCTGGTGGTGGAGGTGGATCAAGCCTACAATCAAGAGCCAATAAAGTTGGAGTATCAACATCTTTATCTAATAACGCAAGTGCTGACCTCGACATCACAGGATTTAAAGGGTATTCTTTATTATCAATCACAACAGATAAAGCGGCTTGGGTAAGAATTTATGCGAATGCCGCAAGCAGAACAAATGATGCAAGTAGAAACGAAACTACTGACCCATCACCAGATGCAGGTGTGATAGCAGAAGTCATTACAACAGGTGCTGAAACTGTTTTAATGTCACCATCTGTATTAGGGTTTAACATGGAAGCCACGCCAACAACCACAATCCCATGTGCGGTAACAAACCAATCAGGCTCGACAGGAACAGTTACAGTTACACTAAACGTACTTCAATTGGAGGCGTAATATGCTACACGAGTACATAGTCACCCTACACAACAAGGATGACCTCGAACAATTCTATGATGATATAGAGACATTAGAAAGTGCTGTTCACATATATGAGACAGAACCTTCTTTTCCAAAACGTGCTGTCGAAGTTGCAAATAGAAGAATAATCAGTCGTAACACACACTATATGCTATCTCATGAAGAAGCACAAGAGTTAAAAAATGACCCTAGAGTGTGGGATGTTGAACTTGCTGAGATGATTGAGTTGACAACAAAGCCTAATGGTTGGACAGTAACAAACGTAAAGTTTTCCAAAGACAACTTTACAGACGCAACAGATGTTAATTGGGGCTTACTAAGACACAGTGAAGATGCTAATAGAGCTAATTGGGGTTCTAATGGAACAAACACATATGTTGATGATCTAACAGTTACAGCATCAGGTAAGAATGTTGATGTTGTCATCGTTGATGGACACATTGATCCAGAACATCCAGAATTTAAACCATCACAGACTGCACATTACAAAGGCAACTTAGTAAACGACAACACTAACAGTTCGTTGTTTGACAGATCAGTTACCGTCAATGGATTAAAGATTGTGGTTTCTGGCGCTGCTGGTGGTCAAATCGCAACACCAGATGAATGGGCGAAAAAAGTTGCTAGGGTTGTTGATCTAATGATTGACCCAGATGGTAGCAATGTCAACTTGGATGATCAAAAGAGATTAATATCCACTCTAAAAGGAGAGCCAGGCACTACTCATGCAGGTTTACCTACGGCACAAAGAGTTGCTTATGGTGGTGGTGGACAATATGAGCCTAATTTCTTACTTGACGAAAACATTAATTCTTATGTTGGATACCAAAATTTCTTAGATACTCACGTTCATAACGATATGGTTTGGTATAGAAACGTTTCGGGTCCGTCACCATCTGTTGGAGATACAGATGTAGAAGAGGTTGTAGAACACCTCATGCACACAATTCATTTATTTGGTTTACCAGGTGCAGTCGATGGTTCAGACGTAGCATTAAATTGGGTTGCATCTGAAAACTCTGGTTTTGCCAATACAGCTTTGCATCTTGCGATGTCAGAAGCTATTACTGGTAGTTACTTTGATCCTACAGATTATGCGCCTAACTGGAATACAAATGCTGAACAAGCAGAAGTGGCATACAAAGAATATCTATATTTACTTAACTTTAATATGTGGGAAATGAGTGAGTTTTGGGATGGGGGAAGTTTAGCACCAGAATGGGCTGATACTGTGAGGACACCAAGTGGAATTCAAACATACAATCCGCTAGGTTACGCTTTGTTTAATACGTACATCGATCCAGTATTAACAAAACCAGACTTCCCTACACTAACAACTATATTCCAAGATAATGATGCAGGTGTTTCTGGATATACTCCATCATCTCGTGTAAATCAATTTAACTGGTTTTCCTTGACAAGTGCTGTAACAGGTGGTAGTAATGGGACATACACATATGATCGATCTGGTTCATATACAAACCCTATAGATGAAGACGATAATAACCACGGCACACACTGTGCTGGTACTGTCGCTGGGAACTCACAGGGGTGGGCTAGGGACGCGACAATCTACAATATCAGTCCATATGGCTCAAATCCTAATAGCCTCTCATCGTCCGTTATGTGGGACTACATAAGAGAATGGCATAATACTAAACCAATCAATCCAGAAACAGGTCGTAGAAACCCTACTATCACCAATAATAGTTATGGTTCTTCGATCACAACTAATTATAGTGGTAGCTACACAACTGGTAAAGTCACAAGAGTAAACTATCGTGGAGTTGATTTTAACCCAGGTCGTGATTTGACAACACAAGAATTGCGTGACCGTGGGTTCTATGCACCAAATTTACAGATGGATATTCCAAACTACTTTACTTCTCGTAATGCTGATATGCAAGATGCTATTAATGATGGTATTATTATTGTAGCATCTGCTGGTAACGATAGTTGGAAAACTGTTAACCCATCTGATCAAGATTACAACAATACATATAACATGGTTTACAATGGATATGACTATAGTTGGAATTTGCACAGAGGAACTGGTTCGGCGGCTGGATATGCTCCAATTATTAACGTAGGTGCAACGTCTAATCAAGTTAATGAAGACAAAGCTAGTTTTAGTAACTGTGGTAATCAGGTAGATATTTTTGCTGGTGGACAAAGTATACAAAGCAGTTTGCATAGTGGTGGTATCAATGACCCAAGAGATGATAACTTTGAACTTGGTAAGTATTCTGGTACTAGCATGTCAGGACCTCAAGTCTCTGGTGTATTGGCAATCCTTGCTGAGAGTTGGCCTAATATGACACAGGCTGAAGCACAAACTTGGTTGATAGATAACGCAAACAGCGATCAAATGGCTGATACAGAAGCAGATGATCCAATGGATAGAGATAGCCTACAAGGCGCTCCGAATAAATACTTGAGATGGATTAATCAAAGAGCAATATCTGGGACATCTTTCCCACAAAAAAACTTCAGAAACAGACCAACTTCTGGAAAAACATACCCCCGTCCACGTATTCGTAGAAGAGGTTGATGCAATTGCTTATAAATATTAGAAAAGACAAGGTACAGGTGATATGACTGAGGTATTGACAAGTAAATTAAAAAGTGATACAACTAGAATGTTCTATCAAGACATTCAGAATAATGACTTTTATGTTTTTGTATCTTCTGTAACCGAAGGTACGACTAGACCTACTGCAACTAATTCTCAGTTTAGTAAAAATAGATTTTTAGAGAATACTTTATTCGGCAAGAAAGTTCTTGGAACTGACACTAAGTTCATGATTAAGTATCACCCATGGCAGAAAGATCAAACATACATTCAGTATGATGATAAAGAAGACATGACTGATAAAAAGTTCTATGCGGTTGTCGGACCTACAAACAACGATACTGGCGATTATAGAATATTCAAATGTTTATTTAACAATAATGATTCAAAATCTTCTGCCCCACCAAACTGGAACCCTTTTACAGAAGGGCAGATATATAGAACGGCAGATGGTTATGTATGGAAGTTTATGTATTACATAACTCCAGCAGAATTTGAAGCATACAATGCCGTTGGTTATATACCTCTTGCGGCAGATATGGTTATCAATCCAGACCCAAATGCTGATGCGAACAATGTTGTTTATGGTTCAGAAATAAGTGATGTTTTTGTTGAAAATCCTGTTGACAATGCTGGCTATCCAACTATCAGTGGTTTCCTTATGGCGGCTCCTGGTAATGATGGAACTCTTACAGTAAGAGCAAATGACATAAATCAAATAACAAACTTTTATTCTGGAATGTCTATTTACTTGACTAACCCAGATGGCGGACCTTCAAACCTTTACGTTATTGATACATATTATTTTGAACCAGGAATACAATACGGTAAACTTAAAGTGTCGGGTTCACCTCTAACAGATGGCGTGTTGAATGGTTCTACATTTAGAATTGTACCTTCTTGTGTTATAACAGGCGATGGTACTGGTGCATCAGCACTTCCGAATGTAATTGACGGAAACATTTCCTCGTTGCTAATATTAAATCAAGGTTCTGGTTATACAAATGTGAAAGCTACTATAACCGATCCTATATATGACTTTGACCCAGAAGACCCAAACTCAATTGACGTAAGAACAATACTAAGACCAGTTCTTTCGCCATTTGGTGGACATGCGTACAACATGATTGATGAAATGCATTGTCGTCACATTCTTCTTTACGGTTATATCACAGAAGCTAATAATAATAAAATTGGTGCAACCAACACTTACGACTATCTTGGAATTGTAAAAAATCCAGACTTTGTAAGTGCCTCGGCAAACACCGCAAACACTCCATTAGTGTTTGATAACAGAATTGAAATAATCACAGATCAGTTTAATTTTGCGACTGTAAATACAGTATTAAAACAAGTTAATAATGATAACGAAGTTACATTTGAAGCAACGGTACATGAAGTAGATGAAGTTGCAAATACTGTATACTTATCTGGCTACATGGGACCGTACCAAAATGGTGCAAACAATGACACATCTCTCGACTATTCAATCAATCTAATAAATACTCAGGGTCAACAAATTGTCATAAATAGTCCACAAGCTAATAACGCAGTCGAGTCTGATTACATACAACGCAGTGGCGAAGTTTACTTCATGGAAGATTTTGTCCCTCTTGCGAGAACCTACACTTCAAGAGAAGAATACAAATTAGTATTAGAATTTTAAGGAACCTTACATATGCCTATTAATACAAATCTAAACATCGCCCCGTACTTCGATGACTTTGGCTTAGAAAAGCAGTTCTATAAGATTCTGTTTAAGCCAGCATATGCGGTACAAGCAAGAGAACTGACACAATTGCAGACTATTCTGCAAAATCAAGTGGAACAGTTTGGCGATAACATCTATCAAGAAGGTAGTATCATCAAGGGTTGTAACTTTACAAACCTAAACGGATTGCAGTACGTTAAGTTGACTGACAAGACTGATTTTGACCCAGATTTGTATAAACCAGAAACGGCAGATGAAATTATTAGTGGCGTTTCTAAAGAAGTCGATACAAAGTATGAAATAGAAGGTGCGATTACTGGTCTTAAAGCTTCTATCATTACCACAGACAGAGGTTTTGAAACACGACCACCAAACTTGAATACATTTTATATCAACTACTTAAACACAAACGAAGCAGATGGATATAAGGCATTTATTGGCGGTGAAGAACTTACAATTAATAGATACAAGTATGACGGTTCTACGATAATTCAAACTGATCTTAATGTTGAAACAATCAACGTAACACAGCTTCCAGCTCCTACAGGAAAATCTTTTGGTATCCAATCAGCGGCAGGTGTTATTTTTCAAAAAGGTCACTTCTTATTTGCAGGTGAGCAAACATTAGTCGTTTCAAAATACAATGATCAGCCAGATGAAATATCAGTTGGTTATGAAGTTGCAGAAAGTTTAATTTCATCGTTACAAGACAATACTCTCTTTGATAACGCTAACGGAAGTACAAACGAAAACGCTCCAGGTGCTGATAGACTTAAAATGGTTCCTTCATTGGTTGCCAAATCAACGGCTGTTGCAGATGTAGACGCAAACTTCTTTACCTTAATTCGTTATCAAAATGGTTCTGCCGTTTCTCTAAGAGACGTTGCACAGTTTAACTCAATTGCAGAAGAATTGGCAAAGAGAACTTATGAAGAAAGCGGAGACTATATTGTTGAAAACTTTAAAGTAACCACAGAACGTCGTGGTACAGACTTAAAGGTGTTGGTTGGCAAAGGTTCAGCGTATGTCAAAGGTTATAGAGTAGAAAATCGTGGCAACATGGATGTGACTATAGATAATATCGGATCGACAAATATCCAAGAAAACCAAGCTACCTCACTTGACTACGGTTCTTATGTTGACATTACATCAGTAAATGGAACAATTTCATTAGACTATACATCGGTAGAACTACAATTACCAAACGGAACGCAAATTGGTTCAGCATTTGTCAAGAACTTTACACCAACCAGATTATATATCTTTGGTGTTAGTATCACAGATGCAACTAAGACATTTGCTGATGTTGAACGTATTGTATCTACTGGTGGTTCGATTTCTATTGCGGCAAACTCTAAGATAAAAGATTCTAAAGTTGCCCCTATGGTATTCAATACTGGTGTAAGAAGTTTGAAAGAAGTTACAGACATTACAGTTCCAGTACGCATAACAAGCGGTGTGACAGTAACGAACGATCTTATTACTATTAACGCGCAACCAGGTGATGATTTTGCATGTGACAATAGCAATATTGTTGTTGTGGACGCATCAAACACTTTAATTCCTGTGACTAGCTATTCAACAAGTCTAAACAATTCAGTTCTTACTATTAACTTATCGCCAGGTTCAGACCCATCAGCGGATGTTTGGTATAACAAAAGAATTACAGACACAACACCTTACAACAAGCTAATAGTTGAACCATTCATCAAAACAGTATGGAACAACGGTCAATCGCAGTATAGTTTAGGTTTCCCAGACGTTTGCGAAATTATCAGTGTTGAAGACAGCCTTGGTAACGACTTTACAGATTGCTTTAGATTGGTAACAAACCAACAAGACAACTTCTATGATGTTTCATATATGGAAGTTATTGCTGGAAGAACAAAGCCTACAAGTGGCACGTTGACAGTTAAGTTAAAAGTATTTAAAATAAACAACTCAACAGGTATTAACTTTTTTGCTATAAACAGTTATCCTATTGACGATACGTCTGAATTACTACCTACGGGCAAAATCAGATCATATGACATCCCAACATATATTTCAACAAGCGGTACAGTTTATCACTTGAGAGAATGTCTTGACTTTAGACCATACGCAGACTTAGGTGCTGGAGCAAGTTACTCAGCATTAACAGAAGGTGCGGCTTCAGTAGTTACATCGACTGTTGGTGGCACACAACCATCGTTTGCAGGTTCTTCGGGTCATGTATTCCCAATGTTAAATGGCAACGTTAATCATGACGTCGAGCATTACTTATCCAGAATTGACGTAGTTACCATTGATTCATATGGCAAATCTGCTATAGTCAAAGGTGAAGAAGATGAGCGTCCAGTACCACCTAAAGTTGGTTCTGATCAACTTGTCATTTCACAGGTTACTATACCAGGATTTCCTGTATTGTCACCACAAGAAGCGTCTGATAGACAGAAGCCTTACTATGCTTGCACAACTAAAGCGTCAGGTGTTAAAAACTACACCATGCGTGATATCGCCAAGCTAGAAAAGAAGCTTGATGCTATGGAATACTATATCAGCTTAAATCAATTAGAACAGAGTACACAAAACTTAAATGTGGTAGATCAGAATGGTTTATCAAGATTTAAGAATGGTTTTATTGTTGATCCTTTCAATGATACAAGCATATCTGCATTAGACAATCCAGACTTCCAAGCGGCTATCCATTCAGATACAAAAATGCTTACACCAGCACTCAACACGTTCCCACTAGACTTGATCTTGAAAACGTCAACAGGTGCAACTATATTCCCAACTACAGATGATCCAGAAGTAGCGTCTCTAAGTAGAAATGCGAACACAAAACTAATTGGTCAGCCATATGCGACTAACTTTAGAAACTGCGTGTCTAACTTCTGGAAATACGATGGTGTTGGTTCATTGTCACCAAGTCATGATATGGCTCAAGATACAGTAACAAATCCAGTCACACTTGATATTGATTTGGTAACGCCTTTCACTGATTTTGTGCAAAATCTACAAAACTTTATTCCTATGACAATACAAAACTTCAATCGTACAACCAGAGCTATGACGCATCTTGGTGGACGTCAATGGAACATTCAAGATACTACTACAACTTCTACAACTGCATTAAGTGTTAATGAAGCAAATTCTCAACAGTCAGTAGGCGACTTTGTTTCTAACTTTGAGTTCCAACCATTCATGCGTAGTCGTTCAATCGGCATTTTTGCATCAGGGTTACGTCCAAACACACGTCACTATTTCTTCTTTGATGGTGTGGATGCAAACGAATATGTACGACCAGGTACAAATGCTGATACAAGTAGAAGAGTGAGACGTAACGGTGCAAAAGGCGCGGCTGTTAGTACAGATTCTAATGGTAAGCTTCGTGCAGTATTTGACTTGCCAGATGGAACATTCTATGTTGGTGACAGAACTATGACAGTTGTTGACGTAGATCAATATTCAAGCATTGAATCATCGTCTACATCTAAGATTGATTTAGAGTATCACGCATATAATATATCAGTTGAGAAGAGTGCTTTGACAACTTCCACAAGAATACCAGATACTGACACTGGCACAGAAGTAACTACAAGAACACTACCAGCTAGAACTGTTACTATTGACCCACTTGCACAAACATTCTTTGTTAAAAAGGGTATGGGTCGTGGTTCAAATACAGTATTTGCATCTAAAATTGATTTATACTTTAAACGTAAGAGTGATATTAACGGTGCTACAGTTATGTTGCGTGAGGTTGTTAATGGATACCCTGCATCGCAAGTATTACCTTTCTCAAAAGTACACCTAAACTCATCGCAAATTAACACTAGTGATAACGCTTCGGCTGTGACAACCGTTGACTTTGACGCACCAATTAGATTGGACGTTGAGAAAGAATACGCAGTTGTGATTATGCCAGACGCAAACGATCCAAACTATCTAGTATTCACATCTAAAGTTGGTGGGCTTGATCTGACACCAGGAGCTACACAAGGGCAATCAGTTGTACAAGATTGGGGTGATGGTGTTCTATTCTCATCTACAAACAACAGAGCGTGGAAATCATATCAAGATGAAGACTTGAAATTTACTCTTTACCGTCATGACTTTAACGCGGATACAGGTTCAGTTACGCTGACTAATGATGGTCACGAATTCCTTACACTAGCTGATTGGAATGGTAGATTTAACTCAGGTGAAGAAGTGTATGAAGAAAAAGCATTTACTGGCGCTACTTCTGGAAACATTGGTATGCCTATCAACACGAACGTAATCACAGGTACAGGACTTAATGACAGTTTCGCTGCTGGTGATAAAATATTGATTACTAACGCAGGTGGTACTAGGTCTGACATTTTTGAAGTTGTAACTGTGGACTCAGCCATACAACTTACTGTTGAACGTCCAGTGGACTTCACAGTTGGTGCAGGTACATGTAAATCTATTGTTGTTGGAAGAATATCACACTACAACAAACTTGAGCGTTCGCAGATGTTCCTAAGTGGAAGTTCGGCGTCAAGTTCAAAAACATTTACAGCAAACACAACTATCGTAGGGTTCGAAAGTGGTACAGAAGGTACAATTGGAACTATTGATAACATCAATCTTAGCTACATACAGCCACTTATTATGAAAACAAATGACTCAATTACTACAACAAAATTGAGTGGTGTATTTACCGATCCAAGTAATGTGTTGACTTCATACTACATGCCAATGAAATTTGGTGCTAACAATGCGTTTAACCGCAAAGGTGTTGTTCTGTATAGTAAGTCAAATAATATCGATGGTACTAAACCTTTCGACATTACAGTAAGTATGACAAACGATTCTAACACAACATCTACGCCTATTGTTGACCTAGAGACTGCTACAATATTGGCTTATCAATACAAAGCTACTAATGTATCAGATACTACATCTAAGTACATTTCGAGAACAATCGAATTAGCAGAAGATTTAGATGCAGAAGACATGCAAGTATATCTAACAGGCTACCGACCATTTGGCTCAGACATCAAAGTGTATATCAAACCACAGAACGTTTATGATAACGCACCGTTCAACTCAATCCCTTGGTTGGAACTTGAATTGACAGAAGGTGTTGGCGTATATTGTTCAGATACAAATGATAATGACTTCCGTGAATTTAAGTTTGAACTTGCTGATGCAAATAAAGACTCTAGCGGAATGTTAGAATATACAAGTGGCTCTGGTACTTTTGTAGGTTATAGAAAGTTTGCAATTAAAATTGAACTTCTGACACCAGACATAAGTAAATCACCATTTGTAAGAGACTACAGAGCGTTGGCTCTAACATAATGAATTCGTATATACGACATAGAGATTCTAAAGCGGTACTGAATACTGATGTTGCCGCTTTGAATAAATATAAACAAGAAAGAGCGCTTCACACGAAAGTTACGAAGTTAAGTAATGAAGTAAATTCAATCAAACAGCTTCTAGTGCAAGTTTGTGATAGATTAGATCAGATAGAGAAATAGAATGGCAAAATCAAATATACAAAACATCACGACAACCCAGACGTTTCAGAATTGGTTTGATAAAACTAATGAGATGGTTGATCTGTTTCGTGAACAAGCAGTAACTGCAACAGCAACTGGTGATGTAACCGTTGGTGATGCTTCCATACAAGGCGAATTCCAAGCCAACACTTTAATGGCAGATACAGAATTACAAGCAGATTTAATTTCATCATTTTCAAGTGGCGGTACTATTGGATACAGTTCTCCCATAAACATAACTGGCGCTACTAGCCAAACAGTTGCTACATTTACTTTTGTGGGCGCAGGTGCAAGAACAAAATACACAGACACTATAGTCGCTTGGGATGTTGGTTTTAACAACTCCACGGAAGCGGCTTTTATCATTGATACAGGTGCAGGTGTAGTACCTAAATTCAAGATAACACCAGCAGGAACTGTACATGGTTCTAATATAATATTGACTGAAGACATAGTAGCAGATGTCGTTACTGCCAATACCATAAATGGTGACGTTTCGGCAAACACTATTGTCGCAAACACCGTAACAGCTGGTAAATTTGTTGGTAATCTAACTGGTGATGTTTATGCACCAGGTGGAATTACAAAAGTATTCGAGAATGGTAATGGTAATGAAATCCCAGCAACATTCACAGGTAACGTAAACGGTACAGTAAGCTCACTTACAAACCATGATACTGATGATCTTAGTGAAGGTGACGATAACTTATATTTCACTACACAACGTGCAAGAGATTCATTTTCGGCTGATGAAACTGTTAGTATATCTCCAACAGGCGAAATCAGTATACCACAAATGGTAGCAACTAACAGTAACGTTGAATTTAACAGTGTGACCGCAGGTTCTGGTACATATTCTGGAACTGTAGATGCAGATAAATTTACTGGCGATGGTTCAGAATTAACGGGCATTGTTCAATTAGTAAAAGGTTTCATTACATTCAACGGAGCTACAGGGGCTGTCATTGCATCATCTGGCTTGACATTATCAAAGGGTGGAACTGGTAATTATACAATTAATATTGCATCAGGCATTAGACCACCAAACTCTAACTATGGCGTTGTTATTGGTAACGTTGATGATGGAACGACAAGCTTGACTGCTAGACGCGCACCTGATTCACAGACAACAAACTATAACGCATGGAATTCAGCAAGAAGCGCATCAGATTTTACTATCCGCGCATCTAAAAACTACAACACATATGTTGCCATCCCATCAGATGATAACATTGGTCAAACAATTCTAGGTATACAAGCAGTTGATCCAACATTGATAACGGCTATCCTTGTGTACTAACAAAGGAAATATATTATGAAAACTATTTTTTACAATCATCCTATTGGGACACCAAAGGTATGTTTTACAGTATCAGATAAAAGTGTAACAGAATTAAAAAAAGAGGGAGTTATACCTAAGAAATCGGTAAGCGTTTCTTATGATTTGATTGACGAAAATTCTTCCGAAGAGTTGCGTACATTAACTTCATTTCCAGATCGTTGTGAGTTTGATGATATCAAAAAACCTACTAAGGTTGTTGTTGATATTGAATTAATACACAGCTTTGTCCTTACCGAAATTAAAGAAGCTCGTAACATGTGCTTAACAGACTTAGACAGGGTTCAAGTTCGTTATATGGCTATGGGAGATGCAAAAACAGTAGCATCAATCGAGTCGGACAAACAAAAGTTGAGGGACTTACCTGACACATTAGATTTTAGTAAAGCAAAAACTTATTCTGAATCAATGTTAGTTGGTAACATTCCAGCTTTAACAGAAGACTATAAAGTTAAGTATGCATGAGTATACGGTTTGATTTAGATGAAGATGTTCTTAAAGAGATTGATGTTGTCCTCAATAAGAACATGAAAGACATTTTACTTAACACCAGACTGATTGGTGCTAAACGAGTTGATAATTGGGAAAGTTTTCTAACTAAAGACGCTCTCCCAGAATTTGATGATGGAACACATAGAGATCAGAATATGGTTAGCTTTGCAAGCTTAGGGGTTTCCCAGAAAATCCAACCCATATTACAAAGATACTTTAAAGATAATGTGGTGAGAACCAGTGGGTTCTTCCATTATCCAGAGACGGGCTATATGGGTTGGCATACTAATAGTGATAATCCATGCAAACGTCTCTACATTACTTGGACAAAAGAAGGAAATAAATCGTTTTTTCGTTATCTCGAAAACGATACTATAATTACAGATTATGATGATACTGGCTACACAGTCCGTATGTTTGATGTTACAGCACAAGAACCATATATGTGGCATTGTGTTGGTTCGGAGACTGATAGAATAAGTATGGGCTTTGCAATAAAGTGAGACACTGGTTAGTAGATGAATGGTCTATTGATGGACTAACAGCTTATATCGATTGTAAGGAACTTTACGATTGGGCTAAATATAAGAAGACGAATATAGAAACGGTTTTAATATCAGATATTGGTTATGTACCATTAGAAGATATAGACCAAGAAGGAAATAGATATATAAATGCAGACATAACTTTACCATGTTTGGTCGTTAAGGGGATGGAAAATCCATACCACAAGCCCTATCGTATGATAGATGGGCGTCATAGACTTTTGAAATCTGCCAATGAAAATATAATGGAAATTAAAGCTTATGTGTTAGGCCGTAGCCAAGCACTGAAGTTTATCACATACATATGAAAAATAATAAGTGATGGCATGGCTTGCTGTTATAAATAAAAGAAATAAGAAAAAATAAGGGTATCGCAGAATGTCGTTGATTTCAGAACTAGGTCCGATAACAGGCGCAAACACCAGATCAGAAGATTTGTTTGTTGTTGTAAACTTGATACAGGGCGATGATGGTACAAAAAACATCACACGCAAAGAACTCGTTCAAGCGTTACAATATGAAATATTCAATAGAATTACCATAACTGGTGGAGCTATTTCAAACGTTGTAATGAGAGACTCATCTCTACTATCCGTTGATATTGATCAATCTACATTTACTGGTGGTACAATTACTGGAAGCTTTGGTTCTGGTTTAGACCTAAGAGACTCTGATGCTAATAACTTTGTTATTACTGCATCTGAAATCACAGATTCGCAATTTAATGACGGTACTGGAAACAACGTCATTTTGACTAATTCAACTATTGACGATTCAACAATCCTTAATACATCTGCCAATAACATGGCAATACTAAACTCTGACTTCTCTGATGGAACTGGTAATAACAATATCTTTACCAACTCTCAGATCGATAATTCAGATTTCGCAAACGTCGCTATTGAAGGCGGTACTGCTAACAACCTAATTCTTACAAATATCGTTATTGATGAGATCGTTCTTGAAGATGCTCTGATGTCAAACTCAGTGATCATCACAACTGATTTCTCTAATGGTACAATTCGTGATACAGCAATTTCTGGTAATACAACTATCGTTGACGCTGATTTCTCTAATGGTGACATCCGTGACACAGACCTAGATAACGTTACGATAACAAATTCACGTTTTGCAAATGGTCTTATTTGGGATACTGTAACAAGTAACTCATCTATCATCGACTCAACTGCAAACAACATGGTAATGACTAGCTCTATTATCAATGACAGTTCTGCAAATAACATGTCTCTTCTGAACTCAGACTTCTCTGACGGAACTGGCAACAATAATATCTTTACTAATACTACTCTTGATCAAAGCATCGTTCAAAACTCTGTTATTGCTAATTCAGAGTTTCAAGGTACAATGGATAATGTGGTTGCACAAAACTTGCAAATCACAAGTTCATCCGCTGAAGGCTTAGACCAAAAGAAATCTACATTTGATGGTGGTAACATCACAGACTCAAATGTTGCTAACTCAACAATCGAAGGTTCTAATCTAGTTGACTTCGATATGAACCTGACTAAGGCGTTCGAGCCTAAGTTAGATGAAGATAGTTACTTTGCTTTAAAGAACGTTAAAACTGGCGAAACTGAAAAGATGACTTATCGTCAGCTTTACAATGAAGTTTCCAAGAACACAGAAAAAGCACTTAAAATTCACGTTGCTGTTGATGGTGACGACAAATACCCAGGAACTATCCTACAGCCTGTTAAAACGCTTGCAAGAGCTTCTGAACTTGCTATTGAAAAAGCAGGTGGTGATGTAAACCGTAACGACATTGATAACGCAATCCACATCTCAGTTGGGCCAGGCGCATACTATGTTGACGAACCAATCGTTCTACCAGATGATTGTTCATTGTCTTCAACCGCAGGTCAGTACGCTACAGTAATTCGCAAGAAGCCAGGGTACGAAAGAACAAACGGTATCTTAGTTGGTTCTGGTTGTTATGTACAAGGTTTCGCATACATGAACTTCGAAGTTGATAACTTTGATTATCCAGAAGGTGGTTTCGCTATTGCTTACCGCCCTGGTGCGTTGTTAAGACGTTCACCATACATTCGTGACTCCTCACAGCTTTCTAACTTTAACCGTCTTGATGTTGAACCAACACTAAACCCATTCAACTCTAAAGGTGGCATTTCTGATCTTGGACAAGAATTCTATATGGTTGCAGGTCACTCACCACAAACACAGTTTGAAATTGACGATGAAGTAACATTCTCATCTGGTGCTACAGGGTTCATCTCATACATTGCTGATATTGATAGCGACAGACAAATCTACGTTCGTAACCTTAAAGGTAACGTAGAAGTAGGCGACATTCTATATGCACAGCGTGGCGGTACAGGTACTATCGAAACAATAGGTATTGACGATTTCCCTAACAGGGCAGTTGGTCGTGGTGGTGGTTGTTTGCTTGCAGACAGAGCATTACTAGATACAGACTCACTTTATACATACGTTCTTTGTTTTGGTTTCACACCTCGTACTCAAAACGGTACAGGTTATGTTGCTAAAAACGGTGCTGGTGTTAACGGTATTGGTTCATTGTCAATCTTTACTCGCCAAGCGTTCTTTGCCTTGAATGGTGGTCAAATGACCCTCAACAACTCAGGTACACAGTTCGGTGATATCTCAATGAGAGCAAAAGGTTCTACAACTATTATTAGACCAGCAGAAGGCGACGATAACTTATTCTTTGCTAATACTGTATTCTCTGATGCAATCATGAACGCAAAAGACGATATACTTGACAACATGGTAGACTTCTTAACTGCTAACACAACCACAGGGTTTGATGGACAACCAGGATTAGGATACCAAGGCTATAACGCAGACAAGTGTTTCCGTGATACGGGTATTATTATCGACAACACAGGATTTGATGTTGCTACAGGTAGTAACTATTGGGGTCGTTTAAGTGGTATCTCATATAGCTCACCTATCTCACAGGTAGTTAAAGCTGAACAACTTACAGAAACAATAGGTTCTTTCGAACATCTTAAAGACGGTATTCTTGACATATTTACTAACGCATCTAATGAAGTAAAAGGTCGTATCAATACATCTATCGACGAAACTATCAATATTCTTACGAATGGCGAAGAAGCGGCTAACCCAATTATCTGGACAGCTTACACTGATGATGAAAACAAATCAAAAGAAAATGCACGTATCAACGTTCAAGATAACAAAGAACTTATCATTGATGGAATGATCGATTGGATTGAAAACAACGACGAATTCTTTGCATACGATAGTGGCAAGTGCGCTCGTGACATTGAAGAATACATCTTACCAGCAGTTAAGTGGGACTCTATCCTAGATACAAACTACAATTCTGTAACGGCAGGTAACGCTTATTACTTCAAACAAAGTGCGGCTGTTATTGGTAACCAAAGAAACGAAACAGTTGCGGCATTCTCAAGATTGCGTAAAACAACTGACGATTTAATCCAAGCTAATTCAGCATTGGGTGCATCAAGAGCATATACTAAGTTTAATACTATTGTAGACATTCTTGCTAATAATGGTGCAAAATTCACACCAACTGATGCTACATACGACGCTACATCTGGTGAGTTCGTTATCACTATGGAAGGTCATGGATTGTCTATAGGAGCTATGGTAACATTTGCTGACGACTCGTTCACATTCTCTTGTGATACAGATGGCAACAAAGTTCAACTTAGCCACCCAAGACCGACTGATCCTTCATACAGAACGGCTGTTCCTGTAATTGCGGTTACTTTGGATACAATTACTGTTAATACAGGTACTACTGGATATAAAGGCATACATACTTTTGTAAGTGCTACACGAAATGCAGTATCTGTTGTTGGTGAAGCGATTACATTCAGTAACGATGCTTCTATACCAGTAAACCAAAGAAACGCACGTATTCAGCTACAGAACAACAAAACATTCATTCAAGATTACATGATGGATTGGGCTGACAACAACTTCTATATGTATGACAGCATTAAATGTCAAAGAGATACAAATGAATACATCTTGCCAGCTATCCAACGTGATATGTTAACTGGTTCGAACTTCATGACAATCGCTGCTGGTAAAGCTTATCGTGGCAAAACTGCGGAATTCTTACTTGAAGAGCAACTACCAGAAACACTAGGTTCGTTCGAACATCTAAAATTCGAGACTGCCGATATTCTTACAGATGCGGCTTCAATCAGTCGTTCTAATGACTCTTTCGATGAATTCATGGGCATCATGCAAACTGATGGTAAACAATATTCACCTACGGACGCATCATACGATCCTGTAACAGGCGTATTCACTGCAACTATTGCTGATCATTCTTTTGAAATTGGCGATCAAGTTATTCTTAAGAAAGAAGCATTTACATTCTCTTGTGAATTTGGCGGTGTTGTTGGTTTCGCTGACTATCCAAGAGTAACCGATCCAGCATACAGAACACCACAAACAATTACGGCTGTGGTAGGTAATACAATTACTATGAATGTTGGTAATGGCGGCACATATACTGGCGCACATACATTCATCAGAGCTAAAGCAGGTTCTATCCAAGAAGTTGCAGTTCTTAATGGTACATTCACACCATCAACAGCTACATATGATGGTGCAACAGGTATCACAGAAATTACTATTGGCGCACACGAATATGTAATTGGCGACAAGATTGTTATTGAAGAAGGTGGCATCACATTCTCTTGTACATTCGATGGTAACCCAGGTGAAGCGGCTTACCCAAGAGCAACAGACCCAGCATTCAAAAAAGCATTGACAATTTCTTCTGTTACTGCTACAACTATTACAGTTAATGTTGGTGACGGGGGTGGATACCTTGGCGCACATACTTTTGTAAGTGCATTACCAAACTGCATCAAAACTGCCACTATGTACACTGGTACAGTAACACCAACAGATGTTGCTTATGACCCATTAAGTGGCGACATGACATTAACTATTGGTCTACATAACCTTCCAGAAGGCAAGTGGATTACAATCGCACCAAAATCAATCACATTATCTTGTGCTAACACAGAAGCTGGTACAACAGTTGAAATTAGCCATCCAAGAGAAGGTGAGCCTTGCTTCAAGTCTCCTGTAAGAATTACAGGTACAACTGGATCAACAATCACTGTTAATGTTGGTAATGCAGGTGGATACTCAGCGGCACATACATTTGTAAGCGCAGATGCTGATTGTATCGATACTAACGGACTATACTGGACAGACCCAGCTAAGAAACCAGAAATCGTTTCAGTAACAAGTGCATCATATGACCCATCTAATGGCGACTTCGTTGTAACAGCTACTGCACACGGTCTTACAACTGGCGATCACGTTCAAATGAAACCACATAGTTTCAAGTATTCTTGTGACAATGGTGGTGTTGCAGAAGCTACATATCCAAGAATTGGCGACCCAGCATACGATCTACCATTAATGATCACAGTTACTGACGCAGATACATTCTCTATGGATGTTGGAGACGGTAATGGCTACACAGGCGTACACACATTCATTAGTGCCGAAGCTGACTGTCTTGCTAAAGTCACAGCGACTACACAAGGTGAGTATGCGGCTAGACAACTAGCGGCTAACAAAACATTCATCCAGAATGATCTTGATGCTTGGCTAAGAGATCAATACTTTGTATACAACAAAGATCAATGTAAGCGTGACACAGGATTTATTGTTGACGCAGTTGCAAGAGATATCGCAACAGGTTCTAATGTAAATGCTGTTAACTCAGGACTAGCATATCGTACTGGATTGGCTTCGGCTGAATCATTGATTGCAGGTGAGTTGACTGAAACAGTTGCGGCGTTCACTTGGTTAAAAGGTGAATTGGCGGCTGATATGTCAGATGCTACAGCAATCTCTCGCTCTAATGCGGCTATTGATGAAATTCTTGACATCATGCAGAATGACAAAGCGGCGGCTGATACTCTTGTATTCGGTAACAACTGGGTTTCTGATGAAGCTTACGAAGCTAAAGCGGCTATCCAAGCTAACAAAGACTTTATCGCAGATGAAGCACAAGCATGGCTTGCTATTAACCATCCAAACCATACATATGACGTTGCTAAATGTGAGCGTGATATTGGTTACTTTGCAGATACAATCTCATGGGATGTTCAGCATGGTTCAAATGCGGCTACAGCCCAAAACGCAAGACTTTACTTTAACCAAGCAGTAGGCATTCTCCCTGTAGATCAGAGAACACCAACAGCGGAATCGTTTGAGTTTGTTGCAAACCTAATGGGTCAAGTTGTTAGAAATGAAGTTGTTACTCCACTACAAGTTGTTACTACACAAACTAGAGCTAACAATTCACTTCATACACCAACTGATGCTACATACGATCACATCACAGGTATTATGGAACTTACTATTGGCGCACACACATATTCTGTCGGTGATAGAGTTGTGATTGCTGAAAACGGTCTTACATTCTCTTGCCCAGATGATCTTAACGCACCAGTGAATATTTCACACCCACGTTCAACTGATCCATTGTTTAACACTCCAATCGCAATTACGGCTGTAACTGGAACAACAATCACAATGGACGCAGGTGCTGCTGGTGTTGACAAAGTTCACACTTTTGTAAGTGCTACAACAGACTGTGTAAGCAACGCAACTATGCAACCTACATACACACCAACTGCTGGTTCTTACGACCCTGTAGGTGGAGAGTTTACTGTAGAGATTGGCGTACACAGATTGTCTGTTGGGGATTACATCATTGTCGATCAAGAGGGTATTACATTCTCTTGCCTAGACGAAAGCGATAATGTTATTAACATATCTCACCCAAGAACAACTGATCCTTGGTTCAATGAGCCAATGGAAATATTAGAAGTAACAGCTACTTCAATTACTATGAATGCTGGAGATGCTAATGGTTATGCTAGACCACACACATTTGTGAGTGCGACAGCAAATTCATTCAGAAAAGCTTCTATCCCATCAGTGTCTGGTAAGGTACAAGACCTATTCGAGATCGTATCTCATGTAGTTCGTGCCAATGACATTAATGAAATCCCTGCCCTTATTGAACCTACTGGTGGATACAACTCTGCTATCGATACAGATGCACAGTTAATCAGAGGAACAAAAGAGAAATATAAGCAAGAAATCACTGACTGGTTAGGTGAAGAATATAATGGTCTTGGTTACGATACAGCACTATGCTACCGTGATACAGGATATATCATCGACGCAGTTGCAGAAGACTTGAAATATGGCGGTAACGCTGGAACAGTAAATGCGGCTTCTTACTATTGGGATGCGGCTCTTAATATCTTACCATACGATCAGCGTATGCCTACAAGATTAGCATATCTACACCTTGCTGATGTTGTTGAAGATGTTATCACAGAAGAAGTTGTGTTGCCAGTATTCGGTGCTACATTCACACCAACTGATGCTACATATGACCCAACAACTGGTGTCTTTGTTGCAACTATTGGAACACATACATTAACTACTGATGATCACATTTGGTTCACACCAGAAGGTATTACATTCTCATGTGATAATGGTAGTGGCGTACAAAATGATGCGGCTCCACAAGCAGGTCATCCATTCTTTAACAAAGCATGTCCAATTACTGGCGTAACAGCAAATACTATCACGTTGCAAGTTGGCGTAGCAGGGTCTTACACAGGCGCACATACTTTCGTAAGCGCACTAGCAGATGCTATTAAAGAAGTCAAAGGAAATATACTACCTCAAAATCTTTCAAATGTTGCAGGTGATGCTACAATAGCGGCTGCTGGTAAAGCACTTGTTACTATCGTAGCAAACTTAGTTGACGATGAGCCAGAGATTGAAGGTTTAGGTGGTTCTAAAGATGATGTTCTCAAGAAACGTAAAGAGTTGCCAACAGTAGTAGGCAATCCTATGATGTCTCCATCAAGAACATTTGCTAGAGAAGCACTACAAAGAAATAGAACATTTATCCAAAACGAAGTTGTTGCTTTTGTTGAGGACGAATTCTACACATTCGATGAAGCGAAATGTGCAAGAGATACAGGGTTCATTATCGACGCTGTAAGAAGAGATGTTCAAACAGGTTCCACATACAATTCTAAGTATGCTGGTAAAGCATATCGTAACGGTATGGCTGGCGCTCAAGAAGTAATTGAGGTACAGCTTGCGGAAACGATAGAAGGAATTCGCTATATACAAAAAGACATCGAAGCAAAGCTAAGCGGTGTAGCACTTACTAGAGCGACGGATTCCTTCAACAATTTAATTACCGTAATGGTAAATGACTTTACGGCTGATGGTACTAACTACAACTATGGTAACTCTGAGTTTGAAGTTTTTGCAACTAACGCATCTAATGGTATGAATGTAAACAGAGCATTCTTACAAGCAGAAGCTACAGCATGGGTAAACGTTAACTACCCATCATTGGTATACACAGAAGCTAAATGTCAAAGAGATACAGGGTTTATGGTAGATGCTGTAACCTATGATGTTAAACACAACACAAACACAGCTATGCTTGACGTTGCCAAAATTTACTTTGAAAACGGACTTTCAGCATTGTCAGTCGCGCAAAGAGCGCCTACAGTAGCACTATACACACACTTAGCTACAGTCACAAGACAAGTTCTTCTGAAACAGCCTGTAACACCTACAACGGGTAATGCAGTAGCGCAAAGTTCAGTGTTTGGTACTGTTAACGCATTGACTGCAACGAGAGCGCAAGATTTGTGGGCAATAGTTTCAGACCTTATTGTTGATAATTCCTTAATCAATATACCAGAAGCAATCGAAGTAGTTGATGGTATCGGTGAAAACTATGACTACAACGGCGAAGCCATTATAATAGATAACCAAAAAGCAACACTTGCCGCATCTATTACTACTTACCTTAAAGATAGGTTCTCTTATCTTGAGTATAGTAGAGAAAGATGTCATCGTGATGCAGGTCACATGGTTGACGCAGTTAGCCACGATATTCAGTACGGTGGTAATAGTGCAATTTGGAACAACTCACAAATTCACTTCAAAGATGGCGTAAATGTATTACCTCTTGAACAAAGAGAAGCTTCTAAGAGAGCATTTACACACATGGCACAAGTTGTACATGATGTAATACGTCAAATTGATGTTCCATTAAGAACGGGTAGAGCTTACACACCAAATACAGTAGCATACAACGCACTTGATGGTGAAATGATAATTACCCTAAGTGGTGGGCATGACTTTAAAGTTGGAGATCACGTTATGTTCCCAACTAATTCCTTCACATTCTCTTGTTTAGATGCAAGCGGTGCGGCGGTAGAAATTAGTCACCCAAGAACAACTGATCCACTACATAATAGCCCAGTAAGAATTAATGCTATTTCTGATACAACTATTACAGTAAATGCAGGTTCGGGTGGTACAGGAGCGCAGAAAGTACATACATTCGTAAGTGCCGCTAAAGGTGCTGTAGTAGAAGTTATTGGTGGTACAATTAGACAAGACAAGACTTCTCTTGTAGCTAGACGTTACATTGCTAAAGAAGCTAAAGACTTGACACTGGTTGTGGCAAATGTTGTTGCTCAAAACAACCCAACAAACTTACCAGTTCTTATCGAACCAAATTGTGAGTGGATGCTTGGATCAGATATTAAAGCTTCTGTCGATACTATTAACGAAAACAAAGTAACTCTTACTGAAGGTTTAATTAGCTTTATCTCAAGAACGTATAAAGGACTAAGTTATCCTAAACAGAAATGTCGCAGAGATGTTGGTGGTATTGTTGATGCATTATCACATGACGTACAGTACGGAACAAACTATGGTACATTGTTAAATGCTAACTTGTATTTCGACAATGCAACAAGTGTCCTACCGTTTGATCAAAGAGAACAAACAGCCGACTTCTTCTATGAATTAGGCAAACTTGTTGAGAAAGTTGTTCAAGAAACTGCAACTGATCAAGACATGTCTGGAACACCAGCTACAGCAACAGAGGGTACTACAGTCCAAATGCTTGTAAGAATTATAGAACAAGCAATACGTCGTAATGGCTTAGATGGTTTACCAGATATTCAAGAACCAGATACTTCTTGGGTAGGTCAAGACTTAATTTGGATGGGTAACGAAATTGATGATAATCTTGATAATCTAAGTGATGATATCACATCATGGATTAATCACGAATTCAATGTTCTTGACTATAACAAAGCTAAGTGTCGCAGAGACAGCGTATACATCTTGGATGCATTCAGCTATGACCTAAACTACGGTGGTAACTCAGCATCTCGTTGGAACGCAGACTTCTACTTCTGGAATAACATACTAAGAATACCAGAAGATCAACGTGTAGCAACTGCTAAAGCTTATCGCAAAATCGGTGAACTTGCTTCATTGGCTGTTAAAGGCGAATTGCCAGGTCAAGTTGTGAAACAAGGTGTTGGTGGCGATTATGAAGTACAACAGGCATATGAACTAGGATTGATTTTCTACGAAGCACTGTTTAACAACTCACCACGCAATCTCGGACCTCTTGTAGAGCCAAACTATGTTATTGGTTCAGACAAAGAGTTTAGTTTTGCTAAAGATATTCTAAACAATAACAGAACATTCTTACAACGTGAAGTACAACGCTTCATTACATCTGAATATAAATTCATTGATCTGCCTAAGACTTACCGTGATGGTGGTAACTTGCTACAAATCTTAGCGAATGACTTCGCATTTATTGACCCAGCAAATGGTGTTGAAGGTACTGATAGAGCAATGAGATCATTTGCGGCGGCGTTGTTTAACATTAACCAACAACACGTATTCCCAGTGTTTAATCCACCACAATCATTTGCTGATTGGAGAAAACTACGCTTTAAAGGAACTGTTACTGATCAGAATGCTTTAAATACGTTATCAAGTGCAGGTGGTGTTAAGAGATGGGACGCATACATCATTCCTTTGACAGGTGGTGCTAACCCAGACAACAATAATTACCTTGGTACTATCAAACATTGGACTGGTTCCGCATGGGTTACTGTTGGAGATAATAATTCCGATCTGCTTTATTCTTTCTATAAGGCTTGGGAACAAATGAAAACTTATATAAATACTAATATCGCTCCAGATCAAGCACACAGGAACATGGTGACAGAATTGATAGATAACGTACTTACAAAAAGTGTACTAACACCAGACTTCTTAGTCTTTGGTTCGTTGGTTGAATCTATTGCTCACCAGTTTAACGGTGCATCGGCAGGTGTTAACAGGAACGCTTTACCGCTGAACTTTAGAAACATCGGTGCGGCTATCGGTGCTACCGCTTCTGTTCTTTCAGAAGATGGTGGTAGAATTAGATGGTCTGGATCAGACGAATTAAACAACCAGTATTTCGCAAGAGGGTTGAAAATCAATGGTAGAACAGGACGTATCGAAGGACGTCCATTCACATCATCGGTGAGAAAACTCGCACGAAGGGCTTCTAACTCAAGGGCATCACTATAATGGCTATATATACACTCGCAACAACTCAAGCACCTGATGCCAAACCAGTAGCAAAGTCTTTTACTTTGTCTACAAATTGGCAGACAATGGTTGAAGTACCAAATTATGAAGTCCCAGAGCTAGTCTTTGGGGGTTCAACAACAGTCGAACCAGGCGTTGGCGAAATTATTTCGCCTCTTATTCTATGTAACATTACAGCAAACACAGTTACTTGTGATGTAAGAACTCATAGAGAAGACATTAACGCTGAATTCTATCTAATAAGAAATCTACAAATTCCAGCATATGATACTATTCCATTACCGCTTAACGGTCAATTCTTTAAGTCAGGTGATCTGCTAGAATTAAAATGTTCAGACAACTTAGCAGTACATGCAACGTTATCGTTCACGCTAGGACAAGCTGAAGAGGATGATGTATAATGCCGTTTAAGTCTATAAGTGGAAGTAGGATAATTGGTCAGGGACAGCCACAAGCAGTCCCAATTCAACTTGATCCAGCCCCATACACAGGTGCTATAGCTTATGGAAGCGATGGTAATGTATATGTATCAAATGGAACAGCATGGAGTAATGTTGGTTCTGGCGCTACAGGCGTACAGGGTTTGCAAGGAGATGATGGTCTACAAGGTACGCAAGGTACATATGGGCCAGGATTTAACATCATTGGTTCTGTTACAGACGTAGACGCAGGTGGTGATCAACAAGCTACACTTAATACGGCATTTGGCTCAGCTACAACAGGTCAAGGTGTTATCGACAACGCAGATGATGAACTTTGGGTTTATGATGGTTCTGTATGGGTAAACGTCGGTTCATTTAGAGGTGTTCAAGGTTTTGATGGTAACCAAGGCGTTCAAGGTAACCAAGGTACAATCGGTGAAGAAGGTATCCAAGGTTCTCGTGGTTTCCGTGGTAACCAAGGTGTACAAGGATTTCAAGGTACAACTGGTATCCAAGGTATGCAGGGTATCCAAGGATTACAAGGTTTACAAGGACCTCAAGGAACACAGGGCGTTCAAGGTAACCAAGGCGTACAAGGATTGCAAGGCGATCAAGGTGTTCAAGGTGTACAGGGTCCTCAAGCATTCCAAGGTATTCAAGGCGATAACGGCTTCCAAGGGTTCTCAGGTGATGACTCAGGAATGGTTGTTCAATATAATGTAGGACATACGTTTGTAGAGCCAAGCCCAGCTACTTCTGGATTTATGGTATTCAACTCACCAACAGCGGATACAGGCGCACTAACTGGTGCAACTAAACTATGGATTGCTGATAGCGATACATTTAATATTGATTTAACAGGTTACTTCAACGCAATAGATTTATCTAGCTCTACTAACAAAGGTTATATGAAAATCACATTACGTGATACTCCTAGTACGTATGCTATATTCTCAATACAAGAATTGGTTGATGATGGCAATTACTTTGAATTAGATGTTACTTATCTAAGTGGTAATGGTAACAAAGAAGATTTCGTTTCTGAAGATTTGCCTTCTAACCCAGGAACATATATTTCGCTACCGTGTATTGTAGCATTTGATATATCAGGTGACCGTGGTTTCCAAGGTATTCAAGGCACACAGGGATTACAAGGAGCAACTGGTATCCAAGGTGATATCGGCTTCCAAGGTGTACAAGGTCCGCAGTCGATTCAAGGTACACAAGGCATTCAAGGATTGCAAGGAATTTTAGGCTTTCAAGGTACTCAAGGTACACAGGGCTTACAAGGTTTACAAGGTACGCAATCGGTACAAGGTATTCAAGGATTACAAGGTTTACAAGGTGGAACTGGTGTCCAAGGTATCCAAGGTATTCAATCAGTTCAAGGTGTTCAAGGCGTCCAAGGTGGAGCAGGTCTACAGGGTGTTCAAGGATTACAGGGTGATCAGGGTGTTCAAGGCGTTCAAGGTGCTGTTGGGCATTACGGTGGCTTAACTTACGAGTGGGAATATCTTAATAACTCAACTGCATCAACATTCCCAGGAACTAGCAAATGGAAAATAAACAACGCTGACGTTTCATTGGCTACTGTTTTAACACTTGACGATATTCCTTTAAATAATTACACAAACGATGTCGATGAAATGTTTGATTGGCTACAAGCAATTCCAAACGGTTCGGGTTCAAAAGGTTTAATTATTGTTGAATCATTCGATGATGGAAATGGCCCAGGCGGTCACCATCAAGTAGTATACGAATTCACAAACTTTACATGGGATGGAGCAGGGCAAACATTTGGTTGGTTTGACGTTACTTATGTTGGTTCATATGGACTACCTACTCTTTCTTGGCAAACAGATGTTATTGATACATTACACCCTGCTAAGACATTAATTAACTTTGTCCCTCGTGGTGAAGCTGGTACTCAGGGTGTCCAAGGCATTCAAGGGGTACAAGGATTACAGGGTCTTCAAGGCGTACAAGGTACACAAGGTCCGCAATCAATTCAAGGTACAACTGGTATCCAAGGTATGCAAGGAACACAAGGTGCTGAGGGTGCTAGAACGTTTGTGGTTACAAATGTTGGCGCATCTGATTATCTTATAGATGGTGTAACTGAACCAACTATTCACCTTATCCGTGGGTTTACATATATCTTTGATGTAAATGCCGCAGGTCACCCATTTGAGATTAGAGTTTCTAATGGTGGTTCTGCTTTCAATGACGGTGTAACAGGTAACGCATCAGCTTCTGGTTTAATTTACTTTAGAGTTCCATTTGATGCACCTGCATCTCTGTATTATCAATGTACTGCCCATGCTCAAATGGGTGGCGATATTGTTACTTCTGATTTAGGACCTCAAGGTACGCAAGGCGTACAAGGTGTCCAAGGCGTTCAAGGTATTCAAGGGCTTCAAGGCTTCCAAGGTGCAGGTAACCAAGGTATCCAAGGACTTCAAGGTACACAAGGTATCTTTGGTGAAGATGGGGTACAAGGCTTCCCTGGCCCAATCGGACCTCAAGGCGTACAAGGAATATTAGGTACGCAAGGTACATTAGGTTTGCAAGGTCAAACTGGTAGCTTTGGCGGTATTACATTTGACTATACATTTAGCTCAGATACTGCTACATCAGACCCAGGAGTTGGTACACTTAAGTTCAATAATGCATCGTTTAGCTCTGCTGGCAACTTGTATATGGACGATAGAGATGATAACTTTACGGACATTCAACCATTCCTTAGAACCATTGATGATTCAACAAGTCCTATAAAAGGTCACTTTAAAGTATCTGAAAATGGCTCACCAGAGAACTTTGCGGTATTCACTATAACTAGTGTCCAAGAAGTTGCAGGTTATTTCAACATAATATGTTCATTTGTAAATGGTTCAGTTACTAGTTTTGCTGATGGACTCGATGTTGTAATTACCTTCGCAAGAACTGGTGATATCGGACCTGTTGGTAGTCAAGGCGTACAGGGTGTTCAAGGTGACTTGGGTATTCAAGGTCTTGATGGTGGAATTGGTACAGTTGGGGCGCAAGGTACGCAAGGCGTACAAGGATTACAGGGCGCTCAAGGTTTCCAAGGCAATTCAGGACCTCAAGGCGTACAAGGCGCAGGTGGTTTCCAAGGTGCTGATGGACAAACTGGTGATGAAGGTGAAGTCGGTGGCGATGGAGCGCAAGGTATACAAGGTAGCTTTGGTTTACAAGGCGGCGACGGTTTCCAAGGAGTTCAAGGTGTCCAAGGTGACAGAGGACTTGATGGTATTGGTGCATCAGGTATTCAAGGTAATGATGGTTTCCAAGGTGTCCAAGGACCTCAAGCGGCACAAGGTATACAAGGTATTACAGGACCTATAGGGTTTGGTGTACAGGGTATTCAAGGTACACAGGGTTTCCAAGGCGAAGCGGGCTTCCAAGGCTTTGGTGGTTTCCAAGGTATATCTGGTGAAGGTAATCAGGGTACACAAGGAACGAACGGTTTCCAAGGTTTCCAAGGTGACAATGGTTTCCAAGGTTCAACTGGCGAAGGTAATCAGGGTACACAAGGTTTCCAAGGTGCTGCTGGTATTGGGGATGAAGGTCTTCAAGGTATCGGTGGTTTCCAAGGTACACAAGGAATTGTTGGTGGTGATGGTGGAACTGGTTTACAAGGATTTACTGGTTTCCAAGGTTTCCAAGGCTTCCAAGGACTTGTTGGTGGCTCTGGTGATGGTGGCGCACAGGGTACGCAAGGTATTCAAGGTGACTTAGGCCAAACAGGACCTCAAGGTATTACTGGACAGGGCGTTCAAGGTATGCAAGGAACACAAGGTGTTCAAGGTGACTTTGGTATTCAAGGTGCTATCGGTGGTGGTGTTCAAGGTTTCCAAGGTACAGAAGGCTTCCAAGGGGATTATGGTTTCCAAGGTACTCAAGGTGTTCAAGGGCCAGGTAATGAAGGTGGTGTTGGTAACTTACAAAACATTCACACATCTCCATTACAAGACACAGCATTGTTCATTCCATTCTTTGAAGCAGGGGCTGATCAAAGACAGCTACTTGCTACATTAGGACCTAACCCAGGTGGTGAACAAAACTTCTTCTACACATCTAACGTTGATGAACTTTCTGTCGAAAACATTGCTGTTGGTGGTAACTTAGACGTTGTAGGTTCTGTAACAGTAGGTGGGTCATTGACTGGCATTACGTCTGATATGAACTTACCAGATGATGTATACTTTGGGTTTGGTAGTAACAATGTTGCTAAACTTGGGTTTGAATCTTTTGCTAGTAACTTCTTGATAGATATTGACACTACTACTGTTAATAATATTATCATTGAACAAAGAAGCTCAGGCAATGCTATATTCACATTCAATACAGTAACAGGTGATTTTACTGCTACGGGTGACGTCACTACAAACTCTGATGTACGACTTAAAGAGAATATTGTAGTTATTGGTGAAGCACTTGAAAAAGTAACTAATATGAGAGGTGTATACTTCAATAAGAAAAATGCACCTGATATTAAGAAGATTGGTCTGATTGCTCAAGAAGTGGAAGCAATAATACCAGAAGCCGTAACAACAGACACATCTGAAGAACACATCAAGTCTGTTGCGTATGGTTCGTTGGTTGGCTTGTTAATTGAAGCGATTAAAGACTTAAATGAAAAAGTAGAAGACATTAAGCAGTAAGATTTTTGTATCTATGAATGAAATAGGGGGGTCTAAGCTTTTAGTACCCCCTTATTTTTTATAAATAGAATAAAGCACACATATGTAAAGAGATTTAAAATGGGATCAAAAGCAAATATTTACATCGATCAGGGAACAGACTTCCGTATCTCGTTAGAGTTGTTTGACGGTGATGATGATGATTTGGTAATCAGCACTTTCAGCTTTTTTGCTGACCTAAGAAAAATGTACTCTAGCAAGAGAACAGCCGAATTTACAATAGAAAAAAACGAAAATGATATCACTCTCGTTTTAGAAGCAGATGTTACTGCTAATCTAAGACCTGGGAAATATGAATATGATGTACTGATGAGAAAATCAAGTGGTGAGATGTCTAAAATAGTTGAAGGCTTAGCTATTGTTATTCCAACGATCACGGAGGTATAACTTGTGAGCATTAAAGTTAAAGTTGGTCAGACTAAGAATATTAGAATAGTCGCGGCGGCTGAGAAAAAACCACTAATTGTTCCTGATTCGATTACACTGGGTATTGATACAGTAGGTAAATACGTAGCACAAGTTGATGGCGGCGTTGGTATCGTTGTATCCCCAGAGAATAACATTGAAACAGCAAATCTCGTAATTAGTCACGCAGACACTTCTACTGAAGTAAGTTCTAATAATGCTGGGTTGACTTTTGCTGGTAATGTTGATATAGATACGTTTGGTCACGTTACACAGTTTTACAACAACTCATTTAACCCAACAAATTTTAGTTCTGCTAACAGCATAATCTCATCTGATGATATTACGTTTGGTAATACAGCTATTACGCTAGGTGGAACTACTACAGAAATCATTGGTCTTGACAAAATAGATGCAGGTGGTTTGGTATTAGAACTCAATACTATCACTAGCCAAGGTAGCATAGTATTACAGCCAGCAGCGAACAATGTTGTAAGCGTAGGTGAGTCACGAATTACTAATCTTCTTGATCCGATTGATGGTAAAGATGCTATCAACAAAGGTTATCTTGAATTTGAATTAGAACGTGTAGAGAACACAGTTAAGATCGTTGATGATCCGCTAATCCCAACTGACGCGACCAACAAACGGTACGTTGACAATTTGGTTCAAGGTTTCGTTGTTAGACCACAGGCACTAGCGGCTACAACTGAAGACTTGGGTGCTACGTTTGAGGCTGGTAATACTACAGTAACAGCAACTCTTACTATTCCACCAGTTAACTTCTTGTATGTTGACGATGTTACTACTTGGTCACTTGGTAAAAACCTTGTTGTTAAAGATCAGATAAATCCTCGTGAAAACGGTTCTTACGACCTTATCCAAGTTGGTTCTGCAAACACAGAATGGGTTTTTGAAAGAAGTAATTTCTCTACTAACAAAGAGTTGCCAGGTTCATATGAGTTTGTAACAGATGGTACTGTCAATGGTGGTACAGGTTGGGTTACTACTGTTAATGACGCATCAAGCTTTAGTGTTAATACAGATGATATTGTTTGGGCGCAATTCCAAGGTGAAGGTACTTTCACTGCTGGAGATGGATTAACTCTTAATGGTACACAGTTTAGTGTTA
>Ga0222717_10000496_pt1 | contig 33923 bp, 17 predicted proteins | sample C33_18DmetaG_FD_165053 | JGI IMG/M metagenome (GOLD analysis project Ga0222717, IMG submission 165053) | Estuarine water microbial communities from San Francisco Bay, California, United States - C33_18D | ecosystem: Environmental > Aquatic > Marine > Unclassified | place: USA: California... | reverse complement strand
TCCATTAAACTCTGGGGGATTTATATCAATACTCCCTTGAATAAAACTTGATCGCACCCCAATATCGCTAACAGCAAAAACCCTAACCTCAAAAGTTCCGTAATTTCCGTATAGATCTATAGAGGTACTATAAGGAAAAGTAGAACCATTAAATTGTTCATCCTCAGACTCTATCTCCTCATAGTCATAATCTATTAAATCAGAACCTTTTCCGAGATTATATTGAAATGAATAATTATCAGAATTACCTATAATCTCATAATTAGCGTCAATATCGGTAATATCAAACTTTACTCCTAATAATGTCGTCTTCATGGTCTAAATGTTAAATCTGAGAGATACAAAGATACGGGTGCATCTGGAATAGTCATATCCGCTTGAGGAGGTATTGGAACATCCGGCTTTCTAGTCATATAGTTTTTATCTATAGCTTGAAATTTCTCTAAATTATACTCACTTCCTACCACTTCGAATTCATTTGATTTAATTTCTTTACACGAAACTACCCTATATAACTTACTTCCTTGAATTCTTTGTTTTATAATAGTTTCATTATCCAAATAACTAATAAAACCTTTTTGACTAAAATCGTTTCCCTCAGAAACTAACTCATCATATAATTGTTCTGAGTTTAGAATTTCAATTACCGTTCCCGATACATATATACTACTCCATTCATCATTTACTATCTGATCAAAGTTTGATGGCTGTACATTATGAATTACTCCATTTATATTAATATCTAAGTTTTTAATTAACTTGGCATCATTAAAAGGAAACAATTGAATCCTTATACATTTCTTATTCTGTATCGAATCAATTGCATCAACAGTATATATGTCTTCTATTTCAAATTCCACAAATGCCGGATTAAGTTTTTGATTATTTTGAGATAATGTGGGAGGGGTAGGTGACGGAGCGATAAAAGTAGAGGAGCCAGCGTTTTCAAAAGACAAGATGTATCCATCATAAGCAGCATGCATAGACTTTATCTGCATTTTTCTTTGCAATGAGCTTCCTATAAAAACAAAATCCCCCACACTTTTTGATGCATAATCTGAATCTGTTACAAAAAAACCAGTTATCTCATCTTTACTTGCATTTCTGCGAGGCGCAAGCCATGGACTTATTGAAGCGTGACCCTCAAAAGAGTTAAACCACCAAAAATCCAAATCGCTTCTTAAAACGGATACCCATTCAAAACCATTAATATAAAACCATAATACATCAGAGCTTGGATCTGTATTAACTAACGCATCAACTGCTACCCAACCTAATGAAGGAGAGTAAATATAACCTTCCGCCTGTATATTAATATCTCCAAATAATTCAGAAAAAACCCAATCTCCTTTTCTCGGCTCAAACCCAACATCAACATATAGATTATTTAATTGTGATTCATTAAATACTATAGGATTAACGCTATCTTCTTGTAAAGATGTTAGCCCTTTTATTATATATGTAGAACCTTCAGATATTTGATCGAGTGCCTGTAAAGTTTTATTTGATGTTACTCCAAGATCTGATTCCGGGCAAACATAATGATACCCCCCTTTATTCAAGAGTGAATCTCTACCTTCATCCCTAATTACAACTATATTCTGTGAATTATATTCTGAAATCTGAAAAGTATGATCAGTGACATTTTTGACCGTATACGCCTTATCCCCTATCATTGACTTCTTAATGCCTGCAGGAAGAACTCCCTCTGACACAAATCTCACCTTATCCCCATTTGCGAATCCATGATAAATACTCTCAATAGTATTATCTGATACAGAAACATTAAAAGGTATCTTTATTAAAAGATCTGAAACCTTAAATTTCAATTCGTGTTTTTTTGTCCCCATATCAGACGGAACTATAGAGGCCTCAAATCTCAGAACTTGCTCTGAGAATAAATTATCAATCTCGACATCTTGGTCCTTGTAAGATTTTTCATCCTTAGCTCTATTATTTATCACCTCATAACTTTGCGATGGCCTACCCGCAGAAACAGATATTTCAATTCTAGAAAAAACAGGTAAATCCGATATATTTCTATCAATAACAATAACTGGATCCAAAATTTTATTTCCATCAAATTCCTTATACATTTCGACTCCTAAAATCCTACCACTCCTATTGCTCCCCATCCTCATTTCGTCGCAAACTTCAAATACTAAACCTGGTGCAAGCACATTAGCTTCAAGGAAAGTTGTAAACTTAATAACATCATTTTCCAAGTTAGGTGTTATAAGATTCCACCTAGCCAACCTTCTTGCTTGAGAAGGAGATGTAACGCCGAACCCTATAGTTTCATTCTCTAAAAACCCCAATCTTTGAATGCCTTGAATATCTTCCTCAAAAACTACATCAGGTTTAAAGTTTTTTTCTTTATTATTAAACTTAACTATTGAACTTGTAAATTTTTTATTTTTTGGGCCTCCAGCATAAGAAAATCCATCTTTAGAAACATTTGAATTATTAAATATTTTAATTGGTTTTTTTGGTCCGTCCTGCATGGGACTTATTCTTCCCCCGTAGTAAGCTATAATTCCCCTAAAGATAGATGACATTGCATTAAGCACATCTAAAGCTTTTGATTTATCAGAGATATAAACATTACAAGTAAACCTTGGTTCAACTATTGGATGATTTATTTGAGTCGCGCAAGCTCCATAAGTTCTACCTTCTAAGGCTGTAGAATTTTCCTCAAAAGTTGGACCACTAACAAGAATAGATCTTTTTGAAGGGTCACTAGATATAATAACTCTTTCTTCGATTTCATAAGACCCGCTTTTCAAAGAAGACTCTCTCTGTATTTTGTTTTTATTTTCTTCGGAAAATCCGAAAAAGCTATGCTTGTTTAAGAAAAATGCGACCTTCTTACCTTTATAACTATCAGCATCCCCAAATTCCTTTCTGAAATCTTCTTCAGAAAAGATTGGTTTCAAAAATTCTTCGTTATTTAATATAATTGATATCAAGTTTTGCACAGTAATATTCTCGTTTACATACAAGTCGGTCTCCTCTACTGTAGCATCTCTCTCAAGCATATCTTGAAAAATTAAATTTATGTTAAATGCAGACACTTCGTCCTCGCGACTACTTATACCTTCAGGAACATAAGAGGCGTCGGAGAAATACTCCCCCATATATTTAGATTTATAACTAACATCATCCCCCAAATTGGTTTCTTGATAGAAAGGAACTGCTTCTCCATTTACTTCTTTTACTTCATACCAAAAATATTTTTCAATTATCACCTCGAAGTATCCATCTTCTCCATTAAGATCTGTTTTTAATTGATTATCTGTAGAAAAAGCTCTAGGTAAGCCGGTTTTAGTTTCAACTGCATATTCAGTTTCAACCAATTCATCACAATATTTTGCTATTTTATATAATTGCCATTTATCTATATCAGTTTCCTCAACTCCATATTTAGCAATACCAAATCGAGGATTTATCATCAAATCAAAAAACACCCAAGCAGGATTATCAGACCACCTCTTCTCGCTATCAACTATAGAATATAACTGTTGAAGACTATCTCTCTGCCCTTTAAATAAACCATCCCAAGGGCCAGAGTATTTTCTCGTATAACTATTATAATTAGAAGGAATTAATATTTTTTTAAGTTTTGCGTGGTAAGATCTATTTGGTACATTACTAAAATTTCTAGAATCGAAAACTACAGACGTAACCGCGCTATGAGGATATTTAAGAACGGCATTAATTCTTTCTTGAATATATGATAATTGCAAATTTCTCGTATTATAGATTCCGGATTCATTTTTACCTTCTCGGTCTAAAGTTGGATCATACTCGTGGCTAAGTTTTATTACCTTAAAAATTATACCTCTACTTTTATCAACATTATCTTTACCAAAATAATCCCAATCCACAGAGATGTCTATATTAAACTCAAATGGAGATGTAGCCAATCCAATTACCTGAAAATGTCTTTGATTTTTTGATATTAAATTATATTCTTTTTTTAGATCTGAATTATTGTCAACAAATATTTCATATGATTGCTTAACTTTTTCTGACTGTTCTCCAAAATTAGTATTATCTTCATAACTATCAATCCATTCTTCGCTAGTTATTGGTTTGAATTTCCTAGCATCTTGTTCTAATTCTGTCAATTCTTCCCATTTTCTTTTCCCAAAGTTCGCTTTAGACTCAAATCCATCTTGCAAGCTCTGGCTAGGTGGTACTTTTCTAATTCCTGCTAATTTCAAAGAGCCACTATCTGTCAACCCCTCTATTTTAAAATGACCAGGGATTTCAACCTGACATCCAGAATCATCATTTAATACATTATATTCTTTTCCATCTCTCTCTACAATAATAGCAAAACTGCACCTATTATCTTTCGTATCACCTTGCTTTGTCCTATAAGACAATTCTACTTTAAATGCTATAGATAATTTATTTACATTAGGGTTATTCACTGCATGAGAAAATATTTTAGCGCCACTGTTTACAGCGAAATCTATTTCCCCTACATCAGCAACTTGATTCTGCACTTCATTTGAAATATATGATTTATTAGTTTCATTACCAAAAGTTACATACGGAGGTGGTCCGTATAATAATGTTTCATAATTTTTAATGTAAGGAGCGCCAATAGGATTACCTAAAGAATCTTTTGTTAAAAATTTTATTTCATCATCCGCACCTTTTGCGTATTCTATAGGTTTTACATCATCTTCTGTTAGAATAAAATTTAATTGATTATTTACGTTTTTTATGGGAACATCATTTAAAAATACAGCTTTTTCTAAATTTTCTTCGTCGACTAAATTACCAAATTGATCAACAAAACCTTCTATGGGGCCTTCACATAAAAGCTCTAAATACTTAAATATAGAATATGATTCTAACGTATTCATACCTCTACCGTTACCTCCAGAATAATTTAACAATCTCAATTCTTTTTCAACTCCTATATTAATTGACCCTATTTTAAGTCGTCCGTAAGCAACAGGCACAGGAATTCCTTGCGCTGTTTTATTTGTCGCTCCGTTTAAAATATATGATTTCGTAGTTACCCTTTTACTATCAACCTTAGGGGGTTCTGGAGGTTTCATTAACATTTGAATTCCATAAGAAATTCCTGCAAATAATATAGCTTTAAATAAGCCTCCTGATTTTACCCACCCTATAAACGACGAGATAGCCCACTCGACCCCCCCCTCTGGGCATCTAGTAATATGTATTTCCTCTGAATCTATGTTTGCATTTTCATATTTACTTTCGTAGAATGCATTTTGCTCAAATTCCTCTTTAGATTTTATTTTATTAAGATCTTTTTTTATAAAAATATATTCTGCGCCAGAATCAATCTCTTTTACTAAATGATTAAAAAATCCATCTTTATTTGCATCTATAGCTCTGAGTATATCAGTCAAAGAGTCGGCATTCAGAACCCATTCGGTTCCGAATTTTTTACCTAACTCTCCATGTAAATATACCTTTTTCATAAAACCTTTTACCTTTTCCTAAATATCCTTATACTTTATACACATTTATACAAGTAAAAATCCTTATCCCTAAGACTATATATTAAATATGAAATACATAAAGCATTGGAAGACTTAATATCAAGTATAGAAGGTTTAGAAGATTGACTCACATGAGAATGATAAATATAATTAACATTATTCTCAATTAAAATCAAAGGATTTATAACAAAATGCCCAGTTTTATTTTTACTTAAATTTTCACAAGGCAAAAAAAACATAGACTCTTCATTTGAGCATATGAGGCCGCACGACTCCTCCAAAGGTTTTGATTGAGCATATGCCTCTATCTCGTCCAGCAAATACCCTGGAATATCATTATTCAATTGGGTATGCTTCCGTTCCAGGAAAACCTCCAAATTTTATACCCTGATCATCTGTACTTGTTCTTTGTACTTTATTATATTGAGAAAACTCAGGAAATTCAGAAGAGAATCTTTTTTTGCATGCATCAATAGTTTTATTACACTCATCCTTTAACCAATATTCTCGATTAAAGTACGGATGTTTTTTTACGTCATTGGTATGATCTTGAATACACACAAAAACTTGAGGGGTTTGAGCGTATGGGTTTTTTGAATGACCTGGAATTATTTTAACTAATTCTCCCAGCCTGTATCTCGTTGAGTTTCCCGAATCAGGATGTACAGCGCTCCACAGAGGAATATCCTTTTCTGCCCTAGTATATAGCTCTGGATCAACTACTCCATAATCTTTAGATCCACCACTTAATTCTTTAGCGTTATAAGCAAATCCCTTAGTTAAATCTTGACCCTCTAATGTTTCTATAGCTAAACCTTTATAACCGCAGCCTACATCGCATCTATATGTCCAGTTACAATAGTTAGACATGACTGTTCTTGCGGGAATCCATGCGTTTTCTAACTCAAGAGGAGAAACTAATTCGAATTGAATTTCTTCTTTATTTTCTAAAGTTTTTCTATGTATATAATATACATCATCTGGAAAATAAGCCTTAATATCTGATTCGCCAAAAGGGTTTCTATATTCGTTGTTTAAATTTTTATTTTGAAAATTTTCATCATCTAAAAATCTCGCAAACGTGCGCTTTCTTACAACTTTACAGTTCAAGAAATCCTGATTAGAATATACTATCTTTGAAAACAATCCCTCTGGATTAGCTAAAGATAAAGTTGGCCTAGGCAAGCTTCCTTCTGTTTTATGCTCGAAACCCTGCATTTTTACAGGCATGGCCTGATATGATTTACCCTGCCAGACCACAGGATTATTACCATTTATCATTGGAGTAAACCTGTAGATAGGATCTACATTAAGCTGCACTCCATATTCATGAAAAAAATCTTGAAAACTTGATTGCAGAGAACTAAAATCTATTTCGTATAATTCAATAATCGCATCAGGATTAATGGAAATTAATTGCTTATTTAAATCTGCGGACGACTTCATTATAACAGATACTCTGGTAGGGAAATTTGCAAGTATGGATCATTATTAGGTTTCGCTTGATTATAATCAACGCTATAACCAAGGTCTTCAATCAACCCTATGGTCACTCTAGATAAAATAGCAGGATTAGATTCTTTTATTCCATACATTGTAGTCATAATTTCATTTGCAAAACTTGGGGAATAATCAATAACATCATCGCTATTCTTATACTGAAAAGGTCCTTCGCTTATATGATCCGCCTTTACAAATTTACTTACTGGACCTAAAGGAATAGATTTTGTATTATATTTACCAATAGTACTACCGGATATCATGCCCTGAAAACTAACATTAAATGACTGATCATGAATTATATTATTAAAAGAACATAATGATTCAAATTCTGAAGCTGCATGCTCTCCTATATACTTCACGCCTCCAATTATCTCAGATCTCACTAATCCGTATTTTGCAAGATAAATATCATCCATCCCAATCCAATAATCTACCTCTGCGTTCGAAAACCCAGTGTACGCTATAGATTTTACAAAAAAGTAAATAGCCTCAGAGTTTTGTTGTTCTACCCATGCACCACTAAGATATTTATATATTTTTAAATCATCAGGGTTAAACCAAAAATCATTTTCAACTGCAGTAGAGGAACCTGGAGATGTGTTTTGTATAAATTTAGCAGAATACAAAGTATTACCTCTAGTAAGATCCATAATACCGATCCATGACCAAAGATTTCCTACTCCAAGTAAATGAATCAGTTCGTGCAAGGTGGTATAATACAAAGGGGACAGTTTTTCGGGCTCGTAAGTTTCGTCTACATCTTTATTAAAATCAAAATTAAATAATCTAGCTGGGTTGATCGTATATATACCCCCTATTCTCCTTGAATAATTTGAGCCATCAACAGACTTCATTCCCCCAACAATATAATCCTCATTCCTATCTGTATAAAGAGTTGCAGTAACATTCTGATCAAAAGAAGAGCCCAATCTGGTGGCAGGATCTTCTGATATGTAAAAATTCATAGTAATATCATCCGAAACAATAGATTCAACTTTTGATATAGCTAACTCAATTTCCCTCTTTTGTTCATCAGTTAAATCAATATAATAAAAAGGATTTATTTTCAAACCTCTTCCAGAGGGAGTATTCTCTGGTAGAGGAGATCTTTTTATCCCATATACAACTCGATCAAAATATCCATTTTTACCATTTATTTGGGCGTGAGGTATCTGACTATACGCTTGATTTATTGCAGATAATTGGTTCATAGAATCAGAATCCAAATAACTCCCTCCGTTTTGATCAACAATTGCATTTAGGCTAACAACATGAGAAAACTTCCTAATTTCACCCAATTCATCTTCAAAAACAATTCTCCTGGAGAAAAACTTTTCATCTTTTAATCGCCTCCACTCTAAAATTGCTTGAGGAATATCAGAGAATGCTTGATGTAAATCCCCAGACTTATCTATTATTTTGTATTTTATAGCTTCAAAGCTATCTTGGGTTGAATTCAAGTCCTTAATGAATTTGCCTATTATTGTATTTTCCAAAAGCAAGTCAATCATTGCCTGATCATTGGTTATTTGAGAAGGGAGAATTTTAAACATTGCATAGTATTTTGCAAAATTATAAAAATTTTCACCCTGGGACTGCTGGGTATACCACGGTATTCTACCAGCAACCCCGCCTCCCGAGCCTCCGTGCATCAAATGCCCAGAAAGCAAATCATCATAACCGCTCCACGTCATTCGCAGGGTGTAATCGTAAGTAGAGATACCCCACTTTCTCAGCACACTTGATGAGTAAGGTATTCCCGAGGGGTAATTGTTATGCAACCATTCCACAAACTCAGGCATATCCGGAACGTAAACGTCATTAACCTTAAACATTCCCCACCATGGGGCTTCCCAAGGGCTATGAGTGTCGCTAGAAAAAGTTATATCATAAGTCGGGAAAGCTGTAATCAAAGCGTTAGATGCTATATCTCTACACCAAATTCGCAAAGCAAGTTGTACACTTGTATTCTTTGAGTAGGGGCCCACTAAAAAGTTATAATCACCACCGCCGCCAGCAGTAACAATATAAGAAAGACCTGTATACAATGACGCATTAGGGAGTCCATAATTACCAAATTGATCAAGAAAATGTAGCGGAACAATATTATAGCCCAAAAGTTGCAGAGAGCTTCCTGAATGAAGCCAAGCCTTAAAATCCGGATGCAGTAGTGCAGGTATTCCATCTATACGCGCAGAAACAGGGTATGTATCAAAACTTCCAGTTATTTCATACTTGCGAACAGTTTGCAGTCCTTGAACATTTTCATGAGTAACTATTCCGTATTCCGCAACATCCTTCCCAATTGATACTTCTAGATTACCAGCTCCTCCTTTTTCGTAATTTCCGAGTATAGAAGTATTCCCTGTTAATTTAGTTTTGATTCTTGCTCTCTTACCAATTAAAGATGAACCTGAGTCGAGTATATCTTCTGTTATTTTACACATACCAATTTGTTTTACTGCTTGAGAATATCCAACAGGAAGATCTGGAGAAGGATTACGGTAATCCAATTCCTCTACACTTAACACAGTATGATTACTATCATTTGTTACAGTCCTAAATTCTAAATTCTCAGATTCAACCCAAGAAGAAATCTCATTAATATTTGTATTATTAATTTCTCTAGGCAAAAGCATTCCACCATCATCTGTATTATACAATATTACTTCATACGGAACCCACATTCCTTCAAAGAATATGGCTTTATCTGGGTTTTTTGGAACAAAATCTAATTCTATCTCTATCTCTTCATTTCTAACAATTGCACCCTGGACATTTTCAATAGCTTCCCTTTCTGCGTTTGTTAAAGATGCGATATTTGCATTAGGAATAGATGTTCCCCATGACGTAAGAAGTGTCGTTATTGGAATTTTGCAATTGTCCTGCACAAGCGCATATTGATCATTTGGAATATATATTCGGGGAGCAGGTATTAGCGCTAAAGATTTATCCAGATAATTTTGATGAGCGTCATTTACATCAATAAACCAAGGATTATTTCTAATTTGTTTTTGTAAATCATGCTCCCCGGCAATCCAAGTTTTTACAACAGAAGTTAATTGCGCGCCAACCCAGTTTAGATTTAAATCTGCATATACCCAAGTATTAGTTGTTTCAATTTTTATATAACCCTGAGCTTCATTAAAAGAGTCTGTCCAAGTTATAATATTTCCATCTGAATCTATTAAATAATCATTGTTTAAATTTTTATTTTCATTTTCAAATTTTATATCTATAAAACCACTAGCATTAGCCTCTAAAACATTACTTCCAAACATTTTAAATATTTTATCATTTACAAAATAATCTGTTTGAATTGCTTTTCCCTTGTTTTTCTCAAATACGCTTCCATTATTATATTGAATATACTCAACTCCGTTATCGGTCCTTTTAAATTCTTGCGTATTTCCATTATATTTAGACATAGTGACCTCTATCCCATTCAAATTCAAATTCTTCATTTTATGATCCGGAATAATTACCTTCATAGAATTTAGATTTATTTTTTTCGAGATTACTTTAATATCATTTTTCTTTAAATTAATATACTCCTCACTACCCACGATACCACTAATAACTTCGCTCACGCTATCAAGCGCAAGCCATGCGGAGATATCTTCCCCGCCCCCAACTACCCTATTCAGTAAATCTAAATATAAAATATTAACAATTCTTGCATCAGGAGCTAAGCTTAGAAAATCTGCTCTATTTAAAATAGCTTCCGCTAAGTCTCTCGTAGTCCAATTTCTTTTTGATAAGTAATAATCACTAATCTCAGAAGTTATCGCAGACCCCACGATATCTAAATATATCGCCGCAATATTAGTAGCGTCAATATTTTCGCTTCCATCGAATGATGCCTCAATATAAGTTTCCCCAAAAGTCTTCTTTCCGATGATTGAAAAATTCTCAGACCCACTGCCGAAAAATAAGGAATCTATTGTAGCATCTGAGCCGCCGATATTTTCAATAGTAACCCTTCTTCTTTGCGTTTCGTTCCACAAAAAATTATCATCCTCATCTCCAATAATAAATATTGAACTCATAATTATCTCGGCGGGAGTTTTAGGAGAAGGTGTGGAGTTATTTAAAAGCCTTTGACTGCTTAAATTTATAGGAAACTCTTCAAATTTAGCAGAAATTGAGTGGTTGTCTTTAAAATTATATGTATGACTCCATTCTTGACATACAAAGTTTTTCTTTGCTTCATATGGGGCCGGAGGAGAGTATTGAAACGGGGTAGATCCATAATGTTGTTCGAGAAAATGTATTATAGAATAAGCTTCTTCATCACTTCTATTGTTGAAAGATAAATCTAAATTTAGCAGGCTTTCATTTATTCCGTCTTTATATATTTGATTGTATGCGCCACCAAAAGTTAAATTGTTCATTCTTGGATTCTGAGCGACGTTTAATCCAATAGATGGTTGCCAAAAAAACTCTCTAGTCCAAAACCCAGTATTTATATCTTGAAAATTACCAGACTCCCTACTCCATTCGTCAGACATTAGAACTGGATCCAAACCAGATAAAGTGTCGAATCCATCTCCACTATGACAGTAATAATACTGATGATTTCCAGTATCAAAAACCACATCATTCAATCCATATTCACCAGATGTTGAATAATCTTCAGGCCTCCTAACAAATAATCCGTCAGATTTTCTTAAAATAGAAGTATCATAATTTACCAACTTAACATTTAAATTATTACTATTTTCAAAATTTAAAGAATGAGAGAATTGCTGACAGTAAAAATTTTTAGTCTGCACATCTGGGGAATCATAAGGATGAAAAGTCGCATTACCATCCCACCTAAATCCAGATATTCCCTGACTATACTTTAAAGTTGCAGATGGCTTATCTTTTTCGTGCTGCCCCTGATGATTTTCAAGAAAGTGAATAATTGCATTAGCTTCTCTATTTGTTCTGTTCTTAAATTGAAGATTAGCTTCAAAAGACAGAGCGTTAATGCTTTTAGGCTGCAGAGTATAATATCCATTACCATATTCATATTTATAATTATTAGCCTTAAAATTCACAGTCGATCCATAATCCGCATCAAAGAAAAACAAGTCTTTTGACCAAGAAGATTGTTCCGAAGATAAGTCTTGAACTATAGATTTAATACTGATAAAATTACTAGAAGGCTCTTCGTATTGATTTATGATAGTATCCTCGTCTATACCCTGAACTTGTATTCTTGCAGATATGCCGTCTTTCAATCTATTACTAGGGGCATCAGAAGGTACGGCTGGAGGTATATCCGCCCTATCTAAAACATCAATTTTAGAATTAGTTCTTGCCATTCCATACCATTTTGCCGAACCGTAATTATAAAAAATCGCAGCATATTCAGGTAAGTGAGATTTTTGCCAATGCAACCAATTACCAATAGGCCCGAAATCATTACCAAATCCACTTTCCAAAAACACAAAGGAACCCTGAAAGGAACCTTGATTAACATTACTGGAGACCATCACTTCAGATGAAGACCACATCCAATAACCTTCGCTATCAGTATTACCTTGTCCTCGGCCAGGATTATTAATCCAGAACCACACTTGATTTCCTGGGGCATCTGTTAGCGACACATACAACCATCCTAGAAATGTATTATAGTACCATCCGGGCGAACCTTTGGGTGAAAAATGTATTGTGGCGTCAAGCTCTTGATCTGTACCCCCATTAGCCAACATAAACCAAGAAGATTGATACCAATTATCAGACAAAATTGTTAAATCGAGGGCACCTTCTATAGTTCCATTGGATGTATCCTCTTCTGGGGAACTTAAATCTCTCTCATAATCTAAAACTTTATAATAACCATCCGACCCAAATAAAGATCCAGTTAAATGAATTACTTGACCAACCTCTACTTGATTATTTATAGTTGTTAATTCATTAAGTTCATCAAAAATATAATGCGTAGGCATTCCATTTTCCTGTGGGCCGTCAGGTTCTAGAAAAAATCTATTTGAACCCTCCATGACTGCACCTCCTCCATAGGTCATATCATCCCTAGCGTAATAGAATCGCGCATCTCCAGTATTATATACTATATCAAATTTTTCATAACTAACTCCAGTCTGAAAAAGACCACTATAATTAGTTAAATTAGTAATATATTCTGGACCTAAATTCATTTTATTATTTGTCTAACTATTATATTTGATTTTGCATGACTACCCTCAGATACAGACATTGACTGGGATTGTATTTTTCCTTTGCAAGAAAATTTTGCTATTTGATCGCCTTCTAAAGAATATAAATAAGCATTAATACTAGAATCATTCAAACCCTTTGCTGCATTTGAATACTGATAATCTCCATAAGAATTCAATGAATCAACCATTTCGTTTGCTTCGATAGCCATCTCTGCTTCTATACTCTCAACAGAAACTCGATAAGGTAGCGCGCCTGTTGCTTTTGTATTAATAGAGGTATGCTCATTATCTCTTATATGACTATGAATTTTTCTATCCACCATTATACTATATGACAAATTAGTTATTTCAAATCTTCCAGCCATAGTATCTGCTGAAACTGCACTAGCTTTCATTTCCCCAAAGGACTTTAATCCATGAGCGAAGTTTTTTTCGGTATATACAAATCTTTTATCAACAGTTTTTTCAATAGATCCATATATATCATATTTTGCAGTAGCATTAATTAATTGAAAAGGAGACATAGTAAAACCAAAAGATCTTAAATACATATGATTAAAAGCATACCTACCCACGACATTAGTATGAATTGGTCGCTCGCTCATTCCTTCTGCAATTTCAAACAATCTAGATATATTATTTGTATTTCCCTCTGAAAACGTATCTGAATTAATTAAAAAACTAATTTCCAATTGACCTCTAACTCCTCCTGTTGGGGCAAATTTTACAAAATCTGTACTTGCGCCCAGAAGATCCTTATTTAATTTGCCGTATACTCTTTCAACCTGCAAATCTGGAGATATAGATAAATTCGCGCTTCTTACCAATAAGTCCTTTGACCCAATAGTAACCTTTCCGTCTTCAAACCTTAGAAATGGAGTACTCATGTAACAGGATTATGGTATGTGTCGTAACCTTTATAAGTTAAAGATATAGACATCTCTCCTTCAATGGAAGCGTTAATCGATTCTGAAATCAATCTCACATTATGCCCGGTAAATGCATTTATAAAATTATCTGTTTTCGCGTCTCTAATATTAATAACAACATTACTTTTTGGGGCAGATTGTATACGATCCTTTATTTGTCTTATTTCATACTCATCGACAATCATCGTAAAATTAATGTCTGTTTCAATTGGATATTGAGTATCGACTTGAATTGGTTCTAAATTTTTATGAGTGGCCAAACTTCCATTATTCCAATCGCTTTCTGTTCCTTTTGGAATTGCATATATAGGAGTCATATTAATCGCCCTACTATAACTAAAATCACTAATAGCATCTAAATTAAAATCATCAACATCAATTGATATACTAGATTGATCAGGAAATTGAATCGGAGGATGATCGTTAACAATTACATTTTGATAAGAAGAATCTATTTCAAATGCATTTTTACCTAAACCTAATACATCTCCATTTTCAACTAATCTTGAAGTCTCAGATAGAGTTGCATATTGATCATCATCTATCGTCAAAGTTCCCGCGTCCCATTCTGTTTTTAAATTTTGACCTTGATCTAATACATTACCATTCAAGTCAGTAAAATATACATAATCACCATTAAAAGGATAATTAGCAAATGAAGTATTAATTAAAATTGTTTTTTCAGATAAAACATATTGACCCAATTCACCAAAAACTCTAATATCAGTATTAATTGTTGGCACTTCTCCGGCAGAACACGAAACAGAATACCTAGAGACTCTTCCCTTTGTGAAACCAAAACCTTTGTTATCATTATCATATAATATCACTCCGCTTACATAATCTTCGTCATATGTATACCTACCAAGAGAATCTGTTTCTATTAGAGGGTCTCGACTCACCATATCTCTTGATATTGTAAAGTTGCCCTCTAGTGGAGCTTCAATTAAGGCGTCAACAAATCCAACACCAGCAACCCTAACTGGGTTTTCATTAATTCCGTAATTTCCATCAACATTTTGCACTCCAGATAAAATAAATCCATTGAGTACAATTTTTTGCTCATAGTTTGAATAACTCATGATTAATCATCTAGCAGTCCACCAGGTCTTTGCTCTTCAACAATCACCGCAACAACTTGCTGCTTAATTTTTTCTGCAAGCAATGAGTTATCTTGATCGTCCTTGTCTTTGGCTGCGGGATCAGAATTATTATCGGTTGTAGTTTGTTCGTTTTGAGATTGACCCTTTTTTACATTTATGGAGATATTTATATTATTTGTATTACCTCGAGACATGCCGCTCTCAGAACTCTCCTCCATCTTGGAAACCTGTCCACCTTCATAAAATTTTCCAGCATTTATTCGGTCAAGCGTGGGCTTACCAATTTGTCGAGCACTGCTAGCTTTTATTACATATTCCCCCTCGCTCAACATGGCTGGGATTTGGTCGATTCCGGACTTGCCCGATATGTGGCCGCCAGTTGCGTACTTATTAATCTTGCCGCCTAATGACTGAGGATTGTTGTTAAAATAATAAGATAAAGCTGGATCTTGCGTCGCAGTTCCATACGAATCAGCAAACCAAGAACTTGGATTCCAACTTCTTGTAGGTGCGACATTACTATACCCAGAGGCATCGGCCCCAGGAAGCAGACTAAATGCTTGACCGCTTGCATCAGTTGCCATACTTACTCCTGCAGGGGTATTAGCTCCGTATCCTGCAGATTTAGCAGAGCTGGTTAACCCGCCTCCAGCGTTTATGTTTCCATTAAATAGAGATCCAACAAAACCCATCGCTACAGTTGAACCAAGCATACCCCATAATTGACGTTTTTTAGCTTTCTTGGCGCGCCTTCTAGCTTCTTCTTCCTGCCTTTTTCTTTCTCTTTCAGCGATGAGACCTCTAACAGTTTGTTCATCTTCTTTTAATCCTATGCTCCCAGATTGACCACTGTAAAAGTATCCAGACATTTGACTACGCCTATATTTTCTATCGGAAATATCTCCACCGTTACTATATCCAGGAATTTCCCCACCAGCATTCATGCGATGCATAAATCCGCCACCATATTTTTTAACTGCATCGCGACCCATTACATATTCTCCATTCGTGACCATGGCAGGAACATTACCTCCGTTAGAATACTTCCTAACATTTCCTCCTTGAGAAAATCCCATTGCAGTTACTGCTTGCATTGCCATTTTTTGCATCATGGCTTGCTGTATCGCGCCCAAGAAATTTATCGCGGCATCTCTTAATGCATCATCTAAATCTTTTGCGCCATTTATAGCCTCAGTTAAAGCTGTAGCCATACCATTCGCAAAGTTTCTTGGAATATTTCTTCCAAGTTCATAATCCATCATCTCAATTTCATTACGCATATCTTGAGATGCGTCTGCCATGCCCTCACCAAAAGCTCCTGGTCCAGTTTTTCTCAGATACTCTTTTTCTTTAATTGCCTGGAGTTCTGCTTCTTTATTTATTTTTTGTTTTGTTATATTTAATTGATCTTGAAGCTTTCCAGATATTTCGCCGGATTTTTTTAAAGTTTCTTCCTTAACGCTATTAAGGTTATTTTGCAGGTCTATAAGTTTATTATATTCCTCTAAATTCCTCATTTCTGAATCTGTTATCTTTTCACCCTTACCTATTTTTTCAATCAACGGGACCGATTCTTCTTCCAGCATCTTCATTTTTTGACCATATTTTGCATTAAAATTAGATTGTTCTTTATCATAAAAAGAAACAGCTGCGCCCTTTAATTTATTTGGATCATTAGCTACCTCTAATCTTTGTTGTTCAGTTAATCCAAGTTCGTCAGCAAATTTTTTCATATCTGTAACCGCGCTTTTTGTATATTCCTCTCGAATACTTTCTTGACGCTCGCCAACCTTTCTTTGCATGTCCTGAAATACTTCCTCCTGAGATCGCACTGGTCCGGCACTAAATCTAGCAGATTGTATTTCTGATTCTATAGCTCTTTTTTGAGCAGCATAATCTAATCCGCGAATATATTCTTGCATTTCACGATTAACGTCTTTCATTAAATCTTTTCTTTGACCAATAGCATCATTTATTTTATAATCTGCCGTAGCAATGTTATCATTTAATGTTTTTTGTTTATCTAATATAGAGATTTGATTATTAAATTCTGCAGTTCTTTGTTCGTGAATTTTGTTTGCTTTGTCATCTTTTTCTCCTATTTCAGTTAGTATAGCAAGTAATTCTTTTGCGCCTTTTGCATCTAATTCTTTAGTCAAATTTTCAAATGTTATATCCTTCAATTTACCTTCATCTGTTTCTTTAAATAATGCCTTTTTTAAGGCTTGTTCCAATCCCCCGCCCTGAGCTCCTTTTATATCCTGAAGTATACCTAAACGCATGGCATCTTCTGCCGCTTGTTCTCCAGATTCTCTAGTCTCAGTGTTTTTGATTAGGCTTTTATTATAATTTAATCTAGCTTTCTGTTCCTCGCTCATGAGGCCGCCCAAAATTTTAGTTTGAGCTTCGATCATATTAGATTGCTTAAAATATTTTTCCTTGATATCAATTTGAGCCTCTTTAGCTTGCATTTGTGCAAGCATAATTGCTTTTTGCAAGTTAAGCCTCAATATGATTGCTTTATTCTCTTTACTTAAATTAACCGAAGCTCTTTCTGCTTGAACAACCTGATCTTCAAAAATTTGCTTAAGAGCTTCTTGCGCGGCTTTGTCTTTAGGGTCTAACTTTTCAAGTTCCTTTGAGTATCCCTCTCTATCAAAAGATCGCTCCTTTAGATCGTACTTACCATCAACCATATTTAAACTTTTGGCCATGAATTCCTCACCTGCAGGCATAGACTTAAATGCCGTTATTAATGCTTTTTTTCTTTCGATTGCAGCTTGTTTTTCCATTTCTCCTCTAGCCTTCCCAATTTCTGATTTCTTCTCTCCGGTAACAGCGCTTGAACTTGTGTTTATAAAGCCAGATAACGCAGCGCCTAATGGTGACGATGAAAGCATTGAGCCTACTTGACTTGCTGGATTTAAAATATCTTGAGGCGTTTGATATTTTTTAATAATTGATCTTTCTCTTTCTTTATACGCCTTATTTATTTCTCCGCCTGCTCGAGTCAATCCCGCAAGTCTTTTTGTTTCTGCGGGGTTTAAGGACGAAAGTGCTTGAGTGAGTGCTGTATTAGACATAACAGATTGTGCTATCTGCCCACCCATATTTTTGGCGTTTTCTTCTAAAGCTTTGGTGTTCTCCTCGCTTGCAGATGCCATACCATGTATTGCTCCCCCTAAAGCTCCGATACCAATCACCAATGGCGCAGCAGGTCCAAACATTGGAGCTAACATGCTCGCCATCATGCCTCCAGTTGCGGCACCTTGTAAAGCTCCCCCTGCTGAATACATAGCGCTTCCTGCACCTGTTTGCCCAGCACCACTTCCTTGCAAAAGCCCTGCGGCCATTGGAGCGCCCATCATAGCCATCATTCCAAAATTACCGCTAAACATTTTACCCATTTTTGCAGTACCTCTACCTAAGGAGCTCTTTTGGAATTGCGTAGACATTTGCTGCCTGCTTAAATTATTTCTTTGAATCAATCCAATTTCTTTACGTAGTTCTTTATTTACTGTTGATTGAGCATTACTAGAAACATTATATCTATCATTTAATTTTTTAACTGACCTTTCAAAATCCTTATACTGATAATTACCCTTGCGTAATCTATCTATTCTTATCTTTAATTCTTTATTATATTGGTCGGCTAATTGTTGCTGCGTTTTATCTATTCTTAAACCCATATCGCCTGCAGAAAGTGTGGGTACAGCATAATTCGGCACAAATCCATTAGCGGAACCAAACACATCGCGCAGACCGTTTGGTTCATCGTATGTATTGGTTACGCCGAGGCCAAGGGGGTTACCCTTACCCATGAGTGCGCCGTGCGAGCCAACACGAATTTGTGACACAGGAACACCAGCAGCTTTTTCGCGACCTATTGCATCTGATAATGGATCGGCGAAGTTAGGGATGTGTCCGTAAGCTTTTCTTGTGGAAATAAGTTTGTTTTTATTTTGCATTTTTTCAAACTTTTTCTCTTTCATAACTTTTTTATAGAAAGATTCTTTATTCCCATAGCTTTCACTATCGTTTTTAAAATCAGCCAAAAGCATGTCTACTGGAAAACCATCAAAAGCTTTTGACAGGATTGCTTTATTCCCTGCTCGAACATCAAAATCTCCCTGCTCATTCCCTCCTTTTTTTGTTTCGTATTCTAATGCGGTAGCTACTGCTGTTTCAAATAATGATCCAACAGCAGCCTGCCACGCACCCATAGCTCCTGCGGTTTTTTTCATGCGGCTCCAGATTGCATCGCCACTGATTTCTTTCCTTTTTTTATTAAGTACGGAAGCTACTTTATTTCCATATTCACTTCCTGTTTTTTTGAAATCTTCTTCTACCATTTCGCTTAAACTTGGATCTGTTTGAGCGTCTGGCCTTAAACCATACACAGGCCACGTAAGATCTTTATGATTAGCGAAAGGTTTTTTATACCCTTCGGGAGGCACAAGCATTGCTGCTAAAGATTTTTTTGGATCTTCTTTTACAACACTACCTCTGTAGGCGCCAATCAATGCTTTTGGTGTTAAATTCGCATTAGATTTATCAACATAAGACATTAATGACTTATATGCTGCATCAGCCCTAGCTTGTTGGGCTTGGTTTAGTTCTTTGGTGCTATCAGGGAGCATAGCTCCTCCAGGTGAAGCGGCAAGCATTCTAAATGATTTTGTTTTTCTAAATGCATCAAACGTATCTTTACGAGCGTAATTTGGTATATATCCTCCCGCAGCATATGGATCGAATCCATGTATATTCCCAAATGCTTGTTGATAGTTTTTTCCAGCTTTACTGGATTGTGGCGGCATGATTGCAGGCTGACTCATACCCTTGAAATTCTTCACTTTTTCCGCACTGTTGTATATAACCGAACCTTCGCCGGGCATATTCATGCTACGAATACTTCCAGCGGCATACCCACCTTTAGCGGCCTCAACTCTTTCTGGATGAGCGAAATTAGGAATATACCCTTGCGCAGCCCTGCCTTTACCTCTAGGAGTTAAGCTTGCCCCATAACCCTGTTTATATAATGTAGTGGCAGCTTGTTTACTAATATTGTTCAACATATTAGCCTCAACAACTTGCGCCTTAAGAAGACCAAGGATTATTCTTTCTTTTTCCGTTCGACTTATATCTGTTCGCAACATTTCCTTACTTAATGCTGCGTTTTGACTAAATAAATTAACCAGAGAAGACTGAATAGCTTTTTGCTTTTGCGCCTCAGAAGAAACTCCTATTAAAGATGTCAAACTTTCTCTCGCGTATTGACCTGCTTTTAAAAATAGCTTTCCTATAACGGCAACGATCATAACTAAACCTGGCCCAGTTATAATATTGCCCAAGCCTTTTAAAAATCCTGTTGCAAATTGATTCCCGGTACCCTCCCCATCTCCAAGTGCGGAAGATAGGCCCTCGGCCCCGCTTTTAACTATATTTAAAATTTTCTCTATTCCAGGAGCAATGGCAATTTCACCAAGTTGAGCGCTTACCTCTTTGATTGCTAAGCCTGTTTCTGTGGCCATGGCGGCCATAGTGTTTCTTAATTGTTCATTTTTATCTATAGCTTCATCTGTTGCGCTTGCAGATATTTGGGTAGCATTCGCAAGAATACCATTTTGTTTTGCCGCGTCACCAAGTACGGCTTTTAGAATATTGATTTGAAATACACCACCGACAGTTTGTGCAATTTGAGCCTTTTGAGCCTCGCTCAATCTATCAAAAGTGTTAGCCAGATCAGTTAATATTCTTTTTGCTCCGAGAGTATTACCCTCGACATCCCTAACTGCAATCCCTAAATTCTCCAATTGATTCAATGTATCGGTTCTACCAATTCTTGTAAAAATTGTTTTAAATGAGTTACCAATGACCTTACCTCCTCTGGCAGTTTGTTGTTGCGCTGCCGTAACTAATCCTATCAACTCATCTATATCCACCCCAGCCCCTTTTGCTGCGGCACCAGTTCTAGCGATAGCGTCAGCGAAATCCTCTGCACTAACAGCAAACTTAACATCTACCGCTGCAAACTTACTAACCAATTGAGTAGTATCCTTAATTTGATGACCATAAGTATTCATAGCTGCAGTTAGAGATTTTACTGCTTCCGCAGAATCCATACCCGTCAACCTCGTTAAAATTAAAGCGTCCTTCGTTCTTTTTAATGTTTCTTCTACCTTAAGGCCTTGCCTTGCATATTCTGTAGCAGCAGCAGCGGCCACATCGAAACTTGCAGCTGTTTCTTTCGCAACTTGAAATAAAGAATCGGAAAATTTATCTAAATTTGCAGCACTTAAGCCCATAACCACATTGATATCTGCAAGAGCTTTTTCCACCTCAACAACATTCCTAACCATGCCCTTGAAAGCATCGGATACTCCATTTATAATAGCCATACTGGCCCCGAAAGCTATGATACGAGCATTAGCTGCTTCCATCGATTTGCTAAACTCGTCAGCTCCACGCTTCATATTACCCAAAGGTTGAGTCGCCCCTTTGTCGTCAACCGTAATTTTAATTGGGGTTTTACGTATCCTATTTACGGCAGCCTGAACCGATGCCTCAAGAGGTTGCGTGTTACCATGTACGTCAAGATTTATAGCCATATTTCCTTATTCCTTAGATAAGGTATCTATACACTAAAATTATGAGACACCGTGCAATTTCATCAAATCTTCCATATTTAATGTTCCACCTTTTTTCTTAGCTTCTTCATGTAAGCTGATTGTGTTTCTAGGTTTCTCCACACCTAAATATTCATAATCTTCGTCTTTAGCCCCAACAAGAGTACCTCCGTCACCGTGAGATAATTTGCTTTTAGCCTTATCCTTTTCCTCCCTTGAACTGCTACCAAATTCTAATAATTTTTCAGGATCTTTTCTTATATTTTCGGGTATATTTTCATTTGTATCAAATATATTTTTAAATACTCTAGTATAAACAATTAATCTTATTTGATTATATGTTAATCCACAAAATGGTTTTCCATAAAATTGCATACTATCTTCAGCAAAACTTAAATAAGGATTATAAAAATCTTCTAGTATAGTATATTGTATATTTTCTTCACTAAAGCTTTCGAATACTTCATTGTATTTATAAATTATTTTCTTTAAATCATAATCGTCCAATTCATCAAATTTACTTTCGCTAAAAAGAGGAGTTTTCATTTCCTCATCAGAATAAAAACTTTTAATCATATAAAAATCATTTAATCTATCTTTCGCATATTTTTCACAAGTATTACCGATTAACGACATTTTCTCAATTTCTTTTTCTTGTAAGAGTTTTGTTTCTTTTTCTATAAGAATAGATTGCTTATCAATTTCTCTCTTCAAGATCATTTTTGTTTTAGCCTTTTTGAGATTTTCGATAAATAATTGCTTACCTTCAATAAACTTATCATCGGCATCACTCCATTGACCTTCTTCCTTCAAAAACAAAAGCATTTCCTCTTGAGTGGGAACGCCCTTTTTTAATGCAATATTAAAATACTTCTCTTCTACTTCCTCAAGTTCAACTTGATCGTGAGGAGTAAGATGCTTAATGTATACAAAATCCTCTTCGACTACAGCAGTAGAGAAACCTCTGACTACATCTCTAAATATTTTTCTGCGCTTGACGGTTTCCACGCATCATACATTTCCTTCTTCGATATCTTGATCTAGCTGCTCGAAGTCTGCCCTCGAGACTACGCCAGAACTATAATACCAAAAACTATATAAAGCCGCGATTTTCCCTCCAACCAAATCATATAAAGAGTCTCCGTTTTCTTCTAGCTCGTAATAAGTTTGCAGCTTTTGCTCGAAATCATTTCCGGCAAATAAAGGTGTAGAATTCGCCGCATCTTCTTTTTGTAAAAATGTCAGATTTAAAATGTACCACTGAATAACTTTATTTTCTGCGCGAACATCTGCGGTGTGATTAAATAAATTGGAATATGAAGTTTCAACATTAATAATATCTTTTTTTAGTACCGCAATTTCTCCAGCAATTTCCTCGAGTCTCGCTTTATCTTCTTCGGTTTGAATGCTTTTGATTTGTGTTTTTTCGCTTTCCTGAGAGAGTTCTCCGTAACGAACATACATTTTAGTTAAAGCCTTTGCATCTTCTTCCGCGAGCAACCCTCCAGTATCACTATATTTTTTAGCCAGCATAGCTTTCGTAAGAATTCCTTTCTTAATGCAATTACTCATTTCGACGCTAAACTCAAGTTCTGCTTCCTCTATTTGACGGCGAGTAGGTTGCTTCATAATAATGCGATAAGCAACTTGATCGACAACTTCTTTAGTCACAGACACCTCTTCCTCTTCTTGAGTTTCTGGGTTTGTCACCTTTTTCGTTTCAGTGCGTTTAACTTTTTCTTCTTTCTCAAAAGTAAAGCTGTAGATTTCTCGAAGTTTTTTTCGAGTATCGTCCATTGTTTCTGTTGTTGTTGCGTCGGCCATAATATTGTTTATTTAAATGTAAATCCTATAGTATAATTATCTAATTCGCTTTCGATATTTCTAATTGTTTCATTACCAATATCTAAAGTTCTTTTTCTTAAATATTGCAATTTATCGAAATCAAAGTAATCGGCCTGATCTATAATAGGCTGGCAACCTTCTGGAAGATTCTTTTTTAATTTACTGAATTGAATCTGATGCTCATTATGTAAGTCTTCAAGCATAACGAGGAAACCCTTAAAAAGGGAAACCGTACTCCTATGACAGGACTTTTTGAAAATACCTTCTGCGTCCATAAACCTTATACCTAAAACGATATACACAAAAAAAATTGTTTAGTGTAAAACTATTCATGACAGAATTTCTATCATCTTCAGACAGGGCAAGTATTGCCGCAAATTTAATTGACCTTCATGATACATTTGGAAGAGATATAATTGTTTACAAGGAAGCTCAAAAAGTGATCATAAGTACAGATCCAAATTATAATTATCTTTATAATACTGGCGGAGCGCAAACAACAAGCGTTGAAAATGCTCCTATTAAAAAAGTATTCAAAGCAAGAATAAGATATGATACAGATAGAACACTCGAATATTTTGGAGACACAGATGCGCAAGTCAAAGTGTCTAAACCTGACGCAAATAGTCTTGTTAGAATTAAACTTAAAATTGAAGACTACCAGTATATTAAAGAAGCTAAAAGAATCGAACTAGACGGAAGAATGTTTCATGTTGAATCCGACCCTCGTGCTCACGGACTATTTGATGTTGTACAATTTTATACATTATTCTTAAGACCCACCGAAGTATAATGACTGCTAGATTAAATAGATCAATAAAATCTTCAATTGCAAAACAATTACAAAGAGATACTCAATTAATATTACAAACAAAAAATATAATTGAAAAAGAATTTAAAGTATTACATAATAAATTAATGCAGGATTTTGAGAGTCACCCTGTTACAAGAGAATTAAAAGCGGGGCCAAGCTCTTCAAATATATCTGGGACACTACCGAAAGGAAATTTATTTGGATTTATAGGTTTTTTCGCGGAATCAGATCCAGTCGCAGAAATCGAAAAGCTTTTAAGTAAAACTGAAATTTTCATAAAACGAAGATCAATGGGAACAAAAGGATTTATTTGGACATATATAGTTACAGCTCCTTCATTGAGCGACTTGCATAAAGCTACCCCAATGCCTTGGGCCAAGGGATTAAGCTGGCTCAGAGAAATGGAGGGCGGAGGAATCCCAAACTTAGGGCAGTATATACATAAGAGAGCAGATTCGGGCAGATCAGGAGCCGGCCTTCAAAATAAAAAACTATCAGGCGGAGGAAGAGTAAAAATACCATATATTAAAACTTTACTAAACAATTTTGAAAAAGATTTACTTTCCATTCAAGCATCAAGAGTATCAAAATCTATTTTTTAATGAAACCGCAATTCCAACACGAACTAACAACAAGCTTTATGCTGTGGGCAGATAATTATCTACTCAAAAAAGCCGATGCATTTACAAATCACACCTCAACTTTTTACCCAAACGAAGAAGATGATAGGCTTAGTCCCAATTTAGTATCTTATAGTAGTCCTCACAAACAGTGGGTATATGACTCTAGTATTGAGGGAGTAAATATTCCTAGCGGAGTTTACGATAATGGTGCATTTATTGAAAGAGGAGAAAATGGTTTGCAGTTTGACTTTGATAACGGAAGAGCACTATTAGACTCTAGCTTCGGTTTTGATCATTCTGCAGTAAGCGGATCTTATTCGGTAAAAGATTTTAATTTTTATATCACAAACCAAACAGAAGAGCAGTTAATTGTGGATAGCAAATTCGACTTAAATGGAAGATTCAAACAAGATCTCTCTGGTATTGCCCCCTATAAACAAGTAGTGCCTGCGGTTTTTGTAAATCCTGAACTTTCAGAAAACGAACCATACGCTTTTGGCGGAGAAGATAAGACGACTACTAATATACGTTGCGTTATTTTCGCGGAGAATACTTATCAGTTAGACGGAGCATTATCTGTTTTTGCTGATGCAAAAAATGAAGTTTTCGCAAAATTAAGCTTTGAAGATTATCCCTTTAATGAGTATGGAGACGTGACGGGCTTTAATTACAAAGAGTTCTCTACCTGCAAAAGATATCCTTTATTTCATGTAGAAGAGTCTAGGGCTTCAAAATTAAGTGATCGAGTCAGTAAAAACATAGATCCCTCTTTATTTGTAGGGTTTGTTGATTTCGAGGTAACCAACATTCGCTTCCCTCGTTCATAAACTTCCCTTTCTTACAGAAAAAATGTAACATAGACAGAAACTAACCTTATTTTATAATATTATGGCAAAACAATTACCAGGACGCGCAAGAGTAATATATCAAAGTGAAGCGCTATATGTTGGCACATCCGATGCGACAGGTCACCATTTTAGTACTTCTAGTGATAATTTCGCTACAAAAACGACACACGGAACATATTCTGATGCAGTTGCAGCAGGAGATCCTATTAGAACTGGAGTTCAACAACTCAGAAGAGTTCAAAGTGCAAATTACAGCTTCAGCATTAATAGGCAAGATGTAAATCAATTTGGGCAACTAGCAAGAATTGACGCAGTATCTATCGAACCCCCAACAGTTACTCTTGATTATTCTTATTATTTAACAAATGGAATTAATGAAAAGTTAATTGGCATGGACGTTAGTGGTCAAAAAAGCGCTTTATCTAGCGAAATAATTGACGGCGTAGTTTGTGGAGAAGCAATAAATGCTGCAGGTAAAAACTTTTTTATATTAACAACTTGTGAGGGTCATGATGCTGTTGGAAACGAAGATACAGATAATCAAAGCGTTATCGCATTAGGCAACGGTTTTGTCTCGAACTACTCAATTGAAGCTGCTGTGGGTGGAATGCCAACAGCAAGTGTTACTGTAGACGGATTAAATTTAAGAAGTTATACAGGCTCTCAAGCGTTGCCAATTCCAGCTGTAAACACAAATTACGGAACCCCAATTGGTGATGTAGAATTTAGTATTCCGCCAGCAATTAGTGGAGTTTTAAATGATAGTGCAGACGATACAGATTCAGAGACAGAAGGTTGGTCATGCTTACGTCCTGGAGATATTACTCTATCTCTTGGTACAGATGGTCGTGCAGCAGAATTTGAACTTCTTCCAGGAAATGATCCGCGAGGAGATCAAGGTTATGGAAACACCGTGGGAGGGCATAGCATTCCTACAGGCGCAGGCCCAGTCAGAGATGAAGATGGAAATATTCTACCTGGTCAAGGTGTAAATGATAATCCTTTGGAAGATTATACGGTTCCAGGTTCTGCCCACATTCAGAGCTTTAGCGTAGATGTTCCTCTGTCAAGATCAGTATTAAATCGACTCGGCACTCCATACGGATACAGCAGAGTGGTTGATTATCCAGTCAACATTTCTGTTTCTGTTAATGCTATACTTGCAGACCTTAAAGAAGGAAATATAGCGGACCTAATATGGAATACTGAAGAGCACGATCTAGTTTTTACATTGCGCGAGCCAAACCCAAATGGCACGGGCGCTGTAGCAATGCAATACGTTGTAAAAGGAGCGCTCCTCGAAGGAGAATCATTCAGCTCAAGTATTGGAGACAATAAATCTGTAGATCTTACATTTACTGCTCAACTCGGCGGACCAGAAGATAAAGCTAGAGGTTTATTTATTCTTGGGTCAAGAAACGCTTTGACTATTCAAGATACATACGCTTAATAAAAGGTTATAGTTTAATTAAAAAACCCACCTTTTTAGGTGGGTTTTTTATTGCCTATAAAGCTTTAAGCCTTTTTGGCGACCGATTCCAAAAGTAAAGAATGTGCCGACGGTTAGCTGATCACCTATTGATGCGCTATAAGCTTGCTGCTTTAGTTGTGCACCCTCTATAAGAAAAGTGTTAACGATAGAGGCTAACTCTACTTTTCCTTCATTATAATATCGATCTGTATGACTAATCTCTATATCGTATACAGATCCTTCTGTAAAAAATGAATCAATTTGACCTTCATCAAATTCTCTAACAATCATATCAATCGCAGTAGATCCAATAATTGGCAGTTTAAGCTTTCGATCAAAAGCGTAATTACTACCAAAACCATAAATACTTTGCCTTGGAATAGGAACATCTATAGATATAGACTGTATCGCTGCATCAATTTTCTCTAGCGGTACTCCACCATAATTCCCCGCCTTTTTTGTTATTTCTATTAGTATATCCCCGGGCATTATCGCATTTGCTCCATCTACAGTTTCAGGATTAAATGTGTCAGGAGTAATAGATATTGTTTCAGAAGAATGCGTATTATCCATTCCTAATTTTATAGAAGGAAATGTAGGAGGAGAACTATCATCATAAATATCAAACTTCATGTTTCCGCAGTCATATCTAATTGATGATGTTGGAAGCCTTCCAACCGACGCCTCGTAATTATAATCTATTAAAAAAGCATTACCCAAGCCCACTACATTATAGTTATCAAACTTATTTTGATCTTCAATAAAATTTAAATCCGACAAGCAATCTTCGTTCGACGCTACCATAAACAGATTAACATCATCATGTTCGGGCGCATCTATAAAATTTTTTAACACTGTATAATCTTGACCTATATGAAAACCTATGGCCTCTTCATTTTCTCCACTAGAAAACAAATAAGATATATCACACCTCACATCTCCTTGACGAACAACAGGAGATTCTTCATCTTTCACCACTAAATTATCAAAACCTACTGATTTTAAATCTAAACCAGGATGACTAAAATCATAATTAATACCTTGAACTCGAATTAAATTATTTAAAACAGATCCTTGGTCTTTGTATCCAGGGGAGTCGGATACTAAAACGCCAAGTCCTTCATATGTTATTCTGCTTGGAGAAGATTTAGCCATTAAACTAGTTACACCTTTAATTAATTAAGTGTATTATAAAAGAAGCGCCATGCCTAATAAAAGAATATCAGAATTAAATGAAAAAATAACCCTGCGAGCAGATTCTTCGTTCAATGAATTTCCTAGCTCCGCAAGACTATACGAGTCTGGAGTATTAAATGAAGACGCTTACTTTATGGTTGCAAAAGAAAAGTTTTCCAACGAGAAGATAAAGTTTAAAAATTTAAAAGGCTCCATATTAGATACCGCGATTTACCTAACAGGAGAGCAGCTGATTAGCGGACATAAAACTTTTTCAGATCCATGTACATTCTTGAGCAGGTCAAGCATAAATGAAATTCTTGATATCACACAAACAGGCGATATTAGCGGAAATATTTTTGTAGGCGAGAGTGGGTTATTACAGAATTTAGGGATAGGTATTCCGTTTTTTGAAAGAAATGATAATCCAGATTACACCCTAGATGTATCTGGGGATTCTTGTTTCATTGGAAATGTTACGGTTACGGGGGACAGGAGACTAGAAGGAACTTACTTGGGTATAGGTGATACATTTTTATCTGGAGATTTAAGCCAAACAGGGAATTATTATAGTTTAGGAAACAAATATCGAGTTGGAGACTTTCAGCTTGATGGAAATTTTTATCAAACAGGGGATCTATATAGAAAAGGTGACTCTAATTTACTTGGAGACATCTCCCAAACAGGAGATTCTAGGCTTATAGGAGATACATTTCGTTCTGGGGAAACAAATTTAATCGGAGATGTTAATCTCACAGGAAATGCAGTTGCAATTGGGGATATTTACCGCAGTGGAGACTCGCTTCAGGTCGGAGATCACACTCAAACGGGAGATTCAGTAATATATGGAGATGAAACAGTTACTGGAGATATTTATCTTGGAGAATATTTGTACCGCCTAGAAGACGAAGATACTTTTTTAAGATTTAGAGATGACTCAATCACTCTTTCTGCGACCTCTGATACGCAAGTTATGATATCGGAAAGTGAAGAAGATACGATTGAATTTTTAACTTCTGGCGAAGAACAGGTTAGAATGAACAATCAAGGCTTCTTGGCAATAAATAACACTACTCCATCGGGACAATTAGCAGTAACAGGTAAGTCTTTTAATGAAAACATGTTTGTTTGGGATGAGATCTCAAAAACTTGGAATAAAGTTTACGGAGGAGATGATGAGACCGTTTCTTTTAAAACTGTTTTGCCTAGCGGAGCATTGACCCAAAAAATTAATCTTCCAAAAACTTTCATCAGAAAACCTATACTTTCAGTAGTTCTTCAACATGAAAACGGAGGACCAATTATACCTCTAAATATTTCAAACACAACAACTTATGACTTTGATGTTAATTTTGGATCAGAATTAAAAGATAATCATTACTATATTCACACTACAGCTCTTGCGCCATCAATAGTTACAGGGGTTAGTGGTATTTATTATGACAATCCTCCGCACGTAACTTGCTCTGATACAGCTCAAAACAGGCATGGCGTACAAAGATTTTTCACAAAGATAACTGGATCCTCTGATGAAGTTCAAATTGACTTTCCTTTTGGCTATCAAGATGCACCTGTTGTAACATTAACCCTAGAGGGAACAAATAAGATGATTCCTTATACGATATCTAGTGTAAATAAAGATTCATATACAATTATTTTTGGCGCAAGTATAAATGAAGATTTCACAATACACACTTTCTCTAGTTTTGAAGGAACTAAAAGGCTCGGATAATGAATAAGGACAACAGAATATCCAACCTTCCTGAGAATAAATTTATTGCATCGAATTCTATCGAGCCATTTCCGCATAGAGCTCAAATACATTTACCAGATAATTCAGATGATGATTTGCTATTTTTGGTTACAAATTCTGGTTCTCACAATGAAAAAGTAAGATATAAAAATTTAAAAAGCTCAATGCTTGATAATGTCGCCTTACTTACTGGTAATCAATTAATTAGTGGAGATAAAACATTCGCTGATCCATGCACATTCTTAAGTACAATTTATATTAATGAAATAATTGATATTACTGAAACAGGTGATATTAGTGGAAACATTTTTGTAGGTGAAAGTGGATTATTCGAGAGGGTAGGCGTAGGACTTCATTATACAGATAGAAGAATTATAAAAGATATTTATAGTGATTATCCTAACTTCGAAAGCGGTTATGTTGAATATAATTATGGAGGAGGCATAGATCCAATTACATACAGTGGCGGATTAGACTTTTTAGGGATCGGTCGGCCAAATTTAGAGACCTCAGTTTCTTCATACCCAATATATGAACCGTCAGGATATTATAACTCTACTATACCTTTGTCTCAACAAAATTTTGAAAATGACTTATCTTTAGATGGACATTCTCTACTTCCTGACGAAATACACAGGGAAATGGGTGGAGCTTGGGTTGGAGTTGACTTTCCAGAAGAATTTAATTATAGAGGCTTTTCTGTATTTAGATCTGATATAGAAAACTCTGCGGAGAAATTTAAAGTTGTCGCATCAAATAACGGGCAGGATTGGGTAACAGTACATAGAGAAGAAAATCTAGGAATAGGTTCTTACGCAAATACAGGAGAAGCTTCTGTTTTCACTTTGGACGCATATTACCCAGAGAAATATTCAAAATATCGACTTGTTGCGCAGAAAATAATTTCAGGAGATTTCTGGAAGTTTTCTCATTTTAATTTTTCAGGAGTTGAATTTCACGAACATGTTAAAACCGTTCACCCTCAATACACGCTTCATGTATCTGGAGATTCTTGTTTTATCGGAGATGTTACAATTACTGGAGATTTTCGAATCGAAGGAGACAGTTTAACAATAGGGGACACTTTTTTATCCGGAAATTTAGGGCAGACTGGAAATTATTATGCATTAGGCAATGAGTATCGGATTGGAGACTTTAAGCTCTCTGGGAATTTTTATCAAACAGGAGACTTGTATAGAAAAGGGGACTCTAATTTAGTTGGAGATATTTCGCAAACAGGAAATTCTAGGCTTATAGGAGATACATTTCGTTCTGGGGAAACAAATTTAATCGGAGATGTTAATCTCACAGGAAATACAGTTGCAATTGGGGATATTTACCGCAGTGGAGACTCGCTTCAGGTCGGAGATCACACTCAAACGGGAGATGTCTTAATATACGGAGACGAAACGGTTACTGGAGACATTTATCTCGGTGAATACTTGTATCATTTAGATGATGAAGATACTCATTTAAGGTTTACGGATAATTCAATGGAGCTTTCTGCTGGAGCAGAATCAAAAATTATCATATCAGACCTAGAAGACAGCACAATTCAATTTTTTACTAGCGGGGAAGAGCAAGCTCGAATTAATAAACAAGGATTCCTAGCAGTAAATAATACCACCCCACTTGGAGAACTGTCTGTCACTGGAGATTCTTATTTAGAATGTGCATTTACCACTGGCCAAGATGGGCAATGGGAAAGAATTTTTGGCGGATCGGATGAAGTAGTTAGTTTTGTTACTCCTATTTTAGGAGGTCAAGATGTATACAAAATAGATTTTCCGAAAACCTTTGGTGAAACTCCAGCGATATCAATTTCTTTGGAAAATGATTTTGGAGGACCAATTGTTCCTTATATGATTTCTGGCTTAAATAATTTTGAATATTATATTAATTTTGGAGCAACTTTACAGAACGATGGATATAAGATTCATACCTCGGCAAGACCAACAGGACAATCATCTGTACATAAAACAACAACACAATCATTTGTTACAGAACTTGTTGCAGGTCAAGATATTTACGAAATACCTTACCCAACCTCTTTTCATGCAGTACCAAATATATCTACTGTCATTGAATCTGATCAAATAATTTATGGATACTTTATATCGGGAATAAATAAAGACTCATATAATGTTGTTTTTGGGTCTAATTTAAATCTAGATTGCAAAATACACACTCATGCAGTCAGATAAACCAAAACATGTGTAATACAATAAGATGATCTCAAAACATATATTTAATTCAGATATCATAAGTGGTAATATTCTTTGGATAGACAATATTCAATCAACAGGAAATTTAGTAGTTGCAAATGATAGTTTCAATATTGCAAATGATGCGCAAATTGGAGAAGACTTATATGTAATGGGAGACACCTTTATCAAGGGAGACCTTCAAGTTTCTGGTGATCAGGTTATAATGGAAACCCATATTGTTAAGGTTGAAGATAAAAATATCGAGCTTGCAGTTGTAGACACTCCAACAAATGCCACCGCGCTAAATGGAGGAATCACGCTTAAAGGAGCTACAGATAAAACCCTAAACTGGCATACTAATTTCAATGAATCCTGGAATTCAAGTGAGAATTTTGGAGTTGCAGATGGAAAATATATCTTCACCGATAAAGTTAGGGCTAGAGATGGCGCAGGATTACTTTTAGAAGATGATGGCGGAAATGGAATAACAATTGAAGATGGCGGAAATGTTGGAATCAACAAAGGAGACCCAGAAGAGAAACTTCACTTAAATGGTCACATGCTTCTTGATAACAATAAAGTGATAAAATGGAAAGATTCTGCAGGAACAAACAGGCATGTTCTTCAGATGAGATCTGACAATAAATTATTGTTAACAAATAATAGCACGGGTGATGGAGGAGATATAGTTTTTAGCACAAAAGCTGGATCTCAAGAAAGTGTTAGAATAACAAATGAAGGAGACGTTGGTATTGGTACTATAAATCCTGGCGCAACATTAGATGTTGTTGGTGACGGTAGATTTTTAAACGGGCTTACTATTGGTGGAAATCTCACTGTAAGCGGAACAACAACAACAATAAATTCTACAACGCTTACTGTTGACGATAAAAATATTGAAATGGGATCTGTTGATAATCCCACGGACTCTACAGCAGACGGTGGAGGAATCACTTTAAAGGGAAATACAGATAAAACGATTACTTGGTTACAATCCAACAATTCTTGGAATCTAAATCAAAATTTAAGCATTGCGGCGGGCAAGCATATTGAAACAGAAAAATTAAAAGCTCTAAATAATAAAGGCTTAAGGCTTGAAGATGACGGCGGAAATGGCATGCATATTTTTGACGGAGGAAATGTTGGGTTCTCTAATGATATAGATGTTACTGGACAAGCAAATTTTCACGGAGATGTTTACGCTAATGAAAACGTAAATATCCAAAAGAACCTTAATGTTACGGGAACTTCTACTTTTGACGGAGATGTTTACGCTAATGAAAACGTAAATATCCAAAAGAATCTTAGTGTTACGGGAACTTCTACTTTTGACGGAGATGTTTACGCTAATGAAAACGTAAAT
>Ga0222717_10000494_pt1 | contig 33950 bp, 30 predicted proteins | sample C33_18DmetaG_FD_165053 | JGI IMG/M metagenome (GOLD analysis project Ga0222717, IMG submission 165053) | Estuarine water microbial communities from San Francisco Bay, California, United States - C33_18D | ecosystem: Environmental > Aquatic > Marine > Unclassified | place: USA: California... | reverse complement strand
CTCCTTACTCGAAAACGAGGAAAAAGACACAAACACATAATTCCTATTAGGAAATATTCTCCATAAAGTCAATCTCTGTTGGAAAATTCGGTTAAATCTGCCCATCCTTTTTCAAAAAATGAGACAGAAAAGGCCAGGGCTTTGGCCAAGGCCAAAAACAATTCACCCCAACTCTCGGGTGTGAGAGCTGGGGTGAAATGGCAACCCGTACGGGACTCGAACCCGTGTTGCCGCCGTGAAAGGGCGGAGTCCTAACCACTAGACGAACGGGTCGCATTTGTGGTGCGCCTAAGCGCCGCGGGAAAATGCCAGAAGATGATGACATGGCAAGAAAAAATGGTACAAAATCTTCAAACATCTACATTTATCCCGACATTTAGCCTTTATCCATGCCCAAGCATTGGCTAAAACTCGTTGTGTGAACCAGATTACACACCAAACTCGCGGCAAAGAAATATTCGATCTTGAGATTGCTGAGCTTGAGCGCGTACGCACATCTCTGGGCTCGTCGTTCCATCAAGCTGTTGAACATCTGAAGGAAATACTGGAGAAAAAAGGTAAGATCGTTGTAATCGGTATTGGTAAATCAGGCAACGTTGGTCACAAGATAGCCGCCACATTTAATTCGACCGGCTCTACCGCAGTTGTTCTTAATTCCCAGAATGCACTTCATGGAGATCTCGGGATGATTTCCGATGGCGATGCCATAATCGCGCTCTCACAGTCAGGCGAGACAACTGAGCTGCTTGACCTGCTTCCATTCATTAAACGCTTCGATGTCAGCGTCATTGGTATTACCGGCAAAGCAGGCTCCACGCTCGACCTTAACGCTGATATTACATTGCTGACTGAAGTCAGCCGAGAAGCATGCCCGCTGAATCTAGCACCTACGTCATCCTCTACCGCAATGCTGGTAATGGGTGATGCTCTTGCAATGGTACTCCTTGAGTCACGCGGCTTCACGGAAGATGATTTCTCCAGATTCCACCCCAGCGGATCACTTGGCCGCGCACTTCTGACTAAAGTTTCTGATATTATGCGCTGCGGCGACCAACTAGCCGTCATTTCACCTGAAAACACAGTGCAGGAAGCGCTTTCCGCGATGTCTTTGGCACGTAGCGGCGCCTGTATCATTACCCACAAAGATGGATCCCTTGCGGGGATATTTACTCATGGTGATTTCGCTCGTTCATACCAAGAAGATGCTGATATTGGTAAGGAAGCAGTTAACCGCTTCATGACTACCAGTCCGATTACTCTGAGCGCGAATTCCCTAGCGGCCGAGGCCGTAACTACCATCGGCACACACCAAATTGATGATATTGTGGTGCTGGATCAGAACGATCTCCCCGTTGGGCTCATCGATACTCAAGACTTCGCTAAGCTCAAACTGATCTAGCACAGTGAAGACTGCCCTCATGCTCTCTGCCTCCCTCTGTGCGCCACTATTATTTGGTAGTTGTAGTTCTGACCACCCAAACAATGCACCAACAAGAAAAACCCCGACGGGTGCCAAGGTAAACTTAAGTGGAGTCAGCTTAACAACCTCAAAAGCCACCATTCATCAGAGGGTAAATGGCATATATGAATTACAATTTGACTACACCATAACAAACTCATCGGCTTCAAACATTGAGTTCCCCTGCCTTTACGCAAACATAGACGATTTGATAGAAGTCAATTTATCAGATCAAGATAATGACCCTATTGACTTAGGGCCAAGACCGTTGGAAGGTCTCACCTTAACCCAACCACGACCTAGGCGCATTTCCGTAGGGGAAACCACCCGCAGTTATTCCGTGCCTATCATCGACACGGCACTAGAAGCATCTGAGCTTGTAAACATCCGCATCCGCCTGCACGTCCCATCACGCTACGATGAGCTGCGTAATAGTCTCGAGGCTCCTTCTCTGACCCTCCAACCGCCAAGCAATGAGAAACAAGAGAAACCATAAACTTCAACCTTGTAACTTCGGCCTCTCCAAGCACACTCCGCACACATTCCAACCAATATCCAACACTTAATCCTATGGCATCTATCGTAGCAACCAAAGTCAGTCGCGGCCAATGTATCAAATACGAAGGCGAGACTGGTATAGTCCTCAACCTAGACCACCGCACACCCGGCAAAGGCAATGCCCTAATCGCCGCCACTATTCGCTCCTTCCAATCGGGTAAAACTAAAACCATCCGTTTTGCCTCCAGTGATAAGGTAGACATCGTCGAAACAGATCGCCAGAAGCTTGAGTTTTCATATTCCGATCCAACTGGGTTTCACTTCATGGACATGAACACCTATGAGACTATCACTCTTGACCCCACACTGATAGGCGACAACAAAAACTTTCTCGTTGAAGGAATGAATGCAGAGGTTCTCTTCATTGAAGGGAACCCTGTCACAATTGATGTACCGTCAGTTGTTGAGCTCGATGTCACAGACACCTCAGACGGAATAAAAGGTGACACAGCCAACAATCCCACAAAACCTGCCACCCTAGTCACCGGCCTAGTCGTGCAAGTGCCTCTTTTCGTTAAGATCGGCGATAAACTGAAAATTAATACAGCTGAGTCGTCATACTCAGGTCGTGCATAATATCATAAGAATCACATATTTATGACCTGGAACGACCAATTTCTGGCCTTATTCCGCTTCTGCCTCCAACAATATCAGAGCGGTAATCAAGAATTCCTCTCCTACTACCAACAAGACGATTTAGATTTCCTTAATTCTATCGGCTACAAGCCACGGGAACTATTTGATTTTGTGGAGGACTTTTCTGACGATGGAATGCCTACAGAATCCACTGCTCTGTTAGTTGCCAGTGTAAGACGCGATTACTTTCAACATGTTCAGGAAGGGGTCCAGAGTAATACTGAGATTACAGCTGATGACATCCCATCAAGATCTGATGAACATCACGGCCTAGCCTACCTTCCGCGTATCGTTGCCAAAGCCGAAGCCAAGCTGCGCGGAGAACTTCACCCAAATCTTATGTTTGGTTGTGGTGGTGACAGAGGCTTTCTAAGATCAAACGGTAACATTCATCTGGCAGACTTTCTGCGCCATGTATGGGCAGCCAATGGTGACATTTCCAGCGTGCACGAATTTGTAAGACTCAACTCTTAACACACTATGAAAAATTATAATGGCGAAGAAATCCTAGTCGTAAAACGTGAACTGTTCGACGAGTTAGGATCGTTTCAAGGTATCACTGTTAATGTTGATCACTATTTGCCCAGCCTGCTGAATCCAGCAAATAACTTCTTTATGGATCGAGGTGCTGCTGAAGATGACCCCAGCCACAAGCAGCTGATCCCCTACTGTATTTTTCGGATCAAAGATGAAACGGGCACACGCTACTTGCACTACAACCGCGGGAAATCCGGTGGCGAATCACGCCTACACGCACAAGGATCGATGGGAATCGGCGGACACATAAATCCAATCGACGAACGCGAAGATCATCTTGGTAAAGAGACCTACATGGCAGGTGTGGATCGAGAGATCGATGAAGAACTCAACATCGCCGGCGGCCACTCACATCAAATCGTCGCCCTGCTCAATGACGATTCCAACAGCGTCGGCCAAGTCCACCTCGGGGTAGTTCACATGGTTGACCTAGAAAACGCACAAGTAACAGCCAACGAAGATGCCATCGCCAACCTCGGATTCTATACCCTCGAACAGTTACGGGGTGATCTCTACGAACACTTAGAAACTTGGACACAAGCGTGCGTCGATACTCTCGAAGATTTGTAATTACACATAGTTATTACATCAATCACTGTATCCCCCATGAAACCACCAGCAGTGTAGTTATCTGTCATCTCACATAATTACTCGTTTCTCACCCGCAGCAGTAGTCGTCGTTTTTGCGCCACCCAAAATCACCATCAACCGACTCACCAGATGATTAGACTGGAAATGCATTACATCCATCACGAGAAATATTAAACGCGGCCTACCAGCCATGGCTGCCATACTCAGGCAAAATCTGCAGTAAAACATGACATAAGATCACTCACTTCGGTGCTTTTCATTAACCCGTGAGCAAGCTAAACACATCCGCATTGCCACATGTATGTGCTAAAGAAAATATTCCAGTTGCGTGATAAGACGCATAACGAGGATGAGAAGCCATTCCTAGAGCATCTCGAGGATCTTCGTATCGTCATTACTCGGGTCGTACTCACCCTAGTCATCGCCATGGGTGTGTGCTTTGCTTTCCGCAATGAGCTGATGGAAATTATCCGTCGTCCGGTGGAGCAAGTCTGGATGGTCAGCCAAGAGGAGAAAATGCCAGACAACCTCAAGTTAGAAACATGGGAAATGGCAAAAAAAGCCGACCGCGACACGGTGGGCTTCACCACTGCACAACGCGATTATTATTTTGATCATGTCGATCCCAATGGTGAGCTAAAGCTCAAATTTCACACCGACTCAGTGCGCTACTACCGTGCCTCCATTGACATGGAGAATACCAATGAGTCCGGCAAAGCATTTATCGAGAAGCTTCCAGGCATCGAACCCGAACTCCGAGAGCAGCTATTATCATTACTAATCGATGAAAAACGACCCGATGCAGCGGTAGATTCACGCGGTAAACTGGTTCTAATGCAGGCTCTCAATCCGACCGAGGGATTCATGCTCTCTATCAAATTAGCGCTGTTTGCCGGCATTGTAATTTCCTTCCCGCTATTACTATTTTTCACATTACAATTCATACTTCCTGGTCTGAAAAAGAATGAGAAAAAAACACTCTGGCCTGCGCTAGCCATTGGCTTTGGACTTTTTCTGGCAGGCGTTCTCTTCTCCTATTTCTTTGTCCTGCCAAAAGTCCTAGACTTCTTTTATAACTATAGTCAGGAAATGGGTGTCACTAATGAATGGCGCATCGGATACTACATCTCATTTGCAACTCAGTTCACACTGATCTTTGGCCTCGCGTTTGAACTTCCAGTCGTTGTTATGACCATGGTTCGCCTAGGGATTTTGAACTACGAAATCATGCGTAATACACGCTCATATGCAATCCTAGCCATCGTAGTGATTGCCGCCATCATTACACCTACCCCTGACGTCGCAACACTTGCATTCCTCGCCGTGCCCATGATTATTCTCTACGAGATATGTATCTGGCTCGCTTACTTCTACAAACGCAAGGAGAGAGAAGAAGAACTGCGCGAACAAGAGGAGCTGAAGAAGAGGCTACTCGCTACACCGGCATTCACAACCACTCAAGATGATGATGATGAATACGTGTATGACCACGATGAATACGATCATGATCATTACCAAGATGATGATCAATATGCTCAGGATCATTATGACTACCATGACGATCCACATCATCACACTGATAGCGAGGGTGATGAGTCCGATACCGGCACCTACGATTTTGACGAGCATGGCTTAGAAGAGGATCCTCAAGCTTATGAGGACAGCGATTCCTCTGACAATACGACTACCGAAGAATTAGATAGCAACCACGCCGATGAAGCCCCCGGCGAGGATGATGACGATGAGCCCGAGGACCGTTCCTCAGGCGCCTGAAAATTGAACTCTGAACACTAACAATATTATCCCTATGCACTCTATGACAGGATTCGGCCGTGCTGAGCACGCCACCAATAAAATTGCAGCACGGGTCGAGGCTTCGTCGGTTAACCGTAAGCAAGGGGAAATTGTTGTGCAGCTTCCGCGTGCTTATCAGGAGCTCGAGGCTGAAATTCGAAAATCCGCACTCAACAAACTATCGCGTGGAAGAGTCTCTATTTCCATCCAACTTGAGCTGCCGGAAGGCATAGGTGGTAAAATTCGGCTAAACGCAGGACGGGCTCGCGCCATCGAAACTGCATTCACTGAATTATCGGATATAATCGACCGCCAAGTTCGACTATCAGCGAGTGATTTCTTTCGTGCACAGGATGTCTTCGAATTCGATGACTCTCAAGCCGAACCATCTGATGCTATGGAAGCAATTCTGCCAGCTGTGGAAAATGCACTCGATCAGATGATTGCAATGCGTGCCAGTGAGGGCAAACACCTCCACGGTGATATTGCTACACGAATCAGTGAACTAGAGACTATCACAGCCGAAATCACCACCTACGCCCCCTCAGTCAAAAAACAATACACAGAAAACCTTCACGCACGTCTTGCAGAGGCAGGACTAGCTATCGCTCTAGATGATGAACGCATCCTCAAGGAGATCGGCCTGTTCGCCGACCGCTGTGACATTAGCGAGGAAATCACTCGGTTACGCTCCCACTTTGAAAAATTTCGTGAATATCTAGCGACTAATGACCCCATAGGGAGACCACTTGATTTTTTGTGTCAGGAACTCAACCGAGAATTTAACACAATTGGATCGAAGGCAAACGACGCCATTCTGGCGCAGCATATTGTGAACGCCAAGACCGAGCTAGAGAAAATCCGCGAGCAAGTCCAGAACGTGGAATAGAGTTTTAAGTGCCGGGAATTTATGTTTTAGATAGATGCAATGTCAGACTTTCTTGATCCATCGTCCACTTCTCTAAAAATCTGCGGGGTCACACGCGCAGATGATGCAGTGCGGTTGATCGATCTCGGCGTTCATGCCTTGGGCATTAATTTCTGGTCACAATCTAAGAGATATCTGGCACCCGACCAAGCCGAACCAATCCTACAATTATGCGACGAGAAAATCGTCCGTGTCGGCGTTTTTGTGAATGCAGAACCAGAACTACCAAAGCGATTACTGGAATTAGGATTGATCGACTTTGCACAATTCCACGGTGATGAAACTCCAGAATACTGTGCACACTTTGCCGATATACGACTCCCCTTCATCAAAGCAATCGGGGTCAACGATAAGACTTCATTAGAAAGGATCACCCACTACCGCTCCAATGCTATCTTATTAGACACTCCAGCACCCGGCGTTTACGGAGGCACAGGCGAAACATTCGACTGGTCACACGCAGAATCCTTCATCAAGTCACATCCGGACATCCCAGTACTCCTAGCAGGTGGCATCACACCGGAAAATGCTAGCAACGCCACCAATCAAGTTCATCCCGCCGCTCTAGATATAGCCTCTGGCGCAGAACTCTCACCAGGCGTCAAAGACTTCGATAAAGTCCGTGCATTACTCAACTCCTTGACCCCACTCTCTTAATTCCGATGAACCTGATATTCATTTTCCTAGGTGGCGGGCTCGGCGCATTGTCCCGATACGGAGTTTCATCCAGTATTCAATCGCTCGTTGAAAATACCCGCTTGCAGCGATTTCCACTGGGTATTCTGGCATGCAACCTCACAGGCTGTTTCCTCATCGGCCTAATTTTTGGCTGGATTGTATCACGTAATGGCGAGCAATCATCATGGTTCCAGCCGCTCGTCATCACAGGGTTCCTCGGTGCATTCACCACATTTTCAGCATTTGCTCTCGATACCCAAAAACTTTTTGAATCCTCCCCTGCTCTTGCCATCGTAAATATTGCGGCTTCAGTCGCGGGTAGCCTGCTCGCCATTTGGCTTGGATTTAAGTGCCTAGGATAGGCAACATTTTACGAGAATTTCAATCAGCAACGAGCCTCTATTTTGTGATATTCTCGATTGCTTTTGCCCCAGCTATCGAAGGGCTTCGACCAAATCTGTGTGAAAAACCAGCTGCTTGCGATCCACATCTTCATCCAGTAGAAATTGCGTTATTGCGAAGACAGTTACCAACCTCTCTTCAGTTAAATCAGAATTCCCAGCAACCACAGTTGCGATCAGCCCAATAGCTGTTATATCTATGAATAGTTAGCTTAATTATTTTAGCGATTCAATTTATCACGATTGAATCTAGAGATGCACTGAATATGTGAAAAAACCGTAGGTTAATCTCGTATTCAGTCACAACCCGCTATCCTAGCTATTGATTTTATAAATCGTTCAATCATGTCCCATAAACTACCTACCGATATTATTTTTTTCTCGCTCATTCACACAGTGCTCTGTTGTTGTTTGAATGCTCAGACAGCCATCAGCCCAACATCCATAAGTGCTGAAGCAAGTCATCGCGTGCTATTTGAGCCCCAATCGGGACCATTTGCCCTGAAGTCAAAGAACCAACATTCCAACTTCCGTTTATCCCTCAGTTATTCTGCCGGTGCATCCAGCAAACCTCATGTGATGCTGCTCAGCGATTACATAATCAATTTACCCACAGGAGAAAAACAAAACATAGACATCGCTTTCGAACGCATGGAATCGACCACAGCGACTGTGCGCATCTGGCACGACGGCGAACTCATAAAAAAAGATGCCAATATTCCAAAATCGCTCAATCCCTCAAATCGTTTTTACATTGCTGATCAAAAAACATCTGAAAATGCTTTAGACATGGGCAGTGACTTCACCGCAATGGTAAAGTTCTCTACAAGAAAAAATGGCACGCTTATGGCGAAGACCCCGCCACAAGATAAGTGGGTCAGCCATTCTAAAGCACTCTTCATTAACAAAGGTAGACTTGCCTACGGTATCGGGCAGCTGGGACAGATTGAGGGTAAAACAAATGTCTGCAACGGAAAACAACATGTTGCCGTGCTTAGAGTAAAAAATGGTAACACCGCAATCTATTTGGATGGCCAACTTGAAGCCAAGCAGACTGATTTCACAAGACCAGACGCCAAACAATCAATATTTAAAATTGGTTCTGCCATTAAAGACTTCAGTAAGAATTTTGAAGGTGACATATCTAACTTGAGATTCTGGAAACGTGCACTCAATGACGTTGAAATTAAAAACTTATCACTCGGCAATGAGGACAAGGTTAATACTCCTGATTTCCACTGGAAACCTTCTCATCATAAATCCGTTGGAATTCCTGGACGCCCGACATTCATCAACCTCACGGCAGGTAAAGATTTCGAATTACACAGTGCATCAGTCCAGCCGCTCTCCTTGAACAACCATGCGGCAATCATTGGTAACTGGAATGATGATAGCCTGAAACGAGGAGAGAAAATTTATAAGGAAATGTGTGTGATCTGCCACGGAGATCTAACAAAAGCAGGCTCACTACCAACTGCTATGCGTTTCCATCAAGGTAAATTTAAAAATGGCGCTGATCCATACCGGATATACCAGACATTGGTGAAAGGATACGGCCAAATGGCACCACAGCCACAGTACACCACCAAAGAAAAATATGATGTAATTCATTATATTCGAGAAACCTTTCTCAAGGATCATAACGAGTCTGAGCTCACCAAGATTAATGACAGCTACCTGGCTAAGCTGCCACTGGGCATGAGCACTAAAAAAGAAAAACCACGGATTAAACGAGCACCCCAGTACTTACTTCAGGATTTCGGCAACACTCTATTTTGGACATTGCAGGTGGATAAAGCAAACATAGCTCAAAAAGGCATCGCTATCCGCATGGATGATGGCCCAGGTGGTATTACTAAAGGGAAATCATGGATGCTTTATGATCACGACACCATGCGCTTAGCAGCCTGCTGGAGCGGCGATCAATTTGTAGATTGGCGCGGCATAGCCTTTGACGGTTCACATGGCACACACACTAGTATCGTCGGAGACAAGCACTACACTTCACCCAATCTCCCGATGTGGGCGAACCCTGAAACAGGAAAATTTGATGACGTTCGCGTGATCGGCCGCGACGGCAGACCCTACGGACCTCTTCCTCGTCAGTGGGTGCACTTTAAGGCACTGGAGCATCACGATGGCTACCCTGTGATCAGATACACGGTTGGAGACTGCAACATCCGCGAACTGCCAGGTATCGGCAAAGAGCCTAACACATTTACCCGCACCTTTTTCTGTGGACCTACAAGTAAGCCACTGAAGTTACGCCTAGACAAAGACAACATTCACACGCTGCCTGCTAGTCAAAAGATGTTTACGTTCGCTGTTCTGTATGCGCACGGCAAGGCATCTGTCATCCCAAGCAAAGACATCAGTGCCGCACCCGGATCAGCCATATCGAATCGGTTCAAAGGACGCACTACCAGCGAGATCGTTCCTGGCGATGACAGCGCACCCTATGCGATTGATACGCTAACCCTTCCCGCTATGGACAAAAACCCATGGCAGTCATGGATGCGCAGCACGGGTGTAGATTTCTTCAAAAACGGCAAGAGCGCCGCAGTCTGCACATGGAACGGTGATGTATGGATTGTCGATGGCATCAATCAACGTGAAGGAAAGCTCACATGGCAACGTATATGTTCAGGACTATTTCAGCCGCTCGGTATCAAAATTGTAGAGGGTGAAATCTATGTTGGGTGCCGCGATATGATCGCTAAACTGGTTGACCTAAATGGCGACCGCGAGACAGATATCATCGAAAGCTTTAATAACGACCATCAAGTTACAGAACATTTCCACGAGTTTGCCATGGGACTGCAAACCGATAGCGAAGGAAACTTTTACTACGCCAAGTCGGCACGCCATGCAAAAGTAGCCGTCGTTCCTCACCACGGCACCCTACTTCGCGTCAGTAAAGATGGAACAAAAACAGACATCCTCGCGACCGGATTTCGCGCCGCCAACGGCGTCTGCCTGAATCCTGATGGATCATTCATTGTCACCGACCAAGAAGGTCACTGGAATCCGAAAAACCGTATCAACTGGGTGAAAGGCACCGGCGTAGATGATTTTTACGGAAATATGTATGGCTATCACAACGTCACCGACAGCTCGGACTCCGCAATGAATCCCCCACTCTGCTGGATCACTAATGCGTTCGATCGATCACCTGCTGAGCTTGTTTGGGTGCCAGAAAATTCTGCTTGGAAATCTCTGCGCGGTTCATTGCTGAACCTTTCGTATGGAGCGGGCAAAGTTTACGTCGTGCCACATGAAAAAATTGATGGGCAAGTGCAGGGCGGTATGTGCCAACTTCCATTCGATTCCCTGCCCACAGGCATCATGCGTGGTCGTTTCCACTCCGGCGACGGACAGTTCTATGGCTGCGGCATGTATGCATGGGCCGGTAACCGCAAAAAACCTGGCGGGTTTTACCGAATCCGCGCCACAGGAAATGCAGCCAATCTGCCCGTCGGGCTATCAGCATCCACAAACACAATCACCGTGAAATTTAGCGACCCGCTGGACATTGGCTCCACAACAAACATAGCCAACTGGTCGGTTGAAGCATGGGATCTGAAACGCACCAAAAAATATGGATCAAAACACCACAATCAGCGAGAATGGAGCGTCAAAAAAGCTGCTCTCTCGCCAGACGGGAAAACTATTACTCTGACAATTCCGGATCTTGCCCCCACTTGGGGCATGTCTATTACAGCTAACATCAAGGATCAGAACGGAAAATCGGTCACTCGTGTAATCCACAACACAATCCATCAGTTCACACCATAACACACCCACCATCATGACGTCTCGCTATCTTTTTACGCTCCTCACCCTATGTTTATTCAACACGGGGCACACTAGCCTAATAGATAGTAAACCTAACATCATCCTCGTGATGACGGATGATCAGGGCTACCCCATCGTTGGTAAACATGGCCACCCATGGATCAAGACACCCAATTTAGACAAACTCTACGACAAAAGCACTCGCTTCACACGATTTCTGGTCAGCCCAACCTGCGCTCCAACTCGAGCTGCACTGATGACGGGTCGCCATCCAATGCGTAATGGCATCACCCACACGATCCTCGAGCGCGAACGCATGACTCTTGATGCAATCATTCTGCCACAGATGCTTGCAACTGTGGGTTATAAGTCTGGCATCTTCGGCAAATGGCACCTCGGTGATGAGCATGCCTACCAACCTGACCAACGCGGCTTCAACGAAGTATTCATCCACGGAGCAGGTGGCATTGGGCAGGCTTACAATTGCTCATGTGCCGACGCTCCCGGCAACAAGTATTTCGATCCAGTCATTCGCCACAACGGATCATTCGTCAAAACCAAAGGTTACTGCACCGATATTTTTTTTACTGCTGCTCTCGGATGGATCAAAAAACAACATGACAAGAATACACCATTCTTCGCATACATTACCACCAATGCACCCCACGGACCATTCATTGCCCCAGCCAAAAACACCAAACGCTTTACCGACCTTGGATTCCACAAACGTCAGGCAGGGTTTTTTGGTATGGTTGAAAATATCGATGAAAATATCGGCCGTATGATGCAGAAGCTTGAACAATGGAAAATGCTCGATAACACAGTCGTGATTTTCATGTCCGATAACGGTATGACTCATAACGGATCTGGAAAAATCGGGAGCATCCTCGGAAAAGACGAGGATAACAGAGCGATGCGCGTCTACAATGCAGGCATGCGCGGAACCAAGGCCTCCACCGATGAGGGTGGCGTGCGTGTCCCATTCTTCATCCGCTGGGATAAGAAAATCGCAGCCGGACGCGAAATCAACACACTAGCTGGTCACATCGACCTCTTACCGACGCTTGGATCACTCACTGGCGTAAAACTACCCAGCAAACTCGTCTCTCAAATCGAAGGGCGAAGCCTGCTCCCCCTGATCACCGGTGACGGTAAAAATTGGAAAGACCGGTATTTTTTCACCCATCAGGGACGTTGGAAAACAGGTGAAGATCCCGAACAATTCAAATGGCAAGGATTTGCAGTCAGAAATCAGAAATACAGATTGGTCGCCAGAGGTAATATCAAGAATAACGGCAAACTGGAACTCTTCCACATCCCTTCTGATCCAGGACAACAAAATGACGTCGCCGCCAAAAACCCCAAACTAGTCAAGGCGATGCGCACAGCCTACGATAACTGGTGGAAAAAAACTCGCCCCCTGATGGTCAATGAAAATGTTACCATGTCGAAAACACGCCCCTACCATGATTGGTATTACAAACAATTGAAGACGCACGGTATTCCACAGTGGAATCAACCTGAGTTATAACAGCAGATAGCACACGGGTCTTGTGCCTCCGCCTATTTCTCAGTTCAGCTATCAGGAATCCAACTCCAGTGCCGCTTTTTCTGCCGCAGTTTTTGCATCGCCCTTGTTTTTCTTACTTGCGTCCTCTGCCGTAGTGAGACGCATCCCGACGGGTTTCGAAACGCCGAAGTCCTCCATGGTAACTCCATACATCACATCGGCACGTGCCATGGTGCGCTTACTGTGGGTGACAATAATGAACTGCGAGTTATCAATAAACTTGTCCAGCACACGCAAAAACCGACCAATATTCGCCTCGTCAAGAGGAGCATCCAATTCGTCAAGCACACAGAATGGGCTCGGCTTGATTTGATAGATGGAGAACAAAAGAGCAACTGCAGTCATCGAGCGTTCACCACCTGAAAGCAGGCTGATAGACTGAAGTTTCTTACCCGGTGGCTTTGCAATGATATCAATACCACTCTCAAGCGGATCATCCTCATCAACTAAAATCAGATTCGCGATCGCCTTGTCACCAAAGAGCACCTTGAACATTTCTTTGAAGTTCTTTGCAACCTGGGTGAAGGTTTCCGTAAAGCGTTTCTTAGTCTCCACGTTGATACGTTCGATCACTGTAATGAGTTCGGTCTTGGAACTGACCAGGTCATCATGCTGCGTGCGCAGATTGTTGTGCAAATCTTCAAGCTCTTCGAACTCCTCGATAGCATCCACATTGACTGGACCCATGGAATCAACCTTGCGTTTGAGATCAATCGTAACCGTCTCTACAAGATCCCAATCAGGACCCGCATCGCCTGGAAATTCGACTCTTTCATCTGATGATGCCTCGTCATGATCTACACCTTCTGCATCAGTATTTTCTGGATGCTCAGATTCAGAACTTTCTTTATCGGCACGACGTTTTTCCTGCCGTTCATATTGCTTGGCGCGCTCTTGCAAGCAGGTGAGAAGTGCGTGGGAATCTGGCCTAAAGTGCTCCAGCTCCATTTGATGACGCTCCATCACATTTTCGTTTAAGCTTTCAAGGCGCAGACCAATTTTGGTCGCGGCAACTTCCTCACGTCCTTTTTGTTCAGTGATCTTGGAGCACTCGTGGCGTAGCTCGGATAGCTCTTTTTCGCTCACTTCAATCGCCTTGTGAAGCTCACCACGACTCGCAGCTGCATCCGCCAGAGTTTGCTCCAGCGTTTTCGCTTCGACAGAGTGAGTTCCGATCGTCTCAGTAAGCCCAGTATTCTCAGTCACTGCGGCCTCCATACGTTCATTGAACGACGCTATTTCCTCGTCGCGCCGGCTACTCAGCTGCCGTAGCTCCTCCAGACGTGCTGCCATCGGCGATCGCTGCTGCTCGGCTGCATCCAGTGCCTGACGCTCGACTGCTAGACGGGTACGAAAATCCTGAAGTTGGGCAACAGCTTCGTTTTCGCGTCGACTCGCCTCTTCTAATTCCCCAGTGAGCTTAATCTGATCAGCTTCGAATTGCTCAAGACGATCACGGGCAGCACCTAGATCAGATTCTAACTGATCGTGCCCCTCAATAGCATTTTTATCACGCTCCTTAATATCGTTAGCCTCCCACTCGACGCTAGAAATCTTGCTCTCGAGCGACTCAACCTCACGTGAAGCTAGGGTGAGCTGCCCCTGTAGGGTAGACTCCTCGACCCGCGCTTTCTGGAGTCTCTCGCGCGCCGCCTCAGCTGCTTCACGCTGCTCCGCAACGGTAGACTCAAGCTCTTCGAGTTCTTTCCTAGCATCCTCATCAGCTGTCTCCAGCTCAGAAACTTCTGACTCCAGAGCACGCACTTCATTCTGGCGTTCTAAGACAGAATTCTGATCACCGCTGCTGACCCCACCAAGAACCAGACCCTCAGGGGTGCAGACATCCCCGCGCATCGTCACAATCATTACATCAGGAAGGTCCTTCCTCATTTCAATCGCAGTGGTCAGATCATCAACAATCAGCACTTTGGAAAGAAGATTCTCAACGACTGATGCAACTTTATTGTCGGACTTAACACGGTCCATTGCCCATGATTTGGCGCCATCAGGAACAGTCATCATTTGGCCGGCTGAATCGGGTGCCACAAAGTCTTCTGGGATGATCGCTGCTTCACCAAGTTTCTTCTCGGTAAGTCGATCAATAATAGCATGAGCGTATTCAGAGTTCGTTACCAGCACTGCCTGCAAATGTGAGCCAAGCGCGGCTTCGACAGCTGCCGTGTAACCATCCTCGACTTGAATCAAGCCCGCAAGCACACCACGCACGCCATTATTAAAGAATTCTGGTTCATCGAGCCCTTTAAGAACTGCCTGCGTGCCTTTCTTAAAACCCTCACCGGAATCGACGAGTTGTTTCAGAACATCAAGTCGAGACGATGCACGAGCGAGGTCTTTGTGTGCATTTGCTGTCTGCTGACGTGTAGCATCTAGATCACCGCGACTATGTTGAAACGCACGTTCTGTAGTTTCTTTTTCCTCCTCAAGAGTCGCTAATTTACTACGACGTGAATCCAGCTCAGATGAAAATTTTTCCTGCTCTAACACTGCTTCTTCATGCTCGGCTTGCAGGCGCTCGTTTTCGTCGGTGAGCTTACGGGTGCGCTCACGACTATTCTCCATTTGCGAGAGTGCACTCTCAATTTTTGCCTGACTAGCTGCAATTACCGACTGCGTGGCATTCGCCAACGAACGCAATTCACGTAAGGTGGTTTCCTTCCCTTCACGCTCAGCACGCTGCTCAGTCGCACGTTTTTCGTGCTGGGCAAGCTGCTCCTTTTGGGTGTCTACTCGACTTGTTAGTTCGGCAAAATTTTTCTCAACTTCCTCGAAATCAAACTGCTGTTGCCGGAGCTTATCTTGAGCATCTTCAATATCGCTCTTGTTCTGACTGACTCTTGCTTCTAGCTCAGACTGCCGCTCTTTGTTAAAAGCAATACGGCTCTCTGCAGCACTGGCTGCATTGGTATGATGGTTGAGCTGCTGACGGATTTCGGAAAGCTCAGCCTCAAGGCTCTGAGCCGCATCCCTAGCTTTTACCACGGCTTCCTCTTTTTCGGGAAGACCCACTTCCAGCTCATTCTCACGCACTTCTAGGGAATGGATCGAGTTATGCAGTTCCTCTAGTTCTGCTGAAAACTCAGTGTATTTACGATGGCTAAGATGGCTATCCAGAATCTTTACATCGGTCGCAAGTTCCTGATAGCGGCGTGCCTTGGCAACTTGACGCTTAAGAGAATTCATTCGGCGTTCCTGCTCAGCTAGCACATCGGAAACACGCAACAAATTAGCCTCTGTGTATTCCAGCTTGCGCAGTGCCTCTTTCTTTTCCTTTTTGAACTTAGTAATTCCTGCGGCTTCCTCAAAAACCGTACGCCTATCCTCTGGCTTCGAGCTGAGAAGCATGTCGATTTTGCCCTGCTCCATGATGGAGTATGACGTACGACCAATTCCAGTATCCATGAACAGCTCATGGATGTCACGCAGGCGACATAAACTACCATTGATACGATACTCGGACTTGCCATCACGAAACACACGGCGGGTGATTGCCACCTCATTGTAGTCTACTTTGAGTGTTTGCTCACAATCAGCTAGAGTCATGGTGACCTCCGCCATACTGAGGGCAGCACGTGCCTTACTGGTTCCGCTTTTGTCTGTCCCATTGAATATGACGTCCGCCATTTCACCACCACGCAGGGCTTTGGCAGAGGTTTCGCCAAGCACCCAGCGAATGGCATCAACTACATTTGATTTTCCGCAACCATTAGGACCAACGATACCTGTGACACCATTTGAGTGAAACTCAAATTTTGTTTTATCAGCAAAGGACTTAAATCCGTGAAGGTCGAGAGATTTCAGATACATAATGATAATAGCTGGGTTCGTGAGTATAGATAATCCAAATAAACGGATCGTTTTGCGTGTGAGCTCTTGACAGTATAATCTTGGACGTCATGCAACCAAGAAAAATACGTTAAAAACATCTTATGTGGTATATGTAATATTAATAAATACTACATATTGTATGTTGAGTTTGTTAATTAAAGCTAATCAATTAGCGCTAAGCCAAATAAATATGATCATTTCTCCTGATTATTACACGCTTGTCCACATGACAAATTACACGTAACAAAGGTCATGGAGCTTACTCACACATGGCTCGGCAAGGGCATTACCTACAAGCAGGGTCTTGAGATACAGCAGCGTGCCGTGGAATCAATCCTAAGCGGTGAGGGTAGCAACCAGCTGTTTACTCTCGAGCACGAACCCATATACACCATTGGGCGCACACGTGACCGCAGCTCCTTAGGTGAAAATACCGCGATGTTACCCCACCCAGTTGTAGAAATCAACCGAGGCGGTCAGGCAACGTATCATGGGCCAGGACAACTAACGGGATATCCGGTGGTGGACATGCGTCCGCTAGGCAAGGATCTGCACATTTATATACGTAATCTCGAACAAGCACTCATACTAACATGTGCCGATTATGGACTAGATGCCACGCTTCGCGACGGCCTGACGGGTGTTTGGGTAGAGGAGCGTAAACTAGCTTCCATCGGAGTGGGTGTCAAAAAATGGATCGCAATGCACGGTTACGCCATCAATATCACTCATGAGAGCCTGAGAGGCTTTCAATCAATTACTCCTTGTGGATTAAGTGGCGTTAGCGTGACCAGTTTGGAGAGTGAATGTGGCATTACTGTAAACTCAGAAGAGTTCGCAGAAAAATGTTATCACCACCTGAAACACGCCTTAAAAACGATGATGCAATGACGCACGTGTGCTGCCAGCTCCTAACTCGCCGGCGTAACCACGTCTGCGTCCGTCACCGTCTTATCTGAAGAATCGCCATCTGTATCCTTATGGGCTTTTGCCGATTCCTCAATAATTAAGCGTTCCTCGGCGTGGTTACGGTTTCTACCTTGACCAATGGCGACTCCAAGCCAGCGAAGCTCATAGCTATTATCAAGCGCAACTTTGACCATCATTGTAAGCGGCACGGCTAATAACATTCCCACTGGACCCCAAATGAACCCCCAGAACAGAACCGATACAACAACTACCACAGTGGAGAGACCAAAACGACGTCCCAGCAATGCAGGTTCCATAAAGTTCCCCAAAAATCCATTAATGATCATATAACCGCATGCCAAAGCAATGGCATGTTTGGCATCGTGCATCAACAGAGCAAGAATCACCGGTGGGATGCCAGCAATGATTGAACCCACCGCTGGGATGTAGTTGAGAGCAAAGGCTAGGATGCCCCAGAGTAGTGGGAAATCGACACCAGCAGACCAACAAAGCAGCCCCGCTAAAACACCCGTAGCAATACTGATCATTGTCTTGATTCCAAGGTATTTTTGGATGTCACGGGTAGCGCTCAACATACGCTGTAGGTTAGGGCCCTTGGCTTCCATGATCGATTCAAATCGTCTTGCAAACATACGTGCCTCACTGAGCATGAAAACTAGGAGAATCAGCACAATAAACGAGCTTTTCAACATATCCAGCACACCACCCAATAAAATCGTAATGTTTTGCTTAAAATAGTCGCCAATCTCCTCGGGCGTCAGCAGTTTCTTAATGTCATCTTGCGCTCCCTCAAACTTCCACTCCTCAAGTTTAGCTCCGCTGTTTAAGGCTACTTCGTAAATCTTGTTACCGTATTGCTGAAGGCGATCACCCTCAGATAGATCGTTGATTAGCAAGACTCCCACAACCATAATGCCGGATAAAAAAGCAAATACCACCATCACAGTGAGCAATACGGATAGAAACCTAGGCACTCTGTGCTCGCGCAGCCAGTTCGTGATTGGGAAACTAACCGCCGCAATGAAAAAGGCGAGAGCCACAGGTATGAAAAAGTCTCGAGCGAAGTACAATCCAGCAAAAACCAACACCGTAGAGGCGAGGAGCAACAATACCTTATAGGCTTCAATCGGTTTTGGAGACACTGGAGTTAATTACGAAAATGAGTGATTGTGCGTAACGCGCTTGAAAAAAAATCTAATTTGAGTGAAGGTATTTTTTTTGACGCTCGATCAACTAAGTACCTTTGTTAGGATTAAAACACCTAGTTTACTGCAACTGACGTTTATCATACACGGTATAAGACTTGCAAGCAACGGAATCATTTAAATTATTGAAAAAAAGTGGTTTCCCCATCATCACCCAGCATCAGCATCATCATTCCGTTTCTCAATGAATCGGAAAACCTACATCAATGCTTGGCCTCAATACCCAAGGCAGATGGCATCACTGTAATTGCATCGGATGGAGGAAGCTCAGATGACAGTATTGAAATAGCAACCCATTACGGAGCAACCATCGTACGGGCTAGCAATGGTCGCGCGACCCAAATGAATGCAGGCGCGGAAATAGCAACTGGTGACGTGTTATTGTTTCTGCATGCTGACACAAGGTTACCAGCCAATGCGATCGAATCGATCCAGCAGGTAATCACAAACGACTACGCTGTGGGGTGCTTTGAGCGCGTTTTCGATTCTGACTCTCCACTCCTTAAGCGAACGTCTCACTGGGCGGGATGGCGGGCACGCAAGTTCTTCTTCGCATTCGGCGATCAAGCAATCTTCATACGACGTGATCTGTTTGAACACCTTGGTGGTTACCGCAATCTGAGACGATTCGAGGATTTAGACCTGTCACTACGAGCAAGAAAACGTGACCGCTGGTCTGTACTATCGGGACCAGTCACTACGAGCGCACGCAGATTTGGTAAATCACCACTCAGACGTTTGATCAAAGACACATGTATTACCATCGCATGGTTATTAAGGATTATCAGTAGCTGATATACTTGCCATAACTTCTTAATAGATCTAAGAACATTTCCATGAAGTCACATGAAGTTTTCAAAGATGCATTTGAAAAAAGCAGCCCAAAGGCAGTCGCTTCCGATCTCGGTGTCTCACTATCTCTGGTATACAAGTGGGCACAAGAGCAGTCAGATTATGGTTCCGGAAGTCGTAATCCGCTTGACCGCCTACTTGAGATCTATGAGCACACTGAGCATCTACCATTGATCGAATGGCTCTGCCATCGAGCCGGCGGCTACTATGTTAAGAATACTCCTAGCATCTGCGACAACTCTCAAGATGTACTTCCTGCAACCAATGAAATAGTTGGTCAATTTTCAGAATTGCTCGCACGCATTTCCAAGGCTGCTCTTGACCAATCAATCACCTCCGAGGAAGCAGAGGAAATCCGTGAATCTTGGGATCATCTTAAAAGTTTTGCAGAAGGATTCGTATGCTGCTGTGAGCAAGGCAAATTCGAGATTATAAGAGAGGCAGCAGCCAAGCTCTCTGATACACGCACAGGCCTCCACTAATAGTCCTTCACCATCATAGATGGTTCACACTACCATGAATCCTTCCCAATACCGGTTTGCTCGCAATCTTCTTTTTAGGCTAGATGCTGAAACCGCTCACCATGTTTCTCTGGGCGCCCTTCGCAAACTCGAAACAATTCGGCTGCTCCGCCTGCTGAACGGAAACATCCCCAAGGCAGAACCTGTGCAGTGCATGGGTCTATCATTCCCCAACAAAGTTGGACTCGCGGCAGGACTTGACAAGGAGGGTAACACGATCGACGCCCTAGGAAGACTTGGTTTTGGGCATGTAGAAATAGGCACCATCACTCCCCGTGCTCAGGTGGGCAATCCCCTTCCCCGCTTGTTTCGTATCATCAATCGAGAAGCAATCATCAATCGTATGGGTTTCAACAATCCAGGCATCGATGTCGGGGCTCAAAATGTGGCTGCATCTACTACCTTCCGAAAAAGAGGGGGAATTGTCGGTTTCAACATCGGTAAAAACAAAAGCACTCCCAACGAGAATGCAACAGACGACTATCTCGCATGCCTTCGCGGTGCTTGGGACGTCGCCGATTATATCACCGTCAATCTTTCCTCACCCAATACACCGGGCCTGCGCGACTTACAAGCCGCTGACGAGACTTCTCGGTTGCTGGAGGCACTCAAGACAGAGCAGGAAAAACTGACGATTGAGCGCGGCAAACGAGTTCCTATCACACTAAAAGTAGCTCCCGATCTCGATCCTCAACATATCAAGGAATTGTCTAAAGTATTCCTCAATGGCGGTCTCGATGGACTCATCGCCACCAACACAACAATCTCCAGATCTGAGGTTGATGGATGTGACTTCTCAAAGCAAGCTGGCGGTCTCTCTGGTGCGCCGCTCACCAAAAAATCTACTGATATCATTAGCGCATTTTACAGTCACCTTGGGGGTAAGCTACCTATAATTGGCGTCGGAGGTATTATGGATGCCAAAGATGCTCAAGCTAAAATAACCGCCGGAGCTACACTCATTCAGCTATACACCGGTTTTATATACCATGGGCCAGCACTTGTGAAAAATATCCTGAAAACGAATCATTAGTTCGTTCAACGATACCCAATTGGATCTACCACCTATTCCATTACTCAACTCACCGCTGAATGGAGCCGCTTCACATTACTTGGGCAAAATATGATAACGCGTTTCCTGACCGATCATCGCTTTGCGTTCATCACCGATAGAATCATTGTCAGGGGAACATAGCTAGGGATGCGGTTAACTAATCCTACGACGTCATTTGGATCATACGCATGTCAGCTTCAAAAACCGAGGGCACAGGAAGTCAAAGCAGCCGATAAGACTGCAGGTGGGGTATTACACGATGTGATAAACTATAAATTTATCCCACTAAATCTCCAATGGAGCCGAAGTCGGGGACAAAGAGACGTTTATAAAGACGAGCCGCGTAGCCGTCAGTCATACCAGCAAGAAAATCACAAACTAATCTGGCACGGGCGTCAGCGTCAGGAGCCGATTTGAATTCCACAGCATCATCGTGGGGTAATAGTTGGAAATCTTGTCCAGCGATTGTTTCGTCATCGATGTAGCGCTTTTTTAGCACGTCCCATAGTCGCTCCAACATGAAGTTCCCCTTGAATTCAAGTTGCTTAAGCTCAGGCGAACGAAACACCACATCAAATGCGAGCCGCTTGTAGATTTCTGACTCAGCACGCGTTTCCTCATCGATATCGACTATGTAACGGTAGCGATTTGTAGTGCTGCTGAGAAAATTCACATCTTCACGCAGACTTGCGGCCTGGATATACTTGCCAATACGTTTGCCCGCAAATGGTTCCACACGGTTACCCCGAATCGCCTTGATTAGATCTCCGAGCGGTGTGCCTCGGGCTGTCGACTCACCTGTGCTTTCTGCCCACCGCTCAATGCGTGCAATGGATAAAAAGCCGGCCCTAACACTGTCGGCTAGGTCATTCAAAGAATATGCAGTATCATCAGCCCAATCCATCACCTGGCACTCAATCGATTTAAATCCATCCCTCACCTTTCCCGGAGTATATTCTACGGGGAAATCATTACCTCCCATCGCCCAGTCAAGATAGTTTGATTGCTCATTATAAATGAAATGGTTTTCAGGCACTGCATCATCAGTCCGCAATTCACCCCAGAGTGTCTTGTATTTCAGCACACCATCCAGAAATGCACGAGTCGGATCCATACCTGAATTTTTCACAGAAAATATTCGCTCTGTAAGTAGTCGAAGCGTCTGTGCATTACCCTCAAATCCTCCGAACCCTCGCATTAGATAATTTAAACTACGCTCACCAGCGTGACCAAACGGTGGATGCCCAAGATCATGAGATAGACACACCACTTCAACTAGTTCAGGATCTATGAAATAGTCTTCCCCTAAAACTTCCGAGCTTTGTTTTAGCCAGTGGCAGATCGAACGCCCAATTTGGGCTACCTCCAACGAATGAGTCAGTCTGGTGCGGTAAAAATCATACTCCCCACTCCAAAATACCTGCGTCTTACTTTGCAAGCGACGAAACGCTGGAGTGTGTAAAACACGATCACGGTCGATCTGAAATGGAGACCGGAAATCTTCATTCGACTCATGTCCAGAAACTCGCTCAGTATCAAAAGCGTTATAAAATGTATTCATCGTTGTGATCATTGTTAATTGTCTGTTTCTAATTATCAATTACAATCAAACCATCTCTCGCGCGCTGAGATATGCATTAGCGAGCGCCACCGGTAAATCATTTGAGAGAGAATCAATAGTGAAAATACCGTGCTGACGAAGTTCAATGAGCAGTCTTGCCCTCTCCTCCAGATACATTGCAGCAGCACCGACCTCAAGCGCTTCGTCTAATGATGCAGACGGTTTTTTCATACGATCCTCCACAGATTGTTCACGTAAATTGGCGAGAATCGTAACGTGACGACGGCGAACCATACGTAGTGGCTCAATCAGCTGGTTCCCATCTTCACCACGTACATTGCTAAGCATCACCACCAGCGCACGACGTCGCTGGCGGGTCAAAAGCCTCTCAGCCGCCTCAGTAAAATCACTAGGCGAGTTCGATGTTTCGTAATTATAAAGATGATTCAGAATGGTGGTCATTGATTGCACACCCCTCACCGGTGCCAGCCATCGATCAGCTCCGCCCACACCAATGATACCTACGTGGTCGCCTTGACGCAGAGCTGTGTAGGCTAACAGAAGCATGGCATTCAGACAGTGGTCAAACTGAGTCACGCCACCATCAAGAGCACGCATGCGCCGGCCGCAGTCGACGGCGAGAACCACCGTTTGGTCACGCTGTTCTTGGTAATCTCGTGTGATCAGCTCGAGGCGTTTCGACGTGGCTTTCCAATCAATCTGCGAAAGCATATCCCCGATCTGATACTCGCGTAGCTGATGGAATTCACGACTGAGTCCAGTACGGTTTTTTTTGATAATCCCCATTTGCTCGGTGCAATTTTCCATAGCTAACAAGGCATATCGAAGCACTGGCTCGTAATTCGGGTAGACGCGAGTAGATTGAATTTCTCCACCACGCACACGCTTGGACCAGAGACACAGAGGGGAAAAAATCCTCAGGTGCGCCAAATCAAAATCCTTCATACCTCGCTCGCTAATAGTGACCGGGTAGTCGATTCGCATGAACCCCTTACGCGGAAGTTTTCCTTTCCAGGGAAGCTCGTCGCTTTCAGCATCCCCAGGAATACCATCGTAGCAGAGGACACAGATCCGCATTTTAGAGCGATTCCTCAGGGTCACAGGAACCAGTTGTTCAACCCCCATGGCGAATCTACTCGGCAGCTTCCGTTCGACCACGGGGGCGGGCAGCGATAATCCCGCAATAAAATCCACCAGCACAAAAACAGCTGCCACGCTACCTCCCCATAGCCAGATCACCTGCCAAGCAGGAATCAAACTGGCACAAAACCCAAGAACTGCCCACGCGAGCGTTACCAGAATCAATATGCGGGTAGGTTGCACGGCGCTGTGTGATTAAATACGTGGAGCTTCTACGCCGCTGACGATTTCAGCGAGCGCATCGTCAATTTTCTGTCCACTAATAGCAAGTTCTGGTGCTAGTTGCACACGGTGGCGAAGGACTGGCAAACAGGCCGACTTAACATCATCCGGTGTAACAAAATCGCGTCCATTCATCAACGCGTATGCCTTTCCGACTTGAATCAAACTAATACCCCCGCGCGTTCCTGCACCCAAGCTAATACCCTGGGCCTCACGGGTAGCGCGACAGATATTTACCGCGTAGCGCACCACTTCCGGCACAGCATTGACCGCTGCGCACTGTTGCTGCGCCCGAATGATTGTTTGGGGATCACACACCTGACTCAGAGATGCGGCATTCAAGCCCTTAGCCCCAGCAGAGGCAGTCACCTGCGTCACAACCTGCTCCTCGCTCATTTGATCTGGATAATCAATGATCACCTTCATCAGGAAACGGTCAAGCTGAGCCTCAGGCAGCGGATAAGTCCCCTCTTGTTCGATAGGGTTTTGCGTCGCTAGCGTCATGAACGGCGGCTCGAGCTTCAGACTCTCACCATCGATGGTCACCTGTTGTTCCTGCATCACTTCTAACAATGACGCCTGAGTTTTAGCCGGTGCGCGGTTTATTTCATCCGCCAACAAGAGATTAGTAAACACCGGGCCACGACGCATCTGAAACGTTTGACTCTTCATATCAAACAGAGTGAACCCAGTCACATCAGTCGGCATGAGATCGGGTGTAAATTGAATACGCCCAAAGTTTCCGCCAAAGGTATTAGCCAGTGCAAGAACCAGGTGGGTTTTGCCCAATCCAGGTTTCCCCTCAAGAAGCACATGACCACCAGATAATAGTGCAGCAAGAACCTGTCTGACAACATCGTCCTGCCCAAAAAACACCTTGCGGAGTTCACCATACATTTGCTGACACAGCACTCCGGCTGATGATACTTCGGTGGACACCTCCTCAGGTGCATCGGGTTCTGTATGCGAGTAGCTTTCTTCCATCATGTTATTTTTATTGTTAGTTAATTTGCTGATAAATTTTCTGCAGATTTCGGGTGACGCGCACCATTGTTCCTGGCTCGCGCACCTCGTTGCGTGTCATTGCCTCAATCACCTGCTCCATAGTCAACCCAGTAGTTTCTGCTAACTGTTCGAAGATCCCTTCATGATGTTCGCCAGATATCAAGGCAAGTCTACATTGGATAGTACGGCGCATTGCACCGAGCATAGCATCGTCACGTTTATTCTGCCAAAGGAAACGACCAATACCACGCACCTGTCCGAGATACTCGCGCATGTGGCTATCTGGAATATCCTGTTGCGGTCCAAAACGAGGCAGGTTTTTCCATAGCCAAAAAACAATTGCCACGGCAACGGCAATCACTGCCATCCAGAAATATCGCCAGACGAGGGATAGAAAACTTGCACTCGTGCCATTAGCAAAGAGGATGACACCGGAGCGTGAGAGTTGCGTTAAGTCGATGAGCAGTTGTGCGTGGTCTGCCTGCCCGATGTATCGGTTCCGCAGCGGCAGTGCATCGCTAAGCACAGTCACCCTTCCCATTCCATGCTTTAGACTAAGGAAACGGTGTTTATTTTTAGAAGGTTCATCATCGGAACCCATATCACCTGTGTTGCGCACATCATAAATGAGCCCTTTGTCTCCCCTATGGTGGATCTTGAGCTTCTTATTTATTAGAGTAATCTCTGAAACCTCCGATCCCAGCAGCACGCGATTTTCTTCTTCCATCGACTCCCAGTCATCCCGACTCATACTGACGAGCACGGAATTTTCCGGCTCGGTATTCCAGTCCACTACTTCCACGCCCAGTTGCTCAAATAAGTATAGCATACCAGATGACTCTTCATCAAACATCGACCAGGATGACGCCTTTATCTGGAAATCATTTCCGGATCTTTCACCCCCCGAAATCATAAACACAAGGTGACCTCCCTGCTCAACCCAATCCATCAATCGTTTGGCGCGCCCCAGGGTATTCATTGACGAGGGGGAGAGAAAAATCGTCGAAGTTCCGTAGTCCAAGTCCCCCAATCCACTGCGCTGGTCAACTTCGTGATTGTATTTCTCCAACAATCGCTTGGCGGCAAGAAAAGCATTGGATCTAGCCTCACCCTTGTATCCTGTAGTACGGCGCTTCTGTTCTGTTTCACCACAACTGCAGAGAAGCAACGCCGAAACTATCGTAAGGATCACAAATAAGCCACGGTTCATTGTCGCCCCCTTTCCTGTTTCACATTAGAAAATGGCCAGTTGTCACAAAGTGTCACCATCGTATGATTATCAGGCTGCTGCTTGCCATAAGCAGCTAGAATCCAAGCATCGGTTAAAGAGGAGAAATAATCAGCATATTGATGCTGCCCAAGCGCCTCAACTCGTCTTAGGCAGTCGCCCTCAGTATCACTCTCCTCAATGGAAAGCTGATCCCGAAAAACGAACCAAGTGATCGACCCACGATAGAGTAAACTGAGAGCGAGCTTGTAGTCACCCTGCCCCCATGTCTCCCGCGCAGCTGCCACAACATCATCGGGTAGTGACTCAGGAGCCACATCCATTCCCATTATCTCGTGAGTCTTTGCATCTTGAGAATCACGAATGAGCGTGGCACTAGAAGAGAAAACATGTCTGTTTTTTACTATCAGCCAAATCAATCCAGCGATGATGGCCATCAAAACAAGATAAAACATTATCGTTCCAACAACCCCCATAAAAGACGGTATTCCTAGACCGCTGAAAAACTCACCCAACCAGCTAGACGAATCACTATTAGTTTCTTTCGGCACTTCTACGATACGGTCATAGACAGTAAAGTCATCCGCAGCAAGAATCTCTGAAATGTCTTCCTGAAGCACACCCTTCGCCTGCGTATTGGGTGCAAATACCATCATAGCCAAACCCATCAGAACTGTGAGAAGAATACTCGAATGCATTCCGCTCAATTTACTTTCCCGCTTTTTACGAAGTCGCGCGCCCAGGCGTTTGAATGCCAATTCGATATCCCACCCCTCTGTTAGAGTTCGGCTATTTACATAAAGGGCGAACCCAGAGCTCACGTAAAACGGCTCCATCAGCATAAAGGAGAGCAACCGCACCAGCGCGATAGTCCATAGCAGGCCACCAGCCATTTCTGTCCAATCGTAATAGGAAAATAAGTCTCCGATACTATCAAACCATCGATCACTCACATCACTTGGCGCCATCCAGATGACCAACATGACCAAGCTAATACCAGCAACAAACTCTAACAAAATAGCCACGAGCGTCGCAGATACAGCACCCTCACCCCCATTCCTTTCCAAAAGATTGACCCGCTGCCTGTAAGCTGGACCTTTAAGCCCCTCCAATTCGGAGATCGGCATACTAAGGCCACGTGAAGGAGAAAACCTACCAACCACGAGCGCAAACCAAAGTCTGCCCACAAGCAGCTTCGGCCACGCTTTAACTACTTCTTTCATCTTAGGAACCGCACCAAAAAGCGCGCGACTAACCACCATCAGCGGCACGCGGTCATAGATCGGCTTCAGCCACCAAGTGCAAACGATAAACCAAAATGGATGATTCCTGAGTAATAAGGCTAGCAGAATCCAAAGTGGCACAATAGTGATTACCCATGCTTTCCAAATGGCACCAATATGCCTGGAGGCGAGTGCACAGCCGAGATCGATCGACTCCCAACGCACACGTGGGCGAATTTCAGCTGTGACATCCTCAAGCTTCAATAGAACTCCTCTCTTTTTTGGCTGACCTCACAGAAATATGCTTACCAGCAAGGCCAAGGTAAAAAATACACACAAGCCAGAGTGCGATACCAACGCTGTATTTTGCCATCGGAGGCATTGCCTGTGCCGACCAGAAACCCTCGATCGCAGCAGCAATAAAAGTCATGATCGCTGCACCAAAAATTAACGGTAACGACCTCTTACCCGCATCCATAAGCGAGCGACGCAGAGTTTTTCTCCCCGGATTGAGTAATCCCAGCCCGATACGCATACCCGCCATCCCAGCGATAACCATTGCAATTAGCTCAAACGACGAGTGCCCTGCAACAAAGGTATAAAATGCTTCGGTACTACATGCCACATGAATATATGCGACCACGGCGCCAAAAAACACACCATTATAGATCAAAAAGAATAATGTGCCCAAACAAGCGATTATTCCGCCAGCATAAATTCTGAAATCAATGCCTATATTGTTCCAAATGTAGTGACAGAACATCATGAAATTTGAGCCGTATGCATCTCGCAAGTTCGATATTTGATCGTCAGGACTCCCATACATCATATCCAGATCTCCCATCATATCCGCCCCCAAGACAGCCTCAATCCAAGAGAAATCCGGCCAGTAAAACCCCGCCAACGCAACCCCGACCAACGGCAGGATAAATGCAAGTGTGCAGACAATTAACAAGCGCCACTCGGCGCGTACCGCCACGGGGAAATCAATCAACACGAACCGAAACAATTTATCCCAAGTACCCCCAGCCCTGCGATGAATTTGTTTGTGCCCACGGATCACAAGACCATTGAGCCTCTCATTCATCAGCACGCCATACATTCGATGACGTGCCAGAGCAAGATCGGTGCACACCTCCCGAAACATAGTAGGTATTCGCGAAACATCTTGCGCCTGCTGGCCCTGTTTCTCCAGCTTCGCCAGCGCCTCTTCATACTCAGTCCATCGAGCATGATTTTTTTCTTCAAATTCTTTCCCCTGCATTGCCTCGAATCCAATCTAATGTTTCTCTCCCAGCCACTGCGCAATACCCAACAGCCGAGACATTCCAGCTTGCCCCGTTCTCCCAGTGAGCTCCTGAGCATGATCAGCAAGCTCTATTCTTCTGGCCTCCGACCACATACCGCCTCGCTCCCGAAATGCCAACAAGGCCGCTTGCTCCTCACGCGTCAGCACCACTCCCGGAGAGCTACTTTCCAATGCTGGAGGCAAAGAAGCAAGGTGCATAAGAGGCAAGCGATCATAAACCACCACCGTATTGGCAAGCAGATCACCAAGCCGCTGAAACCTCCGATTCATTAGAGTGCTGAGTAGCCCAAAACCATATGTGGGAATTGGCATCCCATCGGCAAATCTCAGCATATTTCTAATGAACGACTGCCCAAAAGTAATCGGCGCTCCCGATGTATCCACCACACGTAATCCCATCACACGCTTACCCGGAGACGCACCTCTTTTACCAGCTTCGAACACAACGTAATAAAAAAAAACCAACACAAACATTATCAACATACTCAGTCCCTGTGCCACATTTCCACCCACAATTAGAGAAAATAGCATAATCAGAAAGTATGCCACCACACAGACCCCAATCCTAATTAGAAAATCGATCAAGTAAGCAAGTACACGCACGTATGGCCCAGCCGCGCGCAGGTGAATCTCCACACCCTCAGCCAGCTCAATGCTTTGCAAGGTATCAATACGATCAACGGGACATCCGTTTATAGTAGCCATCAGTCAGAGAAATTATTTACAGCGCCAGCATGAGAAGCTTATCGTTCTCAAACTATCAAGACATTTACCAAGGTAAAGCGGGAATAAAGATCACGGATCGTGTTTTGATGCTAATGACCGAAAGCCCTACCCTCCTACCTATTACGGACTATCGCCGCCATGCGGCCTATCAGCCGAGAGTGCTCAAGCGGTAGACCGTGCACTTCACGCCTTGGCTACCCTTTTTCTCTATACGATCCACGCGTGTTCCAAGCGCCTGCTCAATCATTCTTAGCTCAACGGAAATTAATGAAGGATATTTGGAAAAAATCCGATACATGGGATGGTGATACTCCTCGATCACGAACCCTTCCTCTGGTGAGTAATGGCAATGGCAAAAATGCCCTTCTTTTGCACGCGCATCAGCAAATCTAGTCGATTTTTCGACCAATGACTTACCTGCACTAACCAACTTTATCCAGTGATCACGCCTCTGCTCAAAATAATGATAAAGCAACTTCTCCGGTGCCACCTGACCAAAAGCAGTCTTAACTCCATCAAGCAAATCAAGAACCAGATCAGGCCCACCCTCAGGAAACAGCGCATCACATTTGCGCGTCAATTTGTAAAGCTTCTGTGGCCTGCCAACCTCAACACGTGGCACACGCCACACCTTAAGATAACCCAACTCATCAAGCTTCACACAGTGCTGCTTAACACCCATATAACTCATACCAAGCAGTTGCGCCAATTGCGGAATGGCTAACCCGCCGGACCGCTTGAGCTCACCAATGATGCCGAGGCAACTTGGCTTGCAAATATCGCGCATGATTTCAGAAAACACAAAAGGAGTCTATATACCATAATCTCAAACACCAAACTCCAAATTCGTGACAAGGTCATTTTTTGACAAAATGAGTAATATCCTCTAGCGTGATGAGGACATGTCCGACATCGTTTTCAAATCACACGCACCAGGCTTCTGGCCCAAAGATACCCCTGATCAGTGGAACAATCATATCTGGCAGTTGAAAAACAGGATCACTTCGCTGAGCGCGTTAGAACAACACATAGAATTGTGTGAAGAAGAACGTGCCGGTGTATTACTCTCAGGTAACAAGCTTGCCATGGCAATCACGCCACACTTTTTTAACCTCATCGATAAAAATGACCCCGATTGCCCAATCCGCCGGCAAGTCATCCCACGCATCGAAGAAACACTAACAGATCCCGCAGAAATGTCAGACCCCTGCGGTGAAGACTCCCACATGCCCGTACCCGGACTAGTGCACCGATACCCTGATAGAGTCCTGTTTCTTGTAACTGATCGCTGCGCCGCTTATTGTCGCTACTGCACACGAAGCCGTGTTGTATCCGGTGTTTCTGAACAAAAATTAGAAACCCAGTGGGAGGCTGCCTTTGATTATTTGGAAAAAACTCCCAGCGTACGTGATGTTCTAATTTCAGGCGGTGACGCTCTTTTATTCTCTGACGCTAGACTAGACCGGTTACTATCTAGGCTTCACGCAATCCCACACATCCAGTTTGTCAGAATTGGATCTCGTATTCCCATATTCTTGCCGCAGCGCATTACGCCCGAACTATGTGCTATACTCAAAAAATACCACCCTTTATTCATTTCCATTCACGCCAATCACCCCAAGGAGCTGACATCAGAAGTTCGTGATGCACTCGGTAGACTTGCAGACTCGGGAATCGTCATGGGAAATCAGAGTGTATTGCTCAGCGGCGTCAATGACTCAGTGGATATCCAAAAAGAACTCGTGCAAAAGCTGCTGATGTGCAGGGTGCGTCCTTATTACCTTTACCAATGCGACCTCATCGAGGGCTCATCTCATTTAAGAACAAGTCTTCAGAAAGGTATCGACATCATCGAGGGACTGCGGGGCCACACGTCAGGCTACGCCATCCCACAATTTGTGATCGATGGACCTGGTGGTGGCGGTAAGATCCCCATCAATCCTAATTACGTTATCAATCACGATGATGGCGGTATCACATTACGCAATTATGAAGGAAAAAGATTTCACTATCCTTCTGCATCGAGAGTCGATAGTCCAGAATACAGATAAAATGCATTTTTTTGACGCCTTGGCTTGACCTTGTTCTATGTTTATGGCTTTTTCCGCGCACGCCTTTTTGCGTAATGTGCACCCGTAGCTCAGCTGGATAGAGCGCCTGACTACGAATCAGGAGGCCAGGGGTTCGAATCCCTTCGGGTGTACCATTTATAACCAACCACATAGGTGCACTTGAGCACCTCCATTAGCGGGGTCTACACCAAAGTTTGGGGACGAGACATTTTTTTTGATAGTTGATATTGGGTTTAACCGCACTGAGCGATAACACGTAGGCGGTAGTTTTCGAAGTTTCTAAAGCCGTATGCACGGCGTTGGATGAGTTTCATCTTTCGATGGAAGCCCTCGGTGATGCCATCCCTATCGGCATTATTTGGTTCGGCTCCATGGGCGGGCGTGGTATGGGATTGCGAAGGGATGAAGCTTAGGAGACGACGAGGACAGCTCTCTACATCTGACAACCGCAGGTGGCACGGGGAGATGGGGGCATGATGTGGAGCCTTGCGGAACATGATGACTCCATCGCGGGGCGGAGCTGAGACCGCTCTGCGGACGAAGTGGAGCCAAGGGGCAGGTGTGATGCGTGGCGCGGAGCTTGTTGTTTTTGAATCTGACCGAAGGGAAGCTGCATCCGGACTGGCGCGGGGCGTGCCGCTTACTTCGCACAACGCCGTGTAATGAGAGATGGAAGTCCCTGCCGCAAGCCGCTGCACAACGTGCAGATGGCGAAGGCGGGACTGGTGCGCTGGTGGAAGGAGCCGCACACATGCGGAAGGGCTACACCAGATCAAGCACCATCCATCATTACACTGCTTTGTGCGAAAGCGACTGAAAGGAGCGCGTCAGCAAGCACGACACGTGATCAGGCCATTGGTGGATGCCGGGTTCGGCGGCAGTTGATCGCCTCCCGCGACAGCGGCTAGTCTTTGCAGGTTAGCTTTTTCCTAACAATCTAACGACGATGCGTTTTTTCTATGCCTGACCCCATTCACTCAACCTTTATTAGGACCCCTTTCGCTACTCTTTCCGAACCAAAAACAACATATATTAATTAAAATAACCACGCCCAACATAGATATCCATACTACTATTGGGAGACCACCTTCAAGCAGTAACGCAAGTGGCGCAAATAACAAACCAACACATATACCTGAAGTGAAGTCTCCGCTTCTATTTTTAGTGGGTAAAATCATAATCATCAATCCGAAACTGGGGCACTAAGACGCTCTGGTGTTCTTATACATTCATGAGGGCACACTTCTTCGTTACAAGCTTCATTCGCTTGGTAAGTCTCATAGCCCAATCGAGCATATCCATATACACTCCAAGCTTGACCAGCAACGGGAATTAAATTCCTTCCTATTGTAGATGCTGTTTGCCTAGCACCTACACGAATTGCAGCTCGACGTATAACTCTCTCAATTCTTCGTTGTCCCTCCGGAGTAGATAACCTCCTCGCAGCTCTTTCTCCAATATTTTCTAGCCCTTCTTGAATAATATCGGGGTAGATACGAGCTAATACGCACAAGCTAATGCTTCCACCATAATCCCTGTCTACAAGTTTCACTTTTTCACAAGTGCAACAATTCTCACTACCCATAGCATCATGCATCCGATCGATTATCCCGTCTCGTCTATCTGTCAAGAAATCAGCCAAATTGTCAAAACCGTTTCGCCTAGCTTCTTGAATGCCTGCGAGAGTATTCGCCAAGTCTCTAGTATAACCAGCATTATTTTGAATTCCAGTCGCTTCTGGTGGTGCAGGGATAACCTCACGATTCATATAATCAGACATCAAGACGGTCTGAGCATTATCAGGCAACCTTTGAAACCAATCAGAACCTATATTTACGTTTAGCATTTCAATAAGCCCAAGAATATCCCATCTATTCACCCCGTCATTTTCAACGAACCCATATAAATTTAGACCACCTCTTTCGGCAATAGGATCTCTGGATGGCCAGCGGCCTGTGATGGGATCGTAGTATCTGTAGCCGTAGTAGTAGAGGCCGGTCTCGCTGTCTCGGTATTTGGTGCTGAACGCGAAGGGTTGCTCGGCATCATAGCCGCTGCTGTCAGCGTCATTCCCTGTAGGGTTCTCGA
>Ga0222717_10000492_pt1 | contig 34117 bp, 34 predicted proteins | sample C33_18DmetaG_FD_165053 | JGI IMG/M metagenome (GOLD analysis project Ga0222717, IMG submission 165053) | Estuarine water microbial communities from San Francisco Bay, California, United States - C33_18D | ecosystem: Environmental > Aquatic > Marine > Unclassified | place: USA: California... | reverse complement strand
ACATGACCATTGTAACACCAAAAGGAACCGCCGTTTGGCCCAAGCTGAACACCCCTGACACTAAGTTCAATGCTGATGGTGAGTATACCGTTAAGCTGAAGCTCACTGTCGAGGATAGCCAGCCTCTCATCAAGCAGCTTGAAGAGCAACGTGACTTCTACAAATCACAAGCTGTGAAGAAAGACCCGAAGGTCAAGCAGTATGGTGAGGCACCATTGTACGAAGAAGAGACTGACGATCAGGGTGACCTGACAGGTTTCAACATCTTCAAGTTCAAACAGAAAGCTAACATCACCCTGCGTGATGGCAGCACCCGCCCCATGACTGTGGCTCTGTTCGACAGCAACAAGACCCCAACGCACCAAGAGGTGACAGGTGGTTCATCCATCAAGGTGGCCTTCAAGGCTATCGGATATGCAATGCCAAGCACTCGCATGGTTGGTGTATCCCTACGCCCAAGCGCAGTTCAGATCATCGAACTGGCAGCATCAGCATCTGCTTCAGAAGCTGTAGACCTCTTCGAGAAAGAGGATGGGTTCGTCGCTGATAGCTTCGAGAACGTAGAGAAGGAAGCAGCCTTTGATGACTCCGACTTCTAAGCGCAAGCTTGGCGGTGGTTCATTAACAAGGTCAGATGTCAGAGCAATGGCATTGAAACATGGTTGGCGGTCGGGCTTAGAAGAAAGCCTTGCCGCCGACTTACGTTCTAAGGGTGTCGAGTTCGAGTACGAGGAACACAAGATTGAATACCTCGTTCCTGAACGTCGAGCAAAGTACACCCCAGATTTCTACGTTTATACAAGAAGCGGCAAGCTTATCATCATCGAAAGCAAGGGCCGCTTCGTAACTGCCAACCGACAGATGCACCTGTTAGTCAAGCAACAGTACCCAGACTTGGACCTGAGGTTTGTGTTCTCAAACCCCAACCAAAAAATCTCAAAACAAAGCAAAACAACTTACGGCATGTGGTGTGAGAAGCACGGCTTTCTCTACGCAGCCAAGGTTGTGCCACAGGAATGGATAAATGAATAAAGATATCAAACATATCGTGGTTCATTGCTCATACACCCCACCTCAGATGGACATAGGCGCGAAAGACATTGACCGCTGGCATCGAGAAAGGGGGTGGATGGGCATTGGATATCATGGCGTCATCACCCGTAAGGGTAAAGTAGAAATGGGAAGACCTCTCGACAAGACAGGTGCCCATGTCCGATCAATCAACCGTACATCACGAGGCATCTGCCTGATCGGTGGTATGACGCGTGATAAATCAGGGGCTGCAGTCAACTACTCAGACGAGCAGCTTGATGCCCTTCGAGCACTGATAGACGATTGGAAAGAACATCACTTCCCGCTCGCCAAAGTATCCGGTCATGTCGATTGGGATAAGGGTAAAACCTGCCCCAACTTTGATGCCGCACATTGGTATAAAACCGGACAGGTTATTAGCAATCTTTAGTTAGGTTGCACCAACACTACGACTATCACTGGCTCACCTTAGGGTGGGCCTTTTTCTTTTTAGAACCCTAACAGCTAGGAGACATCATGTCACAATCAGTCAAAGTAAAAGAACACCTCAAAACCTACGGCTCCATCAGCGCACTAGAGGCTCAGAGTAACTACCAGATCTGGCGGTTAGCTGCAGTCATCAATCGCCTGAAGAATGCTGGCCTGTCGATCAGCACTGTAATGAAGACAGCCCCGAATGGAGCGAAATATGCAGAGTACAGATACAACCTTACTGCATAAAACATCCTGCGAATGTGGATCGTCCGATGCACGGGCGGTCTACTCCGATGGCAGTTCATACTGCTTTTCGTGCGAAAAATATTTCAAGGGTGACAGCATGGACACTGAGTATATAGCACCGACCAAAGCTGCAGGTCTCATCGAATCCGGTGAGGTCCAAGCGTTAGGCAAGCGGCGTATCACAGAAGATACATGCCGCAAGTTTAACTACACCGTCAGCCAGTACCGTGGACAAAAGGTGCAGGTTGCAAACTACAAGAACCGTGAAGGCCAAGTCGTAGCACAGAAGATCCGCTTCGCTGATAAGACCTTCAAGTTTCTGGGGGATGCAAAGCAAGCTGGCTTGTATGGTCAACACCTATGGAAAGATGGCGGCAAGAACTCTATGCTGGTCATAACAGAAGGCGAAATCGATGCCCTCTCTATGAGCCAGTTGCAAGGCAACCGCTTTCCAGTTGTATCCATTAGCCAAGGCGCTGCAGGTGCCAAGCGTGTCATCCAACGTGAGCTAGATTTCGTTGAGAGTTTCGACAAAGTGGTCATCATGTTTGACCAAGACGAAGCAGGTCGTGCTGCAAGCATAGACGTTGCTCAACTCTTGACTCCATCTAAGGCTCACATTGCCGCCCTGCCCCTGAAAGACCCCAACGAAATGTTGGTACAGGGGCGGGGCAAAGAAGTGATTGATGCTATGTGGCAAGCGAAAGCTTACAGGCCAGACGGTATCATAGCTGGCACTGACCTTTGGGAAAGTGTCTCAACTGATGACGAGCAACAGTCCATCCCTTATCCCTTTGACGATCTTAATCAAAAGACCAGAGGCATGAGAAGGGGTGAACTGGTTACCTTAACGGCTGGAAGTGGCGTTGGTAAATCTCAAGTATGCCGTGAGATTGCTTATCATCTTATCCAACAAGGCGAGAGCCTCGGCTACATAGCCCTCGAAGAGAACGTGAAACGCACGGCTCTAGGGTTAATGGGTTTGGCAATCGACAAGCCCTTACACTTAACAAAGGAAGGAGTGTCAGATGATACTCTCAAGTGTGCTTTCAATGACACCGTTGGGTCTGGTCGTGTTTTCCTCTACGATCATTTCGGCTCTTGTTCTACCGACAACCTCATCAGCAAAGTCAGATACCTTGCCAAGAGTTGTGGGGTTGGCTGGGTTGTGCTCGATCACCTCAGCATTGTTGTATCAGGTGTTGACGATGGCGATGAACGGAAGGCTATAGATGTCATAATGACTAAGCTCCGGTCTCTAGTCGAAGAGACAGGGATCGGGCTTATACTTGTGTCTCACCTACGAAGACCATCAGGTGAGAAGGGTTGGGAAGAAGGTCTGCAGGTCAGTCTCAATTCCCTTCGAGGTTCCGCATCGATAGCCCAGCTATCTGACATGTGCATCTCCATCGAAAGAAACCAACAGGGTGACAACCCTAACATCTCAACCATGCGTGTGTTGAAGAACAGGTACACAGGTGAAACTGGTGTAGCTGCTTACCTTCATTACGACCAAGACACAGGCCGCATGGTCAACGTCGAAGACCCATCAGTCTTTGATGATGACGATAAGCCTGACTTTTAACAGCTACTCGAAAGGGAGAGCATGAGACTTCTATTTGATATCGAAACCAACGGCCTGATGGATGAGCTAGATACTGTTCACTCACTGGTAATGATAAACATAGACAATGGTGTGGTGTATTCCTGTGCAGATCAGGAAGGTTACATCCCCATAGAGCTTGGTCTTACCATCATGGATACAGCAACCATGTTGATCGGACACAACATCCAAGACTTTGACCTTCCAGCTTTGGAGAAGGTATATGGATATGTATATACGGGCGAGATACATGACACATTAATCATGTCTCGTTTGGTCTGGTCGGACCTGAAGGACAATGACTTCCGGTACATTAAGAAGAACACAGAGTTCCCTCGAAATCTCATAGGCTCTCATGGTCTAAAGGCTTGGGGCCTACGGCTATCTAACCTCAAGGATGATTACGATGGCGGCTGGACCTCATGGTCTAAGGTCATGCAAGATTACTGCGAGCAAGACTGCCAAGCTAACTGGACCCTCTACAAAAAGATTATGTCCAAGAAGCCCAGCGCAGAAAGCATCAGCCTTGAGCATGAGTTTGCTGCAGTCATTCGCAAGCAAGAGAAGATAGGTTTCAACTTCGACATCAGCGCAGCCAATAAGCTTCTATCTACCCTGCAAGGTAGACAGGCAGAGCTTGAAGCTGAACTGCAGATTTCTTTCCCACCTTGGGAAATCAGAGAACCATTCGTACCTAAAGCAAACAACAAGACCAGAGGGTACGTTAAGGGTGAGCTTACCTACAAAGTTAAAGAGGTAGTCTTCAACCCTGCCAGCCGTGACCACATAGCAGACAGATTGCAAAAGCTGCGCGGCTGGAAACCTGAACTGATGACAGAACAGGGTAAGCCTAAGGTAGACGAAGCTGTCCTCAAGACACTTGATTATCCTGAGGCTGCACTTCTGAACGAGTACCTTCTAATCAACAAACGTATCGGTCAGCTTGCTACTGGTGCAAATGGCTGGTTGAAGATGGTCAAGGATGGAAAGATTCATGGTCGTGTTAATACCAACGGGGCTGCGACAGGTCGCTGTACACACAGTAAGCCTAACGTAGCGCAGACCCCCAGCATTGGCGCAGCCTACGGTAAAGAATGCCGTGAGTTATTCCATGCACCTGAGGGTTACTCGTTGGTGGGTGCAGATCTTTCAGGCTTAGAGCTACGCTGCTTGGCACACTTCATGTCCAAGTATGATGATGGTTCTTATGCTGATGTTGTGGTCAATGGTGACATCCATACCCTCAACCAGAAGGCTGCAGGTTTACCTACTAGGAACAACGCCAAGACATTCATCTATGGATTCTTGTATGGCGCAGGTCCAGCCAAGATCGGTTCGATTGTAAATGGTAGTGAGAAGGAAGGGCGTAAGCTTATCGCAAAGTTTATGAAGGCTACCCCTGCTATCAAACTACTACGCGCTGCAGTCGCAGAGGCGGTAGAGAAACAGGGTTACCTTGCAGGTCTGGACGGTAGGCAACTACCAATCCGGTCAGGTCATGCAGCCCTTAACACCCTACTCCAGTCTGCAGGTGCAGTCCTATCCAAGAAAGCATCAGTCATCCTGTATGAAAATCTAACCCTTAACGATCTGAAGTGGGGTGAGGATTGGGCACAGGTAGCTCACGTTCACGACGAAGTTCAACTCATAGCAAGAAAGGAGATAGCTGATTATGTCGGACAACAAGCAGTTAAATCTTTTCAACTCGCTGGAGAATACTACGACTTCCGATGCCCCATCACAGGAGAATACAAAGTGGGCAACAATTGGGCAGACACACACTAGCAATCCTGTAAGCATCAGGAAGCGCAACAAAGTACAATGGCGCAAACGACAGCTAGTTGCTTACAAAGGTGGAAAGTGTGAACGATGTGGTGGTGAGTACCATGAGAACGTCTATGACTTTCACCATTACGATCAGAGCTTGAAGAGCTTTGCAGTTAATCAATCTACCTACCAACGTAAGTGGATAGACTTAGTGGAAGAGGTGGATAAATGTTTCCTTCTTTGCTCCAACTGTCACCGCGAAGTTCACACCCACAACGAACCAGCTTTCATTAAATCTAACCCTAAAGGTGTACTATGACTGACGTACAATACATGACCCACATGGGTGACGATGACCTAGTGTGTGACGCAGCTAGAGTTTCATTCAACAAACAGGCAGAGAACTATGGACCCAATCAAAACGAAAGGCTCATTAACTTCCTCGCAAGAGAGAAACACTACCACCCATTCTCCCACCCCGTTGCGACCTTCAGATGCACCACCAGCATATTCGTCGCAAGGCAATTGGCAAAGCATCAGGTCGGTGGAACATGGAACGAGGTCAGTAGACGGTACGTTAAAACCTCACCCACATTCTGGACTCCGACATTCTTTCGGGATTCCATTAAAGACGTAAAGCAAGGCTCATCATCAGAGGCACACCGTAGGAGCGAAGAGTTCCTAGAGGTGTACCTAGAGATAATGATTGATGCGATTGCTGCCTACGACAAGATGATTGCCTCAGGTGTTTGTGCTGAACAAGCCAGAGCAATCCTACCTCAAGGCGTTAAGACAGAGTGGGTATGGACAGGCAGTCTCCTGTTCTGGTCTCGCGTCTACAGTCTACGCAGCGCATCTGACACCCAACGTGAAACACAAGAGTTCGCAGATCTACTGGGTGAGCACATGGCATCCCTTTACCCTATTAGCTGGAAGGCTTTGACCGATGATTGAAGAAGAAGAAGTGGATATTGAATCCCTATTGATAGCGAAGGCTAAGATCGTTGCTGAAATATGTGCGACTGCAGATAACATCCAAGACAAAGAGCTTCGAGATATAGCTCGTACCTCTGCAGTAGTTCTTCTCCAATCCTTTATACCCAACAAACCTGCAGACCTGCATGTATTCCAAGGAAGAAAACAATGAGACTTTTATTTGACGCAGACATTATAGCTTTCAAAGCTGCAGCCGCTACTGAACAGCCTATCAATTGGGGTGATGGTATCTGGACACTGCATGGGTATGAGCAAGATGTAATCGACCATTCTATGTCATACATGCAGGGCGTAGCTGATAAACTGGATACTCAAGATGTCCTGTTATTTCTCACAGGAGCCAATAACTGGCGTAAGGATATCTTACCTTCCTACAAGTCTAACAGGAAGGACACGCGCAAGCCTCTCATGCTGCCCTTCATACGTCAGTTCATGGTGGATAGCTTAGGTGCCATCATCGTTGATACGTTTGAAGCTGATGACCTACTAGGTATCGAAGCAACCTCGACAGATGATTGTATTATTGTGAGTGAGGACAAAGACCTCAAGACGATACCAGCAATGGTCTACAATCCTCAGAAAGATGATGCGCCTGTTCTCATTCCAGAGTTCACTGCAGCTTGGAACCATATGTTTCAAACACTGACAGGTGATAGCACCGATGGGTATTCAGGTTGCCCCAAGGTTGGACCAGTAGCAGCCAAAAAAATTTTACAGGACATCGATCAGGTCGAAGACCTGTGGCCTACAGTGGTTGCTGCATTCAAGAAACAGAACCTATCGGAAGAGGTAGCTCTCCAACAGGCACAGGTGGCTCGCATCTGTCATGCCTCAGACTTTGATAAAGAAACTGGAAAGGTAATACCTTGGACACCATCGTAAAAGAACCCCCGCACTACACTCGCTATGCCATAGAACCAATCACTTTCATCATGCAGAACGACCTACCATTTCATCTAGGTAACATCGTTAAGTATGCCCTTCGAGCAGGTCATAAGATGTACCCTAACATGGGTGCCATTGAAAGTGAGGTAACAGATCTAAAGAAGGTTATGAGATACTGTGAAATGCGTATCAACCAGATCAATGGCGAGGAGTTATTGTGATGGCTAAATGGCATTTCGATCTAGTTGCACCCCGACTAACTTTTAATCACTACCAAGAAGATGCAGCGACAACCGCTATCTACCCAGATGCAAGAGCACTGGAATATCTGAGCCTTGGTCTGGTTGCAGAGGCAGGTGAGGTAGCTGGTAAAGTAGCAAAGTATTATCGCAAGGACGGTGAGCTTCCTAAGGAAGACCTTATCGATGAGATAGGTGATGTGCTTTGGTTTATCAGCGAGCTTGCTCGTTATCTCGAAACAGACCTCTCAGTAGTAGCAGATAAGAACAGAAAGAAACTAGCCTCTCGCAAAGAACGAGGGGTCTTAAAGGGCAGTGGGGATACTCGATGACAACTGACACAAGAGCGCAGGTGGTAACACGGCGCACATATAACAGACCCTTAGATACAGAGGGCAAACAATTTGAAACATGGGAACAAACTATTGACCGTGTTATCCAGCACCAGAAATGGCTATGGGAAAGAGCTAAACAAGAAGACTTAACACCACAAGATTGGTGTGAGCTAGAGGAACTGAGACAGTTATTCCTCAAGCGTATCGCCTGTCCTTCTGGGCGCACATTGTGGCTAGGTGGAACTGACGTTGCAAAGCGCAGAGAAGCCTCACAGTTCAACTGTAGCTTTGGCAAGGTGGAGACAGTCCACGATGTGGTTGATGCTATGTGGCTGCTCCTACAGGGATGCGGTGTAGGCTTCGAGCCTGTGGTTGGAACCCTGAATGGCTTCGCTAAACCTGTAGAGATTGAGGTTGTACGTTCCACTCGAACCAACCGTGGCGCAGATGGTAACCATGCGTGGCGTCGAGGTAAGGAATGGCACCTAGAGATTGGCGATAGTGCAGAAGCTTGGGCTAAGTCTATCGGTAAGATACTAGCTCTTAAAGAACCTGTAGATAAGATAGTCTTAGACTTCTCACAGATCCGACCATCCGGTGAACGACTATCCGGTTACGGTTGGATTAGTTCCGGTGACAGTACCATCAGTGTAGCCTTCGAGAAGATCTGTGACATCCTCAATAGACGCGCTGGGCAGCTATTAGATCGTATCGACATCCTTGATATCATCAATTGGCTAGGCACCACCCTCTCCTCTCGTAGATCTGCAGAGATTGCAGTGATGCCATATGGCGCTAAGGATTGGGAACGCTTTGCTAAGGCTAAGAAGGACCATTGGATTGATAACCCTCAACGGGCACAGTCTAATAACTCTCTTCTGTTCTGGGATAAGCCTACTCGCTCTGAGTTAGCTGAAATATTCCAGCTTATGACAGAGGCAGGTGGATCTGAACCAGCTATCATCAACGCCTCAGAAGCAACACGCAGAGCACCTTGGTTCAAAGGTGTGAATCCATGTGCTGAGATACTCTTAGGAAATAAGAGCTTCTGTAATTTATGTGAGTTTGACCTCAATAAAACCAACGGTGTTGATATTCATGTTGTGCGTCATTGGATACGTTTAATCGCGCGCGCAAACTACAGGCAGACTTGCGTGAACTTAGATGATGGTGTGCTGCAGCGTAGCTGGCATGAGCTTAACGAGTTCTTACGACTTACAGGTGTAGGGCTGACAGGCATCGTGACATGGGAACACTTAGATAAACCTGAGATGTTTGATTTATTACGAGAAGCTGCAATCACTGGCTCTCACTCAATGGCTGACGATCTAAAATTACCCCGCTCGAAAGCTGTAACAACGGTCAAGCCAAGTGGAACCCTCTCAAAAATCATGTCAACTACAGAAGGAGTTCACAAACCCCTTGGCAAGTATATCTTCAATAACATCAAGTTCAGTATTCACGACCCCCTCGTTCCTATTCTTCGAGAGGCTGGATACCGTGTCTTTCCTGACCCTTATGAAGGTCAAGGGGGTGATAGTGTCTTGGCTACCTTCCCCGTATCTTATGAGAGTGTCAGCTTCGATACAGTGGATGGTAAGCATGTCAACTTAGAGACAGCTATCACTCAGCTAGATCGATACAAGATGATGATGCAGCACTACGTTGACCACAACTGTTCAGTAACCATTAGTTATGACCAGACAGAGATCGAAGAGATTATCGAATGGTTCTTAAAGAACTGGAATAACTTTGTTGGTGTATCATTCATTTACCGTAACGATCCAACCAAGACTGCAGAAGACCTTGGGTATCCTTACCTGCCACAAGAGGTGGTGGATGAGGAAACATTCAAAGCCTACGCAGCCACACTGAAACCCATTGACTTGGAAGCAGCCAACAGCCTCGAAGAGTTAGAGGATGATGGATGTTCTACAGGTGCATGTCCAATCAGGTAACCTATTAAGTTAGGTTGCCCCCTAAGGATGACTTAATGTTCCCATATATATCAAAAGAACTCGTTCAAGAGTTAGACAAGCGATTCCCTGATAGATCCCCCACATACAATGAGACACACACAGCATTGATGTGGCGAGGTGGTCAGCGGTCTGTCGTGGAAATGATAAAACAACTTCACGAAGACCAACTGTCTTCAGATTTAGGAGAATAGCACATGTGCTTTTTTAACAGCCCCAAGGCTCCAGAACCTGCACCGCCCCCAGCGGCACCGCCAGCGGCGGCTCCGGTTATGACAAATATGTATGACCCGTCTGCACCTGAGGCTGGTCTGGCATCTGATAAATTAAATGCAGGTAACGCAGCCTCTGGAACTTCGCAGCTTATGGTGGATTTAGATCCAACCGTTGCTAATATGGATTCAGGAACTGGCCTTCAGATAAACCAGTGAGGATTTAAATGAGCATGGGAACCGCTGAAGCGCGTTACCATCAACTCGAACAAACCAGACAATCATATCTCGACAGAGCTAGAGATTGCTCAGAGCTAACCATTCCATCGTTAATCCCACAGGATACACATAACGAAACCAGTGACCTCTATACACCCTTTCAGGGTATAGGCGCTCGTGGAGTGAACAACTTAGCATCTAAGCTTTCACTAGCTCTCATGCCCCCAAATGCTCCCTTCTTCCGGTTTATGGTAGAGCCTTACACTCTTAAAGAGATGGCTCAAGAACCTGCAGCTAGAACCAATGTTGAAAAACAATTGGGTGAGTATGAACGGGCAGTGATGAGTGAGATTGAATCGTCCGGTGACAGGGTTGCGGTACACGAGGCGCTCAAACATTTAATCGTCGGTGGTAACGTACTGTTACATATCGATCCAAAGAAAACTCGTGTGATTCATTTAGACAGCTATGTGGTTTCAAGAGCACCGAATGGTGATGTGCTTGAAGTTGTCATGGTAGAGAATGTTTCACCAAACGCATTAGACAAAGCAACAGCCGCTAACATCCAAGGTAAACTAGAGGGCGATGAGAAGACCGTCGAGGTCTATACTCACGTTGAGAGAAAGAATGCTTTCTTCACAGTTTATCAAGAGGTGAAAGGTAGCGTCATTGCTGGTTCCAAAGGTAAATACAAAGCTGATGCAGTTCCCTTCTTACCCTTACGTTTCTCCCGTATTGACGGTGAGGACTACGGGCGGGGGTTTGTTGAAGAACTACTAGGTGACCTCAAGTCACTAGAAGGTCTCAGCCAAGCTATCGTAGAAGGCGCAGCCGCTGCAGCTAAGGTGTTATTCTTAGTGAACCCTAATGGCACTACGAGGATGCGTAGCATTGCTCAAGCTGAGAATACAGCAATCATCGAAGGGAACCGTAACGATGTTTCAGTCCTACAAATGGACAAGTTCAATGACTTTCGGGTGGCCTACCAAGCCATGCAAGGAATCGAAGAACGACTATCCCAACAGTTTATGCTTCAATCTTCAGTTCAGCGGAATGGAGAACGAGTCACTGCAGAAGAAATCAGATACCTCGCAGGAGAACTAGAGGATACCCTATCAGGTATCTACTCAATCCTGTCACAGGAGTTCCAGCTTCCTTACGTCAACCGTAAGATGGAAGTATTAACCCGTGCCAATAAGCTACCTAAGCTTCCTGAGGACGTTGTTAAGCCTACCATCGTTACAGGTATGGAAGCACTTGGTCGTGGACATGACCTACGCAAGTTAGATCTGTTTATCCAAGGCATGACACAAGCATTAGGACCAGAGGTTCTGGCACAGTACGTCAACCTTCAAGATTATATCAAACGTAGAGCGACTGCCTTAGGCATCGACACTGAAGGTCTAATCAAATCAGAAGAACAAATCGCTCAAGAGATGCAACAGGCACAGATGCAGCAAATGGCTATGCAAGCTGGACCCTCTGCAGTCCAAGAGGGCGTTAAGCAATTAGGAAATTCATATGTTGAAAGCCAAAGACAGCAAGGAGCCTCAGAAGCCTGAGGCACCTAAGAAACCCTTGGCAGCACCAGCGGTAGTTAAGAGTAATCCGATAAAGAGGGAAGATTTTTAACGATGGCTGAAAGTATTACCATAACAGAAGCAGAGACTGGCCCTGATGCACCCGTTGCAGAACAGGATAACTCGTCTGCTCGACCTGAATGGTTGCCAGAGAAATTCGCTACAGTAGAGGATATGGCAAAATCCTATGGCGAGCTTGAAAAGAAACTGTCCGGTCCTAGTGAAGAACCACAGGAACCAGAGGCAGTCGAAGAGGCTGAAGCACCTAAAAGTGAGGGGCCTAACTTCGACAAGTTTGCTAATCAGTTTGCCAGCGAAGGTTCCCTAACTGATGAAAGTTTTACAGAACTGGAAGGTATGGGATACCCTCGTGAAATGGTGGAAACGTATATCAAGGGTATGCAATCCACACAGACTGCAGACACAGATGCAGTTATGTCAGTCGCAGGTGGCTCTGAGGGTTATAAAGAACTCACGGGCTGGGCCAAGGACAACATGGAGACTAATGAATTAGAACTCTATAACAACATGGTTAGCACAGGCACTGACAACGCAAAGATGGCAGTGGAGTGGCTTATGTCAAAACGAGAAGCTGCAGGTGGTGTTGAACCTACCCTGCTATCTGGAAAGTCTGCATCACCAGCTAAAGATGAATTCCGCAGCACTGCAGAAGTAGTAGCTGCCATGAAGGATGCCCGATACGGCAAGGACTCAGCGTACACTAAGGACGTTGAAGATAAGCTAGGTCGGTCCTCAGTATTTTAAATGAAGCTCTGGTGGGGGTACTGCCCCCATCAATTTCAGGAGAACCTATGTCTCTTTATAAAAACATTCATGCCAAGCGTAAGCGTATAGCAAACGGTAGCAGTGAAAAGATGCGTAAGGCTGGCTCTAAGGGGGCACCTACAGCAAAGAATTTTAAACGTGCGGCAAAGACTGCCCGTAAAAAATAATTTAATTAGGGGTAAGTAATGATCGATGTGTTGATGCTGGCGGGAGCCGTGTCGCAGGTGGCTGGTGCCATCAGTTCTTCAGTACAAGCTGGAAAAGATTTAACATCAATCATGCCCCTAGCAGGTAGATTGGCTAAACTAGATTCAGAGATTCAGTTGGCTGATGCTGGTAAGCATAGATCTTTTATCAGTAAACTAGGAGCACCTGCAGAAGAAGCTATGGCTATTGCTCAAGCAAAGGCCAAGCATAAAGAAGCTATGGATGAACTCAGGTCTGTCTGTAGACTATATGGACCTTCAGGGTTTTGGGATTCCTTTCAGAAGGAACTCACTGCAGCCCGTGTCCGACATAAAGAAGAGTTAGAACGAAAAGCAAAAGCTAGAGACCAACTGGTCTGGGGTATTAGCCTCACCTTTGGTGTCTTAATATTCTTAGCTGGAACTGCAGCTATGATTTATTTTGCAGCGGAATTAGCTTGAGAGGAAACTGACATGCCTCGTTAGGCAGTCGAACTAGACCGATGAACACTCAGACCGGATGCGTCCGACAATCTTTGTAAGTAAGAGTGAAAGTTATTTCCCTTTTAATTTATTCCAAGGATTTGTTTATAATGGCAAACGCAACAGCATCACGCTTAGGCGTGGTAAATGGAGCAGCGGCAAGTAACTATGCAACAGCTAACGCTCTATTCCTGAAAGTATTCGCAGGTGAAGTCCTGACTGCTTTCGATGAAACTAACGTAATGAAAGATCTTCATACCTCACGCACAATCGCGTCTGGTAAATCAGCATCTTTCCCAGTGACAGGTAAAGCTAACGCAGCTTACCACACTGTAGGTACTCCATTGCTGGGTACTCAAGCAATCAAGCACAACGAAATCGTAATCAACATCGATGACGTACTTATTGCTGACACATTTATCGCGGATATCGATCAAGCTAAGAATCACTATGATGTACGCGCTGAGTATAGCCGCCTCTTGGGTATGGCTTTGGCGAAGGAATTTGACACTCGTACAATGCGTGTAGGTGTATTAGCCGCTCGTTCAGCCGCAACTATCACAGGTCAGAACGGTGGTTCTGCTTTGACTGATGCAGACGCTGCAACTAACGGTGCATCATTGGCTGCTTCTATCTTTGAAGCTGCTAAAGTATTGGATGAGAAAGACGTTCCTGAAAATGAGCGTGTGGCTCTCGTAGCCCCTGCACAATACTACAACTTGGTACAGACTACTGATGTCATTAACCGTGACTTTGGTGGTGCTGGTGTATACGCCGATGGTACTGTTCTGCGCGTTGCAGGTATTCAGATTGTTAAGACTAACAACCTGCCTTCAAGCAACATTTCAGCCGTGTCTGGCGAGAACAACACCTACTCAGGTGACTTCTCGAACACAGTAGCACTGGTTATGCAGAAGCAAGCTGTAGGTACTGTGAAGCTCATGGACCTCGCAGTCGAGCGCACTTCAGGTGACTTTGAAGTCATGTACCAAGGTACACTGATGGCTGCTAAGTATGCGATGGGCCACGGCGTATTGCGTCCAGAATGTGCAGTAGAAATTAAGTCTGCTTAATTCTTCTTTGGGTCAGTCCTATTTGGGCTGGCCCATTTTTTTCTTTTCGAGGTAACTATGGCAATACCAAGCGCAATGACCGAATTAGAAGCGGTCAACATTCTTCTAACTACTATTGGTGAAGCTCCTGTTAATACGCTTACTGGTAACCAAGTCACCGATGTAACAATAGCAAATCAAGTAATTAATGAATCGAGTAGAGAAGTTCAGTCTATGGGCTGGCACTTCAATACAGAATATAGTGTTCCCTTAACTCCAGACATTAGTAATCAAATACCCCTTCCAGCTAATATAGCGAGGATTGATAGTAGGGATTATGATATTGTCATACGAGAGGGTAAGCTGTTCAACCTGTTAGATCGTACTTACACGTTTAACTCGAAGATACTTGCTGACATTGTATATTTTCAAGATTTCTTAGTTCTCCCAGAGATAGCCAAGAAGTACATAACTGCCCGTGCAGCCCGTATATACGCAGATCGGATGATTAACTCATCAACCATAAATCAAATGACATCCCGTGATGAAGAGAAGGCCCTGATGGACCTGAAGGCATACGAGGGTGATACAGCCGATTACAACATGATGGATAATTATTCAGTAGCTCGTGTTCTTAACCGTGGGTTTAATCAGAGGATACTAATGTAATGTCTCTCATCAGTTCTGCTATACCAAATTTAGTTCAAGGTGTTTCACAACAGTCTCCATCTCTACGTCTATCTAGTCAGGCAGAACTACAAGAGAATGCATTCCCCTCATTGGTAGAAGGTCTGCAGAAGAGACCACCTTTAGAACATACATCGATCTTGAGTAATACAACTACTGCAGGGTCTTTCATTCACTTGATTAACAGAGATGCCACAGAGCGGTATTTCATGTTCATCAATGCATCGAACCAGATAAGTATATCGGATCTAGCAGGTAACGCTAAGACAGTTACATATCCTGATGGCACTACTTATCTTGACTCAAGTAATCCTACTGCAGACTTCAGGGCTGTTACAGTTGCTGATTACACCTTTATAGTGAACTCAACTAAAACAGTTGCTATGAACACTGCAACAACCCCTCTGTTTCCCTTCACGGGTTTGATTGCTGTTAAGCAAGGTGACTACAACCAAAGATACTCAGTGTATCTCGATAATGCTTTAGCGGCCAATATCACTACAAGCTCAACAGATCAGACAGAAACTAGAACAACTAGCATTGCTACTCGTTTAGCTGCAGCTATCAATGGTGTCTCAGGTTTCACTTCGTATGCTGATGGTAGTACGGTTGTTATAACCAAAACTGGGAATGCCTTATTTGATATGGCAACCTATGATAGCTTGGGTGACACAGGGTTATCCGCTACATCAGGCACAGTTCAAAGGTTTGACGAATTACCACAACAAGCGCCTCATGGGTTTATTGCTCATGTTCAAGGTGACCAGACAAATAACTTTGATGATTACTATGTTAAGTTTGTTGCTGATGACGCCAACAAGGTTTCTAGTGGTACTTACATTGAGACAGTAAAGCCTAACATAACCTACGAACTTAACGCTTCTACAATGCCTCACCTGCTAATCAGACAGGCTGATGGTTCATTCACACTAGAGGAAGCTAATTGGGGTGATAGGGCTGCAGGGGATGAGACATCGATTCCAGAGCCAACCTTCGTTGGTCAAAAGATTTCTGATGTATTTTTCTTTCAGAACCGTCTAGGTCTTCTATCAGGTGAGAATGTAATTCTATCTCGTACTTCTCAGTATTTTGATTTCTTTGGTAAGACTGCGAGAGCTTTGTTAGATGACGATCCGATTGACATAGCTGCGAGTCACACAAAGGTTTCTGTACTAAGACATGCCGTACCTTTTGACCGGAAGCTTTTACTCTTCTCTGACCAGACACAATTCATATTCAAGGGTGGGGATTTTCTTACTCCTAAGAATACTTCAATTAGCCAGACCACAGAGTATGAGGCAAGTACAACAGCTAAACCTGCAGCCGCTGGTAGTGTTGTGTATTTCCCTGCAGACCGTGGAGGCTTTACGTCGATCAGAGAATATTACGTTATTGATGATACAGATCGATCAGATGCACAGGACATAACAAGCCATGTATCTAAATACGTTCCTGATAATGTCTTTGAGATGGCTGCGAGTACATCAGAGAATGCTCTGGTTTGTCTAACATCTACAGAGACCAGTGCGATGTATGTTTACAAATGGCACTTCTCTGGTCGAGAGAAGATGCAGTCAGCTTGGTTTAAGTATAGTTTTAATGGACTGCAGATACTTAACGCTGAGTTCATTGGTAGTGCTTTATATGTAGTAGGTAATAAGGATAATAAGACTATCTTATATACCATGAACTTTGACTCAGGTAGGTTTGACACTAATCAAGATTATGTGACCAGATTAGACTTCAGGTTAAGTGAAACTGATTGCACTCGTGTTTATGATTCAACGGCAGACACAACTGCTATTACTTTGCCTGTAACCTTAACCACACCAGTTATAGTAACTCGTGGAGCTAATCAGGGTAACATCATAACTAACACAGGCTCATCGAATGTACTGACAGTAATAGGTGATAAATCAGCTACAGAATTCTTTATAGGTGAGAAGTATACAATGACCTATGAGTTCTCTGAGCCAACGATGAAAGAACCTACAGCCAAAGGTGGGCGCGTAGCTATTACAGGTGGACGGTTACAGATCAAGCACTGGCTGTTGAGATATCAAGACTCCGGTGATTTCACTGCTAAGGTACTACCTCGACACAGACCCTTACAATCCTACGGGCTTGGCGGTTCGTTTGATTACACAGGTCGTGTAGTCGGCGGCGGTGCAGGTGTACTTGGTACAACCACACTAGCCTCAGGTGACTTTAGGTTTCCTATTATGTCAAAGGCAGACAGGCTGAGTGTAATCATCGAAAGTGATAGCCACCTGCCCTGCCAGTTCCTATCGGCTGAGTGGGAAGGTTCAATGCACATCAGATCAAGAAGAGTAAATGGATAAATATCTAACACCTACAACGGTTGAAGATATCGATTACCTTTCCCCTAGACTAAGACAAGCAGATATAGATGAGTGTTCCGCTGCAACAGGTAAGCCTGTGCGGGATGCTCTCTACACTGGTCTGTTAGCTGGAGACATCACCCTGACCCTTAGAACCTCAACAGGTCTGAGGGTGGGTGTATGCGGTGTCGTACCTTCACCAACAATGGACGCAGGGGTTGTCTGGATGACAGCAACAGATGACATCTATCAACATCAGATGACCTTTCTGCGTAAAAGTAAGGCAGCACTGGAGTACCTATCAGATGGGTACTTGGCGCTGTTTAACTGCGTCGATGCTCGAAATCACCTACACATAAAGTGGCTGAAATGGATGGGCTTCACGTTCATTCAAAAGCACGAAAAGTATGGGGCTGAACAGAGGCCCTTCTACGAATTTCTAAGGATAAGCAAAAATGTGTGAACCAGTAACAATGGCATTGGCTACGGCTGGCGCAGGTATGACAGGCGCTACTGTAGGTGCAGTAGGGTCAGCGGCTGCAGCCTCTCAGGCAGCACTAGCAATTCAAGGTATTAGTGCAGCAACTGGAGTATTAGGTGCTATAGATGCCTCTAATAAGCAGAACGCTGCAGTAGCTCAAAACGCCCAATCAGCTAAGGATGCCTATTTCCTAAAATCAAAACAATCAAACCTACAGATCCTACAAGAACAAAAACAAGCATCTCAACAGAAGCAAGACGCTGACCTCAAAGCTATGAAGGCACAGGGTACTGCAAGCGCAGCGGCGGCTGGTGCTGGTGTTCAAGGCGTGGACGTAGCTAGATTAATTAATGACTTCGAGCGGTCTGAGGGTGTCCTAGCAGATAGGATTTCTCAGCGCCTAGAAGGTATGCAAGCTCAGAACGAAATGAACAAGCTGGCATATCAGACAGAAGCAACAAACAGAGTTAATTCAATGCAGCCCGTAGGGTTCGCTGAAACCTTATTCAATGTCGTGGAACCCATAGCAGGTTTCGGACTTAATTATATGGATGAGTCAAACAGACTAGCAAGCTTGGAGGCGTGATATGGCTAGAGCAGTAGTCGGTAACCCCTTCGAGAACCAAATACCAACTGTAAGCCCTACGGCTCAACCAGTGGATATATACCAACGGGGTGTCGTTAAGAATAGCACCTTCGCATCACTAGCTGAGAACCTCTCACGGTTAAGCCAGAAAGCTGACAGAGCTTTCGGTAACGTAGAGAAGCGAGCGGCTGAACGTGAGTTCGCTGAAGGACAAGAATTATATAACAAGACCCGTCTGTCTATCGGGGATGCAGTACGAGAAGGTATCATCGATGAAGGTGAAAGCCCCTACCTGAGAAAAGGTTATCGTGTATCCCAGCTAAACGTACTGGCAAACAAGTATGCTACAGATCTAAACGTAGCTCTGGAAGCTCAACAGCTTTACAAGAATGGTAACCCTGCAGCGGCTGCAAAGTTCTCTCAGAATTTCTACGACAAGTTTGTGGAAGCTAACGATCTGTCAGCCTTTGCTCCTACAGAACTGGCTGAGTTCCTTACGCCAACCACACAGAAGGCTAATGCAGCTTTCATATCTTCTTGGAAAACTAAGAATATCAGTTGGCAGCGGGAACAGAATTACATCCAGCTACAAGAAGAGATCGGTGTATATACTAATAGTTTATATGATGGCACACCAACTTCTGAAGACAAGAAGACAGCTTTAAGCACATGGATACAAAGTAAACTAGATGGTGCTGAAGCTAATGGGATGGACCGCCAGAAGGTCAATAAAGCTATCGTAGATGCTGTCATAATTACAGCACTTGAAAACGATGATTTAGATCGACTTAAAGTCTTAGATACTATCAAGGCTGGAACTGGTTTTCTTGGTGATAGGGTTGATGTTCGCAAGGCCATGCTGAGTGCGGAGAATACTATTCAATCAGCTAAGGCTGCAAAGGATACAAGGGAAAATAAAGCTCAAAAGACTGCATGGGAAACTGGTCGTGCAGCGGCTATGACAAAAGGGTTGTCAGCTTCACTTCAAACTAGATACGCTGAAACCCCCGACGATCTAAAAGAAGCTAAAGAGAATAGGCAAAAATCTATAGATGCTTTGAGAGAGCAAGGCGCAAAGGGAGACCTAAAGGCTCTTGATTTAGCTATGAGATTGGAAAACTTTTACTTCACAATGGATGAGCGTGGTAAAGATGATAGGCTGGTTGATGAGGGGCTGGCGGCTGACGCATTTCGTTTGGTTCTTTCTGCACCAAATTTTGAAACTGCAATGAGTGTCGCTGAATTCTATGCTCGTCAAGGTGCTATCACTGCGAGTACAGCGGAGAATTGGGTAGCTTCTGTAGACAGGCGGTTAAATGCTGGGTTCACGAAAGAAGATTTCGATACTTCAGGTCATCCAGCTAAGAAAACTTTGGACATGTTTACAGCAAGTGCAACATCCAAGATTACTGAGAGCCTTTTTAATCTCAATGTAAACATATCTCAAGAAGCTACAGCATCAATCACAGCGCCCCTAAGAGAGGAAATTTATTATGAGTTCTCTTCACAATATCTGGAATGGAAAGATCAATATATAACTAATCCAGAAAATAAAGGCGTAGCATTAAATAGTCCAGAATTTACAGCGGCATCTAGGATAGCTGCACGGGCTATTAGAGACGAATTAGCTCAAGTGTTTGTGGAACCTGCAATCGAGAAGTCACTACAGGATTATCTTAATAAAATTGAAACAGACAGATTTACTCCTGAACAATTAGCTAAACGAGCAATAGATGCAGCTTTAGCTGGGGGTGAGGAGTTTGATCGGGGATTAGAAGAATCCTTAGACCCTTCACGCGATATAAACCAACAAGATTTTTAATAGGAAGCTATCATGGTAGATGTGATTAAAGACACAGAAAAAGCCAGAGCATGGCTTCTAAAAAATAGGGATCTGGTTTCAGATTTTGATAGTAGGTATGGTGAGGGCAGCGCGTTAGCTGTTCTTAAAGGTACATACCAGCCCCCCGTAACAACACCAGATGTAAAACCGGAATCCGATGCAGACGGTATGTTTAAAGACGTACTAAAGTCTATCCCTGCAGGTATAACAAACGCTGTAAGAGAAACCACACAGTTCGTTGGTGATTTAATGGAAGGTGCGTCCGACTTAGTTGGCGATGAAACCATTATACACCGTGTTGATCGGGATGGTGTTGGTGGGTTAGACCTTCTACCGATGATTGGTAACAAAGAGACCTACGCCAAGTATTTAGCAGAGAACTTTGAAGAGGGTAATAGACCCGCAAACCTACAGGAAATTGCAGAAGTCATAACACCAGAGAACGTATCAATGGGTCTTATCCCTAATGAACGATCTACAATGGTTGGTGGTTTCACTGAAGGTATTACACAGTTTCTCGCTGGTATGGTTGGTGCTGGTAAGCTTACTGGACTGAAGCCATTCAAGTCTATTGGTGGTGGTATGGCAACTGGTGCTATTGCTGATGCAGTAGCATTTGACCCTGACACAGCAAACCTAGTTAGAATGCTTGATGAGCAATTCGGGATTAGCCATGAGATAACTACAGAAATCTTAGCTAACGACGATGAAAACGATTGGATGAACAGACTGAAGAATGCTGGAACTGGCACTCTGATAGGTATGCCATTCGATGCTGCAGCTATACTGATCCGGTTTGCTAAGGTTAAAAACAAGGCTCAACAGGAGTTAAATACTAATGGCGAAATATCCAAAGAAACCCTCGACGAAGCGCAGGGGATCGAAGCGGAAGCAAAAGAACTAACTAAATTAGAACAAGAAGCCGCAGCATTTCAGAAGGCCAATAACAAACCTGAGATAAGTGCAGAGGAAGTCTTTCAGCCTAAACCTAAACTTTCACTGGAAGAAGAAGCTGCTCAATTTAGCAAGCAGAACAACCCACCAGATATAAATCCAGACGATGCGTTCAAAGCTCCCAGCAAGGCTCCTACAGCGCCTAAAGCTACTGCAGACTCCCCTACATCCCCAGAGATACCTTCCGCTCCTGTAGTGGCCTCTGTGGACTCTGTAGGCACTACTCAGCCTAAGCTACCCAAGAGACCTTCTCAGATAATACAGGCTAAGAAATTCTCTGATGCTGCAGTAGCAGCTAGGGCAGCTAAAACTCCACTAACTCCAGCCACGTTAGATGACATTTCATCTGATGCTTTCAACTGGAGTAAGATGGATGGTCCTATGGACGCTGTTAAGCTCATGGATGAGATGGACAACGTATTAGAAAAGTCAGGCGTTAAGAAACGTATGGGCTTGGATAAACCACAGACCTTGAAGGAAGTAGAGACTAAAGCTTTTGAGGGTCTTTCTGAATTTGTAGATGACCCGATAGCGGTGAGAAACAACCTGCAGAAACTAGAACTTAATTCTAGGAATATGGCTGTTGAAGTTGTTAAGGGTAAAATGGTTCTGCAATCTGTAACTAGAGAGATTGCTAATGTAGCTGAACAGATATCAAACCTTAAAGCTAGTGGAAACGTAGACACAATCCTTGAGCGTAAGCTGTTGGATCTGTCAGACCTACACATGGACCTTCAAGCAAGTGTGAAGGGTGTTCAGACTGCAGGTGCTAGAGCTACATCAGCGGGTAGAATTAGAACTGCAGATGCGGTTGATGATATCACCCTTGATAGACTAGAGGCATTCGGTGGTTCCAAGAAAGTTCAGGAACTTGCTCTAAGACTTAAAGCTACTAAGGGTAACAATAGAGGAACTGCAGAGATTATTCGTCAGGCAGGTGCTCGTAAATGGATGGGTATTGTCAACGAAGTGTGGTTAAACTCTATTCTCTCAGGCCCTAGAACACACCTGATGAACCTTGGTTCCAACTCTATCAATATGTTCTTACGCCCAGCGCAGCGGATGGTTGGTGGTGCTATTACAGGTAACCCCCAACAGATGGAAGAAGGCTTCAGGCAGTATGTCTATATGACATCAGAGCTATTCGACAGCCTTAGGTATCTAGCTTCAGTTTCCAGATATGGAAAAGGTAGCTCGTTAGCAGATGCTGTTCGCTCGTTTAAGAATGAGGATGGTATTTTAGATACTGCATCTAAGTTTGACTTCAATCAATCTGGTGCAAGTAGAACCATTGGTGGGATGGCAGGTAAGTTTGTTCGAGGTGCTGGTCGCTTCCTTCAGGCAGAGGACGAGTTCTTTAAACAAGTTGTCTTTAGGTCTCGTTTAAAAGCTAAGGTAATGGCTAACTCTAGTAGACTGTCAGATGCTCAACTAAATGATATGGGTTTCCTAAGCAGGGATGCTTACATCTCAGAGACTGTTGATGGTGCTATATTAAACAAGCAAGACCTAGCATCACGTTGGGATGCAATGGTGAAGCTTGGTAGAGTTTCAGATGATGCAGAAGCAAAAGATGCATTCATCAATACCAATCTAGGAACTTATAATCATAACTCTGAAATGGCTAAGTTAGCTCTGGAAGAAGCTAGGGAAGCTACATTTACCACCCCGCTTCGCAAGGATACTTTCTCTCGCAATGTTCAGGATATGATTAATCGTTTCCCTTTATTTCGTCAGGTCATACCGTTCATTCAGACACCCACAAATATCTTGCGGGTATCCTTTGAGCGTGTACCAGCTTTAGGTTTATTTGCTGGTAGACAGCTTGAGATGTTACGAAATGGAACTCCAGATCAAAAAGCTATGGTATGGGGTCAACAAGCTCTTGGGGCTGGTATAAGCGTCCTTGCTTATACTTATGCTATGTCTGGTAAAATCACAGGTGGTGGACCTAGCTTTAAGGATGATTTGGAAAAAGCAAAGCTTTGGAATGCTTCCCCAGATTGGCAACCATATTCTGTAAATATTGGAACTACAGAAGAACCTCAGTGGATTGAACTGAAGAAATTAGACCCACATGGTATGCTGTTTGGTATTATTGGTGATTTTGCTGAGATGGCTGAGTACACGAGAGAAGCTCCAGACTTTGAGCTAGAGAACCTCTTTGGTATGATATCGGCTGCAGTAGCAAATAACGTAGCTTCTAAGACTTATGTTATGTCGATGACTGAAACTATGAACTTACTCAGCGGTCATGCGAAACCTTGGGAATGGGAAGCTTTCTTCACAAACAAAGCAGCTTCTATGGTTCCTTATTCAGGTCTCATGTATCAGGCTAACCAGATGCAAGATGACCATATGCGTGACCTGAGAACTTTGACTGATAAGATTAAGTCTAGGATTTATGGAGCAAATGATGCTGCAGTTAAACACGATTGGCTGACAGGTGAAGCTGTAGATACTCCTGAGTATATGCTAGGCTTTGTTCGTCAAAAGAAAGTGGATAGTGGTGAACACCAAGCAGCGGATGTTTACAAGGAACTTAGAAATCTCAACTATGCTTTCTCAGGTCCATCCAGAAAAGTCGCTGATATTAAAATACCACCAGTGGTGTTTCAGCGTCTTAATGAACTGATCGGAACTACAAGAGTAAACAAGAGAACTCTAATCCAAGAACTAGATCGGCAGATAAAATCAGCGGGTTATAAGAAAGCTTCTGATGCTGCAGCTATAAGCCCTGTAAAACCAGCGGATGACCCAAGGGTTATATTTCTGAACAAGATTATACAGGGATATAAGGACATAGCTCTAAACAGATTATATTCTGAATATCCAGAACTGTATAAGTCAGTTCAAATGAATGCTGGTATTACCAAGGCAATTCGATCTGGTAGCGAAGAAGCCAGAGACCTTGAAAGTCAAAAGGTCAAAGAATTTTCAATCACACAATAACAACCACAGGCCCCGCTTCGGCGGGGTCTTTCATTTCTAGGAGAAGACATGGCTGACTCCATAGTCAAGTACACGGCTGATGGTACTACCACAGACTACTCTATCACGTTCAGTTATATAGCTCGTGCGAATGTGGTTGTTCTTGTAGCTGGTGTAGTTTCGACAGACTTTACATTTATTAACGATTCAACAATTCAATTTAATACCGCCCCTGCCCTTAACAGCTTGGTCGTTATTAAGCGGTCTACATCAACAGTACCACTCGTGGACTTTACTGATGGCTCTACTCTCTTCGAGGCTGACTTAGACCTAGCAACACAACAAGCAATCTACCTGTCAGAAGAAGCTAGAGACAGGGCTGAAAACTCTATGGAACTCAACGATGCCACAGGCCGTTGGGATGCAAAGACTTTCAGATTATCAAACATTGGTGACCCTGAGGCTGATGATGAGGTAGCAACCAGAGGCTTTGTGAATAACTCTGGAGCTTCAATCTTAGCTGGCGCTCAAGGTGTTCGTGACCAGCTATACAATCTAACAACCAGCATGAGTTCCCTGCCCTACGGGTCAGCGGGATATAACGTCTATGACCCCAGCACAGGAAACCTAGAGTTCTTCCTATCAGAAGGTCCACAAGGACCAACAGGTCCAACAGGCCCCGCAGGTTCTACAGGTCCACAAGGCCCAGACGGTTCAGAAGGGCCACGGGGTCCACAAGGCGTTACAGGTGCTACTGGCTCCACAGGCCCAGCGGGTCCGACAGGCTTACAAGGCCCAACAGGTTTGCAAGGTCCGACAGGTTCTCAAGGCCCTCAGGGCCAAGATGGCCCACAAGGTAATATTGGCGCGACTGGTGACACAGGACCACAGGGGGCCGCTGGTAATACAGGCCCCGCTGGTCCAACAGGTGATGAAGGGCCAACGGGAGCTACAGGCGCAACTGGGCCTCAAGGCCCACAAGGCGCGACAGGCGATACAGGCTCCCAAGGTGCCCAAGGTAACATAGGCCCAACAGGACCATCAGGACCGCAAGGTTCTACTGGTAACACAGGTGCTCAAGGTGCTGACGGTGATGCAGGTCCGACCGGCCCGACAGGGCCGCAAGGCGCAGCGGGTGCTACAGGGCCAACAGGCGCTACGGGCGCTACAGGCGACGATGGACCAGTAGGTGCAACAGGCTCCACAGGACCGCAAGGACCACAAGGCGTAACAGGTCAGGATGGTGCTACAGGTGCTACAGGCCCCACGGGTCCAACAGGCCCCCAAGGCGACACTGGCGATACAGGTGCGACAGGGCCTCAAGGTTCTCAAGGTCCAACAGGCGACCAAGGAGCAACTGGAGCAACTGGCTCTCAAGGACCAACAGGTTCCACTGGTCCAACAGGCTCTCAAGGGCCTCAGGGCGTACAAGGAAATGCTGGCCCTACTGGCGCTACAGGCGTTCAAGGACCGCAAGGTTCCACAGGCCCAACAGGTTCACAAGGACCAACAGGAAACATGGGGTCAACGCCCCTTGGTTTGGCTTTCGGTAAGTTCGACATCAATGCAGATGGTGAGCTTGAAATAGAATATTACGGTGATGCTGATGACAATGATTTCACGATCAATGCAGACGGTTACCTTTCAGTGAGTACGGTGTAAAAATGGGAACATTAACTATTGGTCGAGTACGCATTGGATGGAAAGGAACTTGGAGTTCTTCGACAACCTATGTGTCTCAGGATGCCGTTTACCATAGCGGTGAAACATACGTTGCTAAACAAGATGTACCAACAGGTACAGCAACAACGAATACAACCTACTGGCAGAAAGTAGCACAGAAAGGCACTAACGGAACCAACGGTTCTGACGGGGCTACAGGCCCTCAGGGTGCCACAGGTGCAACTGGTGCTACAGGAGCGGCTGGCCCACAGGGTCCACAAGGAAATACAGGCCCTCAGGGTGCTACGGGTGGAACTGGCCCAACAGGTGCGGCTGGACCAACAGGCCCCGCTGGAGCTACAGGTCCGACAGGTGCCACAGGCGCTACAGGTTCGGCTCCCGACCATGCTTGGTCTAGCTATTCCCTAAGATTTAAGAATGCCGATGGCACATGGGGAAGCTATACTAACCTACGAGGCGCTACTGGCGCTCAAGGGGCGGCTGGAGCCACAGGTTCTCAAGGACCACAAGGTAATACTGGCCCGACAGGCTCGCAGGGCGCTACTGGTCCAGCGGGTGATGATGGAGCTACCGGACCGCAAGGCCCGACAGGTTCTACAGGCCCACAGGGTCCGACAGGCTCTACAGGTTCTACAGGTTCCACGGGTGCTACTGGACCTTCACCCTCTCATGCTTGGTCAGGATACAGTTTAAGGTTCCAGAACCCTAATGGCACTTGGGGCAGCTATGTAAACCTCAGAGGTGCTACAGGCCCTCAGGGTGCTACTGGCCCAACAGGTTCTACAGGTTCTCAAGGTCCACAGGGTAATACAGGTGGCACTGGTCCTACAGGCCCAGCGGGTTCTACAGGAGCTACAGGTTCAACAGGCCCTTCTCCATCACATGGTTGGTCTGGGTATAGCCTTCGATTCCAGAATCCTAACGGGTCTTGGGGAAGCTATGTAAACCTTCGCGGTGCTACGGGTGCTACTGGACCTCAAGGCTCAACAGGCCCACAGGGTCCAACTGGTAACACTGGTGCAACTGGTGGAACTGGACCTCAGGGTATTCAAGGACCGACAGGTGATGAAGGCCCAACAGGCCCTCAGGGTGCTACTGGTCCACAAGGGGCGCAAGGCCCTCAGGGTAACACTGGTAATACAGGTGCAGCGGGGCCTACAGGGTCGCAAGGTGCGACCGGAAACACTGGTCCTCAGGGTGCCACTGGACCTTCTGGTAACCCATTCGGTGGTGGTACGTTCACTGGGAATGTAAGTTTTGGAACGAACAATATAACGGCTGCTGGTAATGTGAATGTTAATAGCCTTGAGATTGCTGGTACTGATGTAATCTCAACAGCGAGAGCTTTACAGAACCTTACAGGCGTAGACGCAACCACTAAAGCTATGTTCTACGCAAATGACATAGGTGAGCCGCCCCCCGTTGGACTAACTTATGAACCTAATTTTGCCAGCCCAAACGCAACCATAACAACATCAGGCACATTTAACAGAAGCACTTATAGTCTGGATGCTGACGATATTGTTTGGATGTTATTAGTTGGTAGTGGCGGTGGTGGGAACTCCAGTTATTATCAGGGAAATTCTAGTTGGAAATTTGGTGGTGATGGCGGTCAAGCCTTAGTAATTATTGGATCAGCGGGAAGTCTCAATGGATCAACCTATACAATAGGGGCTGCTCAGTCTGCTAATGCTAGTTGGCAAGCTGGTAATGCTGGAGCAAGTACATTCACTTTTTCATCAAGCGGAAATGTACTCAGCACACTCACCATAGCACACAGGACTGCTCATGTTGAATCATCTACAGCGATAACATCGACTACTGGGCTTCAAGGCTCATACTTTCAATTCTCAGCTAATAATTCGATTCCTAATCTTACGAGTGTTACAGTTCCTACTGGATCAAATTTTGGTTCCAGACAAAACACTAACCCCACTGCTTCCAGAAACTTCTGGGGTGAGCAAATTGGTGCTGTGTCTGCAGGACCTGAGAGCGACTACAGCATTACGTTTGGTGCTGGGAAAGGTTGGGGAAGTTACGGTGGCACGCCTGCTAACAATACTGGTGCTGTTTCGACGTTTTCTGGCAATGGTGCAACTGGTGCTGGGGGATCTGGGTCAGCCCCCGGTGGCGGTGGATCTGGTTTAAATGGATCAGGAGCCGCTGGAAGCCTTAGAATTTACCATCAATAAAAGAGTAAAAAATGGTTAAAATATTTTATCATAGACAAACCCGACAAGGTATTAACGTGGAAGATGATGAGCCAATATCTAATTGGCCTGATTATCAAGAAACACAACCACCAATCACACAACATGAATTGGATGAGATGGCAAAGAACTATCGAAGGCAGCGCGATAATGAATTAAAACGCACAGACTTTATGATGCTTTCAGACATGAATCCAACTCAAGATTTAATTGATTATAGGCAATCTCTCAGGGATGCACCTAACCACCCTAATTGGCCTTTAGAGACGCCTAACATAATCTTTAGAGGCAATATACTCGATGACTAAAATAGCAGTGGTAGGCAGAGGAACGGCGGGGTGTATGTCGGCAGCTTACTTTACTAAATGGTCTGGTGTTGAAGTGGATTGGTATTTTGATCCAGACATAAAACCACAGGCGGTAGGGGAAGGTGCAAACCTGACCCTGCCCACACGCTTACAAGAGTGTGTAAACTTTTCACCACGAGACTTCGATAAAGTGGATGGAACTATTAAGACGGGAATTTACAAGCAGGGATGGGGTAAAACCAAGACACCCTTCTTGCATGACTTTCCAAGCCCAGCAACCTCAATACACTTCAACGCTTTGAAGCTCCAAGACTATGTGGAAGATAGGATTTCAAAGAACGTAAATATCAAGAGAATGAATGTAGATGTATCAAACCTTGATGCAGATTTTATCTTAGACTGTTCTGGGAAACCAAAAGATTATGAGGACTATAAGTTATCATCTTACATACCAGTTAATTCTGTATATGTAACGCAGTGCTATTGGGAATTTCCAAGGTTCAATCACACCTTAACTATTGCTAGGCCATATGGGTGGGTATTCGGTATTCCTTTACAGAACAGATGCTCTATCGGTTATATGTACAACAAAGACATCAACACTTTGGAAGAGGTACAAGAGGACGTAAAACATATATTTGAACAGTACAATTTAGTACCTAGTAAAGATACAAATGCGTTCTCATTCAAGAACTACAAAAGGCGTGAAAATTTAAAAGGCAACATAGCCTACAATGGGAACTCTTCATTCTTTTTAGAACCGTTAGAAGCTACATCCTTTGGTAACGTAGACGCCATAAACGTACAGGCGGGTCACCATTGGTTCTCAGGACACCCAAAAGACTTAACAGAGCGGAGATACAACGCAGTAATAGATGCAACTGAAAACATCATAATGCTTCATTACTACGCTGGCTCAGAGTTTGTTTCAGACTTTTGGGAATACGCAGAGGAACGAGGAAGGCGGTGCATAGAGAGCGCAGACCCAAGCCTTTCATATATGATTAACAATTCAAAAAAACCCTCAGGACTAGGTTCATACAAGGATAGCTTCAAAAATCCAGATGTAACATCCATTGAAATGGAAGGTTTGTACTATTCTTGGTGGGAAGGCTCTTTTGCACAAAATGTAGAAGGACTTGGAATTAAAAGTAAGGATTTTTAAATGAGCATTACACTCGACAATTTAGATCAGTATGGGATTGGGCATAACTTCAGTGACGCCCTGTACCCACAAGACTTTGAACTCATTGTCTATGGCAATGATAGCGAAGACCAATACACCCGCGATGACCCAGAAGTAACTGGTGGTACTGTCGCATGGTGGAAAGAACCCAGCTATGACCGCTGGTGGAAAGTAGGGCCTAAAGGCACCCGCGATTAATGCCAGATGATAATTGGCATCTATCTAAGTCTGTACCGCTAACCCTGATATTCGGGTTGGTGGTACAAGGCGCAGCAATAGTCTGGACAGTCAGTATGATGATGTCAGACATTGATAGAAACGCAGCGGCAATCACTAATTTAGATTTTCGCGTAGAGAAGATCGAGGACTTAGTACAGTCACAGGCAATAGCTATGGCTCGTATTGATGAGAACATTAAGGCAATCCGAAAATCGGTAGAATTAATGGCAAACAGAAGTCCTCACTAAGGATTTTATATGAGTTTTATAACTGCACTGGTCGGGCCTGTGGCAAACTTGCTCGACCAATTTATTGAAGATAAAGACCAGAAAGCTAAACTAGCACACGAAATAGCAACCATGAGCGAAAAGCACATGAGTGAAGCTATGCTGGCAAATGCACAGGCTAATATAGAGCAGAGCAAACACGCATCTATATTTGTAAGCGGAGCTAGACCAGCAATCATGTGGATCTGTGCTCTAGGTCTACTAACTCAATTCTTCCTGATGCCAATTGCAGAATGGGCAATCATTATATGGATGCCTGAAATCGAATTACCAAAGCTCAATACCGGAGAACTTATGACTCTGACACTTAGCCTTTTAGGACTTGGTGGACTCAGAAGTTTCGAGAAGTCTAAAGGTATAGCTAGGGAGAAGATTAAATGACTGAGAGAGAACTCTTAGAGCTATTACACAAGACACTGGCTGAGAACTTATTGGCCCGTATCAACGACCCTGAGGCAAAAGCTTCAGATCTAAACGTAGCCCGTCAGTTCCTAAAAGATAATAATATTGAAGGACTTGCGGCTGAAGGTTCACCTTTAGGTGAGCTTGTAAAGACACTGCCTAGCTTTGGTGACGAAGATGCAGATGAGAACGAGATGCGCCACTAGGGATGTTTCAGAACACAACATCCTTAGGCATCCCTACGGATAAAGACCCCCTAGCAGACTTTAGGAAATTCTTGTTCGTAGTATGGAAGCACTTGAACCTGCCAGACCCTACGCCAGTACAATATGATATAGCTAAACACATCCAGAATGGTGACAAACGAATTATCGTTGAAGCCTTCAGGGGTGTTGGAAAGTCATGGATTACTTCAGCGTATGTGGTCTGGCTTCTTTACATGAACCCTCAGTTAAACATCTTGGTCGTGTCGGCCTCTAAGACACGCGCAGATGACTTTACAACCTTTACCCTCAGGCTAATCAGGGAGATGGACATACTAGCCCACCTGATACCTAGAGAAGAACAGAGGCAATCTAAGATATCCTTCGATGTAGGACCAGCGGCTGCATCACACGCACCTTCAGTTAAGTCTGTAGGTATTACAGGCCAGTTAGCTGGGTCTCGTGCTGATGTGCTTATTGCTGATGATATCGAAGTACCTAATAACTCCATGACACAAGGCATGAGAGATAGACTGTCAGAAGCTGTTAAGGAATTTGATGCTATCCTGAAACCTGATGGACGTATCATCTACTTAGGTACACCACAGAACCAAGAAAGCCTATACAACAAACTACCTGAGAGAGGCTACAAGGTTCGCATCTGGCCCGCTAGATACCCTAACGAAGACCAGATGACAGGCTATGGTAATAAGATAGCCCCAAAGATACTTAAAGAACTGGAAGATGACCCAGAGCTAGAAGGTGCTCCTACAGACCCTGACAGGTTCTCTGACTTCGACCTAATGGAACGAGAAGCTTCCTATGGTCGATCAGGATTCGCATTGCAGTTCATGCTCGATACAAGACTCTCTGACGCTGAGAGATACCCCCTCAAGGTAGGTGACCTGCTAGTCATGGACATCCCTACTCACGAGGCCCCTGAGAGGCTCGTATGGGCATCTGGGAATGAGTACATAGTAGAGGAACTTCCTAACGTAGCATTCAATGGTGACCACTACCACAAACCTATGCACATACCCAATGAGTTCATCGAATACTCAGGGTCTGTAATGTCCATTGACCCCTCAGGTAGAGGTAAGGATGAAACAGGCTATGCAGTCGTTAAGATGCTCAATGGATACCTCTATGTCAGAAGGTGTAGCGGTGTAGCTGGTGGCTACTCTGAGGAAGCTCTTAGGAAACTTGCAGGTATCGCAAGGGATGAAGAGGTCAATGAGATTATCGTTGAGAGTAACTTTGGTGACGGGATGTTTAACCAACTGATGACACCAATCCTCAGTAAGATATATCCTGTGACACTCTCAGAGGTCAGGCATAACACACAGAAAGAGAAACGCATCATCGATGTCCTCGAACCTGTGATGAACCAGCACAAGCTAGTGATGGACAAAAAGCTTATCAAAGAAGACTACGATAGCTGCCAGCACTTACCACCTGAACAATCCCTCAGATACCAATTGATGTATCAGCTTACTAGGATAACCAATGACAGAGGTGCCCTATCAAATGACGATAGATTAGATGCACTGGCAATGGCAGTCCAATATTGGGTAGACGCAATGGCACAGGATGCAGAACAACAGATATCCTCAAGGCGTGAAGAGATGCTCATGGATGAAGTTAGAAGAGTGCAAGCACAAGCTGGCATGGGTCTAGCTGTAGTCTTTGGAAACAACTTAGATACTCCCTCAAGTAACTACTGGTAACCTTCTGAACACATAAAGAAATCAATTAGGTTGCCCCTTAGGGTAGGCCCCTGTTGGTATATATAGGTATAGCTATAGGTAACCTTTAGATCTTTAAGGTAACTGTAAGGTCTAAAGGTTCTGCTAGTTTCTATGACATGCTGTAGATGAGCACCACCAGTGTAACCCACATCATCAACCTCAACTACTAAGATAGGTGTTACATCTATGAATATACTACAGATGTGGAAGGACTATAAGTTCCACAAGAATGCTAACTGGGCTGCAGACAAACTAAGGATGCACTCAGATAAAGATCTAAAGGATATCGGGATAACTAGAGGTGACATCAACAGAGCAGCACACCATAAATGTCCTTGGTGTATGCGTTGGGAACTTGTAGGTGACGGTAAGGGTCTTTAGGGTGCTAAATGTTTTTGAAAGAAAACTGTGAGGGGGTATACGATATACCTGCCAGCCGCGATTCCCCCCATGCACCTTGTGGCTGCGAGCGCCAGCGATGGCTGGTATTGCACCAAAAGTTTGCACCAAGGGCCGGATTTGTCATATAAATAAGGGGTCCGGTAACAGTTATGGGCACTGCTACGCACCTTATTTTATGGGCGCTGCAGGTGCTGCGACATGCCGCGAAAATGCCGCCAGATCTCTATTTCTTCCCTACCGTTTTCGCGTAGTTTCCCTGCCGTTTTTCTACGGTTTCCCTGCAGTTTTCGATAGGTCCAGCAAGGCGTGCAAATCACCCTGCAAATCACCTGCAGAAACTGCGAGTAAATCGCGGTTAGACCTTCAAGTATTTTGTGGGTTTATCCCAATTTTCGATAGATCTTATCGTGATTTTAAAATTTTTTATTATTGCATTTCAGCCATATTTTATTGGGGTTATCTATCGTTTTTTTGTGTTCTTTGCTGGTCATGGTGTAAATTTATTGTTGACGGTCTAATCATATGCGAATAGATAATTGGTCACATTCACGAGAAAGGTGACACAATGAAACAGGTTCTACTCAAGCAAGTTAAGCAAGGCGAAACATTCAAGCGCAAGGCAGACGCCAAGCACGAGTTTGTGCGTAATCACTATAACCGCAAGGACATGTTTGGACCTGCAAATTACTCTTGCACCAATTGGGACACGGGAAACGAGATATTTCTTAAACCCACCACACCAGTATTTATTGACGTTTAATCTAACCCTGAAAGGTAAATAACCATGAAAACTCTATCAAAAACAGAAATTGCAATTGCCAACGCTAAAACAGTTTTCGGCAATCGTGTTAAGCAAGCCAGCCGCGACACAATGGGCAAAACCGAATTGCTTATAAAACGTTCAACAAACGTCAAGCTTGGTAAGACAATCACAAAAGGCAAATTTACAGGCTTTCCGATTTACACCTTGACGCTGGAAGAGCGTGCTACCTGCCCTCGCTCTTGTGCTCATTGGGCTGATTGCTATGGCAATAACATGATGTACGCCTACCGGTATCAAGCAGGCCCTGCCCTTGAAGCAATGCTGGAAACCGAATTGACAGAATTGCAGCGCAAACACCCTGCAGGTTTCATGGTTCGCTTGCATATTCTAGGCGATTTCTACAGCGTTTCATATGTTGCAAAATGGGCATCTTGGCTTGGCAAATTCCCAGCCCTTCATATCTATGGTTATACTGCAAACCAGCCCAATGCGGATGACAAGCAAGAACGCGAAATAGGCCAAGCTATCCTATCACTTCGCAATGCTTGCCCCGATAGGTTTGCAATCCGCTTTTCCGGTAATTTTGACGATGCAACATGGACCGCGAATTCATACGACGATCAGCGCGCCGTTGCTGCAGTACAAGCCAAGCAAGCGTTCTTGTGCCCTACGCAAATCAGCAAGGCCACAGGCAAATATGCCAAGAAAGACGAGGAAACGCTTGTGCCTGACTGTGGTGCCTGTGGTCTATGCTGGACCGCAAAGAAACCTGTTGTTTTCATCACTCACTAATGTAATCTAACCCTGAAAGG
>Ga0222717_10000490_pt1 | contig 34192 bp, 48 predicted proteins | sample C33_18DmetaG_FD_165053 | JGI IMG/M metagenome (GOLD analysis project Ga0222717, IMG submission 165053) | Estuarine water microbial communities from San Francisco Bay, California, United States - C33_18D | ecosystem: Environmental > Aquatic > Marine > Unclassified | place: USA: California... | reverse complement strand
GTATATAAGTTACTAGCATTGTAAGCACCACTTGATGTTTGAATATGGAAAGGATGTCCTGAACTATTAACTGCAAATTTGTATGTAAATCCACGATATAGATATAATGTTGCGTTGTCATCACCATCAGTACCTGCACCGTCAAACTGATATCTTCCACTATCTGGTGCTGTTACAGCAAATGTTGGTGTGTTGTCTGCAGGAATATCACTTGTTAGTGCTAATGTTCCTGTACCACTTGGAATAGTATGTGTGTTAATAGTTGTTAAACCAGTTAAGTCTGCATCTAAACTTAATGATAGAGCAAATCCTGCCGCATCAACATCAATTTGTCCTGTAGCGCCAGTTACTGTTAATGTTTCACTTGCAAAAGTTACACTACCTGTTCCTGTGTTACCAGCAGTATTAATACTTGTTGCACCACCTGTTGCGTCTGCAGCCCAAGCATAGTCACTTCCGTTCCAACTCAATACTTGTCCACTAGTTGCACTACTAGTATTAAGATGTGTATCAACATCTGAGTCTGAATAACTACTACCTGATCCAGCTGTTGCTACCCAAGCACCGTTTTCATAACTCTCTAATTGGTTAGTTGTAGTATTGTAAATCATATCACCATTTACGGGACTTGCAATAGCATTACGTGTAGTTGTTGTAAAACTTGCTAACCTAAATGGTGTGTCTGTAACTAGTACACGGTTTGTTGCATCTAGTTCGATGTTAGCACCAGCACTAATTGTCTGTGTGCCAGAACCAGTTGCAGTAATATTAGTTGCAACTAAGTTAACCACTGTTAATGTGTTGGTACTTGCGTTGTATGTAAAGTCAGCTTCTGCACCAAATGCGCCGCTGTTGTTGTATTGTACTTGTGTGTCAGAGCCGCCAGGTGTTCCGCCACCACCACCGCCAGTTTGGTCTGCTACCCACGCATAGTCAGTTCCATTCCAACTTAGTATTTGTCCGCTTGATGCGCCACTTATGTTTAGGTGTGTGTCAACATCACTGTCAGCATAACTACTACCACTTGATATAGTGCCTGGTTCCCAGATACTATTTGCATTGTCCCAAACAAGAGCTTGACCATCTGTAGGGGCAACAGTGGTGGTATCTACGTCTGCTAAAAAGTCTATGCTAATATCTGTAGCCAAGTCGCCCACGGCAACTGTGTTTGCTGCAATTTCTCTAGTTGTTACAACATTTTCAGCAATCATGCCTGCTGTAATTGCATCTGCTCCAAGTGAACTACCTGCGCTGTCTGCGGCTGGTGCCCATTCTGAACCGTCCCATTTTAAAACTTGTCCAGTACTTGGTGCTGTGCTGCTTACGTCAGTTAAACTACTGGTAGTAAGTGCATCCATTGTTGACTTATTTGCTAATTCTAACCAGCTTCCTGCATGAGCATAGTATGCTCCTCCAGTAGCGTGTACGTGAGCAAACATTCCATGATAGCTTGATGCTGATGGTAATGATGCTAAGTCTGCGTATAAAAATGTAATTTTGTTAGAACCTGTTAGTTCTAGTTGTCCACTGTTGACAATGGTAGTTGGTGTGCTTCCGCCCAATGCATTATAAACTTCAAGAAAGTTATCATTAACTTTGTCCATTGCATCACGGAGTGGATCGCCTGTACCATCGTTAGGTGTGGCGCCTAAATTTAAATCTTGTTTTGCCATATCAAAATCCCCTGTTGCTATTATTTATGCTTATCAGGACTCAAAGTTGTATTTTGATATAGTTGAGTATTAAGCACAAAGTTCTCCACAGTTAGTTTTGTTAAACTTGCAGCAGCAACCAATAGTTGCTTGTCATCTTCAATTTCTCTAATCATATCCAACACTTGTTGTGCCATCATTAGATATGCATCTTCTTCTTTTATACTTAACATCCCCCAATCAATAGGATCAACCTGATCTATGTGCATTGCCAGATCAGCTAATTGTGATGGGGTAACTCTATTGATCATATTAGTTCTATTTCTCTCTAAAGTCCAAATCGTTGCCTTTACGATTATACCACATTTCAAATGTATCTGTTTTCCAGAGTGCTTGTCGATTATTACTTTTCTTAGGAGCCATGTTGTACCATATATTCCAATAGTATTCAGCACGTTCTTTATTGCCCATACGTTTATGATAAAAGAAGTTCATCCTAGGGTGCGTGTGTTCTTTTTTATTATCCCATTGTACAGAATGACGATCTCTGTCTAACTGTCTATATAGTTCAGGATTATCTAAACGCCCTGTATACATGCCAGTCTTGTAGTTGGGATTAGCTTTACCACCAAGTGAATTTCCATGTTCCTCAACTAGATTTGCAAACATTTTATTATTAACAACATCAAATTTTGCTGAGTAGTCTATACAAACCTTTTTAAAATTGTCTTGGTTGTCACTTTGGTAAAGTATTTCAGTTGTTACATTATTGCCATGCATCTCTATGTGCCGGCGCCAATAAACACCAGATCCCTCATATTTGTATGGATTTCTAGTTGTTTGTCCAAGATACTTCATACCTGTAACATTATGTGTTTTAAGATATAAAATCATTACATACTTTCTTCAAACGGAATACTTGCCAAGTTTTTGCACTTCGCTTCTACCATAATGTCAAAGTCATTACGAAACGTGCTAGCCCATTCATTGACTGCCGTATTCCACATGTAGTCACTGTGCGCTCGTAGTTTTGCTTTCTTGTAGCCTTGTTCTAATAGTCTTTGGAAGTCAGGCTTTTGATCCATTGGATGATCAACCAGCAAGTCTTCACGACTGACGCTGTAGTGCATACTAGGACGTACACCACGCCAACTGTCAATAATACGTTTACAGCGATCGTCAGTTCTGTCAATGTATTCTCCTCCACTATGACACCAGTGATGATGTATATCCAACACCAGTGCAACATCGTTTTCTAGTTCTAGGCTAGCTTCGAGACCCCATGCGTTTTCGTCGTTTTCAATAGTGATACAGTTTCGTGCTTCTGTAGACAGTCTTGGAAGGACGGCTTTGATACCGGCTGGACCTTGACGTCCTGAGATGTGGACGTTACACTTGAAGTCTTGCCACTTTTTACCATAACCCATCCACCTGATGATATCCGCATGATACTCGAACTCCTCTACACTTCTATTTACTATTTCTGGATTGTCACTTGCCAATACAGTAAATTGTCCAGGGTGCATACTTACACGCACATCAAGTTTACGTGCTAACTCTCCTACTTGTGCCCAGCCTTTGGCCGCGGCATCTCGTACATCGCTCTGTTTGTAAAACCAAGCCCAGTCGGTGTGTGTATATGCAGGCATCATATTACTGCCCAGTCGTACCATACGCTGACCTTGTGGTAAGTTACCCACATACTCAATCAGACGATATGCATTTTGCCAGTTAGTATCCAAGCAAAACCACAGTTTATCTTCTGCTACTGATTGCTTTTGATTGTTAAGCCATGTGATAGTAGTACTGCGTTCACTGTAAGCACCTTGTACTTCTTTAAGTATTTTTGGCTTTTGTGTCTGGTCTGGGTGCATGTACTTGCATGCAAATCCTACACGCTGTAAGTCTTGATTAAACATATGATTGCAACAAATTAGTAGTTTGTTTTGCAGTAAAGGTATGTGTAAATTTACTAGGGAAGTTTGCACGGATTGCTTGCTGTTGCTTGCGTGTATAAGGCACAGCGGTAAACGCATCTGAGCCGAATACTTGCTGTGCAAGTTGGTACTGCGATGCTGTAATTTTTTGTGCAAAGTTAAAAATAGTTAAGCCGGGTTCTGTGACTAGATAATTCATAAGTGTCTCCTAACAATATACTACTATTATACGGTAAAGCGTCTTGGTTGTCAACTAAAAAAGTAATTTTTTTTACATTAAATGAGCACTTACTGGATATTCTCCAAAGAATGAACGGTGCATAACTTTTTCTGATGAACGATTTTTAGTGTGCATTAAAATACGTTTTGCAAGATCTTTTTGCTCTGCGGTTCCGGTGATTGGAAGTACACCTCGATCCTCACACATGGTTGCGATTACTGTTAGCAGTGTATTGGTTTGTGTTGAATTACATAATTTTGTAAGTAGCAGTGCATAGGCAAGATATGCTACTTCTACTATATCTTTTGCTTTGTTTTTTGGACACATATAATAATATGTTAAGCCGGATCCTCGTGGTAGTTGACTAGCACGATACAAACCTTGTACACGGGCTTGTAATTCTTTTGCACGAAATTCTTTTTGAGATGTAGTTAGCATTATACGCTCCTGAGTAAATTTAGCTTATTTACTGTATAGCGTAAATTTTACAAGATGTCAAGAGGTTTAATTAAAAAGGTGACGGTACTTTGTGTAAAAATCCAATGCTTCTGTTTTAGTCATTGTTGGATATTTGCGATATGCTTCGCTTAAATTATCCCAATCACGCATTGCTGGATGACTTTTTTCTTGTATATTTAGGCGTGTACCATAACGCCATCCATCCAAGTTCTTTGCTTCCACCCAACGGTTGTGCAAAAACTTAGCGGCTTCAAGTTGTATATTCTGATGTACTTCATCTTCCATTTCGATATCAAATGGGTGTTGAATGTCTGCATCTGGACGATATAGATTACTTGTTTCTATTTCATAATCATTATCATAACGCATGTCCCATGCACTTACAATAAATTCTGCTTCACGGGCAATTAAGTCTCTGCGTAGCTCTACAATGTAGACGTAGGGGAAGCCTTCATCCCCTACTTCTTCTTCTACTTCCAACATATCGTCAAGTGAGTCATCGTCATCAACCATTACAGTATTAACTGGTGCAAACCGCATTACGGTGTTGTACCAAGATACCATTTGTGTTTCTTCTAATTCTTCACTTGTCAATAGTCGTATATAATGCATTGTTATGCCCTTTTTCGTCTAATAATTACTGGCTCATCGTCTGCTTCAGCTTCAACTGGTGCCACTGATGTACTGCTTTTCTGAGTTGGCATACTGCCTGTTTGTGTTGTGTCTACTTGTACACCACTAAATTTACTACTAGTACTATTAACATACAACCCAAACCAAGCGGCGCCTGCGCCTACAATTACACTTACTAGTCCAGCTTGTTCCATAGTTGGTGCTGGTAGGTCCTGGAACCAAATTACTGTCTTATACAGTAGGTAAATGTACATTGTAATAAATGCTCTTGGGAATAGTCTCCATCTGCTAAAGTACTCCGGTGCTGTCCACCAAATACTGTTTGTGTTCATAGTTTCTCTCCTCTACTAGGAGTATTTATCAAGTCTTTGTGACCAATGTTAAGTTTACAAACGCTGTCCATTTGATAGTTTTACCATTTTCGCCACTTACTCTAATACTTAAACAATCAGTTGCATCGTCTGCGGCTATCAGTGCGTACCAAGAATTAACACTCTCGCCAATAATTTCTTCCACTGGATTAGTTAGTAGTGTTGTGCTTCCACTATCATTGGTAATTACACCACGTATAACATACCCTGCATGGTCATTGTTGTCTGCATCTCTCGCAATAAAACGAGCTTCCACTAATCCAGCGGTGTCAGTTGGTATATGAATCTGTCCAATTGCTGACCCTTGGTCTGTGGTTACTGCTATACTATCAATAGTAGTTGTGGTTGTGTCTATACCAAAACTTGAACTGGGGGATAATTCTGTTTCATTACCATCAGTGGTCTCTCCCCATAATACATGACTAACATTTTTACTGGTGGCCATTGTACTGTTGTAAATGGTAAAGTTATCAATTGCATCATTGATATCAGTTTCAATTCTAGTCCATTCGTTGTTGTATACCCATACTGAGCCTTCACTGCCATGCTGTAGATACATGTCTCCGTTAACTGCTGATAATGCGGGGGTAATTGACCCTTGGTATAAGGTAGGTCCAGCCTTCTGAATTTTAAAAGAAGGGTAGCTTGTGCCCTTCAGGTTCTGTGTTACTGCCATTTTGTACTCCGTTCAGTGTTTCCACTGTCAGTCAACCTAAGGTTGCTGTCGATAAGTATCACTTATGTTTGTATTTATTAAAAAACAAAACCCACCATTGGTGGGCTTGTTATCTTGTCTATTTGTATGTCTTATCTCCAGCCAAGTTCTTATCTAAAACTGGTCTGACTGTAATCTTATTACTGTCAAGTTATGTATATAATATAGCGTATTGTAATACTAAAGTCAAGCCTTTTTTTAAAAAAAGTCAAAAAAATAGACGCACTAGGCGCCTATTTTAATTTAACTAAAAATTACGTATTATACGTTATCTTTGAAGTCACATACTGCTGTTACTGTGATCGCTGCCACTGTACCTGCAACGTCAGCTGTCTGCTGAATTGCAAAGTGTACTGTTCCACCGTGTGCGCCGTCTGCGCCTGCTACTGTACCTGTTGCTCCAAAGCCTTCGATGATTGCATCATACTCTGCTTGGTCTGCTACTGGTGCTGATACGATTTGTGTGCGTCCGCCAAGTCCGTTACCTGCTTGACCTTTTGCTGCTGTTGTTAAAGCCATAATAATTCTCCTAAAATATGGTTCTGCGCCTATTGCGCTTACTTTTATTTATGCTTTTTTATTAAAAAGCCTGTGTTAATCTAAAATGTATGTTAACATTACATACCCAGTACCACTGCCTGAGTTTGATACTGCTAAGATACTTTGTGTACTGTTTACATAATGATGCATTAGATCAATTTGATAAATTCCAACTACAGTTGGATCTATCTCATCTGCTGTTACTAATGCATCTGGATCAGTTGCATCTCCAACAATAATTGATGTTGATGCTTGATACGCTGATGTAATTGATACTTTTACACTTGTAACTCTTGCGTTTGCTGGTAAAGCTGCACCAATTGATACAGAACTTGAATTAAATGCTACCTGTCTAGAAGCTTCTAATCCTTTAAGTTCAGTTACATCTGTCCAAACATTAGCACCACTATTAGTGGTAATAACTTGTTGATTGTCGCCTGTGCCTGTGCTGATCTTTGTAATAGGTAAAATACCTGATACACTGTTAGCTAAGTCAACTGTTCCGTAACTTAAGACACCGTTGGCGTCAACACGTAATACAGTGTTGGCTGCACCAACGCTTAGTTCTGTAGTGGTGTTACTTGTTAAGTTACTAAGATATATACTCTGGTCAGCAAATGCACTGGCATCTGCACCAAACCCACCACGTGAACGTAGTAGTGTGTTTTGTGTAGCATCTGCTTCATTTAAACTGATTGCGCTCCAATTGGCTGTGCCGCCAGCGCCATCACTTACTAATGATTGGTATTGTGTTGTGCTACTTTTAACCGACACATTGTCGTTATCAATATGTGTGGTTGTTCCATCTGTTCTAACATATATTTTATTGCCGGATTTTCCAAGGCCGTCATCTGCATATATGCCAGTAACACGACTAAACTGTGCAAATAAAATGTCGTCTGTTTTTAGTACGGCTGTGGCTTTTGGTGATGTTACAACCCATCCACTGTTTTCCCATACTGTACCGCCTATCACAAATACAAATGTACCGCCGCCGATTTCGTTTTGTGTTCCTGCTATATCATTGTCTGCGTCAGCTGAACGGGTTAGCTCACCTGCGGCAAATACAAATATACCATTACCAACTGCGTCAGCACCAGTAGCATCTTTAACTAATACACGGTCGTTAGTTGTTAGTGTTACACCGTCAATTACGCCGCCACTTAGTGTCCATTTATCATCATTAGTAATGTATGTTAAGTTTGACATATCATTAGGTAATGGTGTACCTGAAATGTCGCCGTCTATGTTTGTTGTTATTGTGTTTGTTGCCGCAACAACTGCTTCCTTGGGGTCAAGTCCTTGTGCTACACTGTCAACATAAAATTTTGTTGCCGCATCACTATCTTCAATTGGCTCAGCAACTCGAGCATTAACTAAACTTGAGTCAGCTAAGTTGCGTACAAGAAATGCGTTCGCTGATTGGTCAAACTTAATACGTCCGTTGCCCTTGCCGAACTGAACGTTTTCGTATACACCTGCTAGCCCAAACTGTTTAATAAGTGCCATTTTTGCTCCTAATATCCTCTATACGTATTTATGCATAGGTGATCAAAACCTCTGCTTCGCCCACAGTGGCTGCACCTTTATTCAAAAAAGCACTAACATGAATTTCCGATGCTTCATTGTATAAATGATTTGGAAAACTGTAGTATGTTCCTACTTCACTGAGATCGTTCTCATCTGCGGTCATATGTCTTGTAAAATTATTATTATCGCCCACTGTTAATGTAGCGCCGCCATTAAATGCTGTGGTAACTTCAATACTTACATTGAGTACTCTTACATTATGGTCTACACGATGTATATTAACTGTGTTCATTCCGTTGTGTGTTACTATAGCCTTATAACTGGTTTGACTGTCTGCACCACCGCCATCTTGTGTACTGAGTGCTTTCCATCCACCGCCCTGATAAATGTAATATGCCCATTCGCCTGGCCCTAGTGGATTACCACTGTCTATAACAAATGCTGTATCTCCTGGCCCTGGTGCTAGTGCAAGTAATTCAGTTTGATTTGCTACTATAAATGCCTGTGTTGACGATGTATTGTCTACTAATCCGCTGGCAAAAAATACTGCTCTGTGATCATCAATAACAATGTATACTGGGTCAGCAGTAGTACTGGCTGCTTGTGCGCTGTTGGGGTCTAAGTGATACAGTTGTCCAGTTGTGCTTGCTGGGTCAACAAAATAAAGAGTACCAGGATTGCCGCCCAACATAATGTCTACAATTGGTCCAACTGTACGCATACGGAAGTGATCGTCTGTTGGCCATTTTGGCTCTTCAACAATACCAATAATACGTTTGGTCATTGTAGCATCAGCCGCTGTATAATCAACAGCTTGATACTGTCCAGTATTGTTTAAAACAACTGCTTGTTTCTTTGCAAGCCCATGTCCGGCTTGTTCAATAGTTAATGTGTCTCGTTTTTCACGCAGTAAAAATCTGCTGAGTATCTGTGTAGCAAACCCACGACTAAATCCTGCTGGCAATACACTTGGTAATGGAAACAGCACTGGCATTTGGTTTTCTATTTCAAAACATATACCAGGACCTTCCAGTATACTTCCGTCACCAAACTGTGTTTGATCCATAAGTGCGTTGAGTCTATCTTCGTCACTTGCTAAACAAACAACTGTACTTACATTGGCACTTTCAATTGCATCAATACGTAAAATTAATCCATTGGCACCAGTGGCAACGTAGTCGCCCACTGCAATGTTTCTGCCGTCATACTGAAAAGGGACTGTACTTTCAACACCACTGTGTAGTTGTGCATTGACGTTCATTTCTAAACGCCACTGTTTGGCATTGCCATCAATATCTTTTTGTGGAGTGCTTGCGGCCCAGTATGCTGTTATTCCTTGTACTTGTATCCCAACACTCAGTAACTTTGGTGGATTAAGATTACTCATTTTAGAACACCAAGTTTACATATGCATGTTGGTTAACGTCTGCTCCAGCCACAGAGGATATAAGTTGTATCTTAAATGTAGTGGTTGGATTTGCACCATCAAGTAACACTTGATAGTTACCGGTTGGATAACGTAATTTATATTGATTGTTTGTGTTGTCAAAACCAAAATAGGTTACACTTTTTGGCCAAGTATTAAAGCTGTGTATTACAGTAAGTTCGTTACCAATTCTGGAAACAGTTAAATCTGCCGGTACTTGACTAAATGCTTCCACACTGCCATCCTGCTCAAATGTAACTTTAAATATTCTTGTATTAGCAGTAGTTGTACTCCACTCAAGTCCGCCAGCACCACTCATTAAGAATGAACCAGTTGCGCCTGTTGTTAATGTACTTAAAGCACCGCCATTAACTTGCACAAGTTCGCCTTCATCGCCGGCTGCAAATCCGTAGTTTGGAGCAATTGTAATTGTGTTATTGGCTGTGCTTACACTTAGTTGTCCAGATACATCAATGCTGTTAAACGCTAAGTCTGCGCCCGTCTTTGCACTGAATATAGACTGCCCAGTACCTAAGTTACTTGCTGTATTAATTTCTGCTGTGTTGTTAAATTCTATTTCATCGCCATTGGTTGTAATAGCAAGGTTACTGCCTGTTGCAGTTAATGTACGAAATTGTAGTATATTATTGGCTACGCTTTTGTATACTTCTTGACCAGCACCAACATTATTACCTGTGTTGAGTAAAGCACCGCCATTAGCGAGACTAATTGTAACATCTGTACCAGTGCCAGTAATATCTAAATTGGCACCAACCTTTAATGTTTTTATAATTTGTGTATGGTTACCAGTACCAGTTCTAGCACCAATTAATGATGTACCAGTAGCACCGTCACCTGCTTGAAAGGAAGTAACCGCTGGATTACCGCCTATACTTAAATTGGAATTTATAAAATTACCCTGTGTGGTGTTCCACTGTAAAACTTGATCGTCAGTTAATGTTGACCTGTCAAGTTTAATGGACGGGACTGTTTGTGCTGTTATAGTTGAAGAACTTGCATAGATTGCCATACTACATTTACCTTTATCTTTTATTAGTAGTATTTATGCCTATACGTTCAAAAGTATTTGGTCAATTCGGCCATGTGCCACTTGAGAATACGCACCAGCACCTAAATGACTACGATCAATTTTCGCTCTTAAATAAATTGCGTTTACACGGAACGTAAATCCGTCTGTACCAGTGTCTCCAACTGAGCCTGTTGGCACTGCACTGTTTACTGGATACTGTTTATACGTAGTACCTGACGTTAAATATATTGGAAACCAATCCTGCTCAGTTGGTGTTGTGGCCAATGTGCCTTCGATATAAACTCTTCCAACAAAATCATCAAATTTTACACTTACTGTGTGTAAGCCGTCAGTATTACCATAAAAGGCATCAGCCTTAATATTGTCGCCTTTATAGCTTAATTCTGCTTTGTGTGTTAACATTGTATAACTGACGTTGCTCATCTCTTATTCCTTAATGATCTCTACAAGTGTACCTTCACCTGCCAATTCTTGTACGATAGCTGATAGCTGATCAAGTAGACCTTCGTCCAGTGGTGCTAATATTTGCTCATCGTCTCTAACCAGTCTACTGGCTTTAATTACTACTGTAGTTTCTGCAATTTTTGCCATAACCTTCTCCTTAAATAACTATAGTTATTTATCTGTTACAGGTCCTGTTGTAATACCACTTCATATTCATGCAATGTATCACCGCCCACCATCATTTTATACATTACATAATCTTCTTCATCAGCAAAATATATGCTAACAACATGCCATGAATTAATTTTAGGTCGATAGTGCCAATTGGCAATATTAGAGTAGTTGCTGGCTGGCTTCATATTACTAACCCATGCTTTTGACTGTTCAGCTTCCATATCCCTTATAAGTTTGTAGTAATTACTGCTTACTTTGACATTTTCTATTGGTGTGTTTTTGAGATATTGAGATAACACTGGTAATATTTCTTCTTTAAACACTGTATTGGTGTTATACGCAACTTTAAAGCGATACTTCTTGTAATACAACTGTGATTTTACTATTGCTTTACGATTGGATAATAATACATCCAAATGTTGATCGTTTTTAGGACCATCAATTAATAATACATCATCACTCATTGTGTTTAAGATACGGCGTACTATACTACTGTCACTCAAATACAAATTAAAGTTTTGCTCACGTCTAAAGCGATATTCAATATCCAATCGATCCATTAGTTTGGTTATTTTGTGTTGTTTAGCAACTAGATTCATGTATTCACGCTTTATTGCATATAAATTGTCACTATCACGATACTGCCACATGGAGATACTACGTAAACTAATGTTGTATGCAAATTTTCGATAGAATGCTTTGTTGCTCAGTGTATACTTAACACCTGTTTGTTTACAAAGTTCTCGTATATTATCGATATTCAATTTGCACTGTGTCATTATTGATGTCTACTTGAATATCACTAAGTTCCGAATCGTCGAACAGCATTTTACGTGCAAGTGGCTTCTTGATATTTTCATTAATCTCACGTGCCATTGGTCTTGCACCCATTGTTTCACTAAATCCACGATCACTCAACCAATCAGTTACTGCTGGTGTCCACGTTAATGTAACACCACGATCCTTGACCATATATTTTAGTTCATTAAGGAATTTATCAGTAACTTTGTTGATGTGTCCACGGTCAAGTTTATTAAACTTAACAGTAGCATCCAACCGATTGCGGAACTCTGGGCTAAAGAAGTTTTTAACTGCTTTGTCTTGTGCAGTATCATGTTTACCACCACTAAATCCAATTACATTCTTTTCACTGTCAGCGGCGCCCAAGTTACTGGTTAGGATAATAACAGCATTTCTAGCACTCACTGCTTTACCGTCACTGCTTGTCACCATGCCGTTGTCCATTACTTGTAACATAACGTTTAAAACATCTGGGTGTGCTTTTTCTACTTCATCAAGCAGTAATACACAGTTGGGAGTCTTTTCCAACTCATTAATAAGTTGTCCGCTACCCATTTTACCATCACCATGTCCAACATAGCCAGGAGGTGCACCAATAAGTTTAGCAACAGTGTGACGTTCCTGATATTCACTCATGTCAAAACGTACAAGATGCATATTAAGTAATTCACTAATTGCTTTTGCAGTTTCAGTTTTACCAACACCAGTAGGTCCAGTAAACAAGTAAGTACCAACAGGCTTGTCTTTGCTTTTTAGTCCTGCTTTACTGATATAAACAGCATCCGCCAATAAGTCAATTGCTTCGTCTTGCCCAAAAACTCTATCACGCAGTTTTTGTTCGATATTAATCATTTGTGTTTCACGCTTCTTGACATTAACAACTGTGTCTAGTGGAATACGTGCAAGTTTACTAATCTCATATTTAATTAAGTCTTCATCAATAAGACTTTTGCGTTTACCTGTTTCAGTTACACGCTGACGAGCAAATGCGCTGTCAATAACGTCAAATACTTTGTCTGGCAACTTTTTATCATGTAGATATTGTACACTCAAGTCTACAGCCGCTTGTATTGCTTCTGGACTAATCTGTAAGTTGTGATATGTTTCGTATGTTGCAATACTCTGTGTCACAATCTCACGTGCTTCACTTGGTGTTGGTTCAGGTACATCAATCTTATAAAAGCGTCTTGCTAAAGCACGATCTTTCTCAAATTTTTCGCGATATTCTTCATATGTTGTACTGCCTACACAGTGTAGTTTGCCTTTTTGTAGTGCTGGCTTCAGTAAGTTAGCAACATCCATTGCTCCTTGTCCTGCTGACCCTGCGCCCATAATCATGTGTATCTCATCAATAAACAAGATAGCATCATCACGTGTTTCCAAGATATCCAGTATCTCTTTCATACGTTCTTCAAAGTCTCCACGATATTTTGTACCAGCCAATAATGCACCGATATCCAAACTGTATACTGTGTGTCCTTGAATAGTTTCTGGAACATCTGCTGTTACAATACGATGTGCCAGTCCTTCAGCAATTGCAGTTTTACCAACACCAGCATCGCCCACTAATACAACGTTATTCTTTTTACGTCTGGCCAGTGTTTGTGTCAGTAAGTCTACTTCTTCTTTACGTCCAATAAGTGGATCTAATTTGTTTTGTTCTGCTTCCTTGTTTAAGTTAACACAGAACTTACGCAGTACTGCTTCTTTTTTACTGCGTGGGTCGTTGCTGTCTAGTTCAGCCTGATCGTTTTTGTCTGCCAAATGCTCTAGTAATGATTCACGTGTTACAAAATTGTTTGCGCAGATGTATGTTGCAAAACTATTCTTTTCGCTCAGGATACTCAACAATACATCCACTGTTGTAAGTTGTTGACGTCCGTTAAACAGTGCTTGTGTAAATGCACGATTAAATACACGTTCCAGTGCCTGTGTTTTAGTTGGGCGTAGTGTACCTACAACTTTAATTTCTTCTAGTTCTGTATGACAATATGCATACGTATGATCGCTAATCTGAAGTGGGTCACCTCCCAATTCAACAATCACATCAATGACATCCTGATCTTCTAAAATCACACATAATACATGCTCTAGAGTTACATACTTGTGACTAAACTCTTCTGCAATTTTAAATGCTTTTGTTACCATTAATTCTAAACGTTCGTTTGACATTATTTTATTTTTCCTTATTGAGGTCGCTTATACGTATATTTACATCAGATACGGCAGGAATAACTACGTTTATTGTTACTACTAAATCTCCAGTACGTTTTGTGTTGAGTATTGGAAATCCTGCTTCTGGTATACGCAACCGTGTTCCTGGTTGAGTTCCGGGTTTAATTTTTAATTTATATCTACTATTGTCGATACTGTTGACCTCCAGCTCACCGCCTGTCATAGCAGTGTAAAGATCTATACTTTGTTTTATGCAACAGTTGTTTTCTTGTCGTACATATAATGGGTGTAATTGTTCTACTACTGTAACATATAAATCACCAGATGTAAAGCCTTTGTGTGTAGTTTCTCCACATCCACTAAATTTAATTCTTTGTCCGTGTTTGATGCCGGGTGGGATTTTTATATGTACTGTGGTTTTTCTGTCTGCGGGCAATGATATCTGTATGTCTTTATTTACACCTAGACAGATCTCTTCCATAGTAATGTTGTAATTTATATGTATATCTTTGTTTGGATTCATTTGTGGGTGTGGTTTACGAAATCCAAAATTAGCAAACATATCTTCAAAACCGCCCATGCCTTGGAATCCATTAGGTCCAAACCCCTGTGGATATTCTTGCTGTGGGCGATTAAAGGTGTCACGATCTTCCTGTGTACGGATCTGACGATAGGCTTCATTAACTGCCTTCATCTTTTCCTCACTTCCGCCTTCACGGTCAGGGTGATGTTTGTGCGCTAGTTTACGAAATGCACTCTTGATATCTTTGTCTGTGCTGTTTCGGTCTACGCCGAGTGTGGTGTAAGGATCTGACATATTACAACGAGTTTAATCGATTGTGACAGCATTGTCAAGTGTTTCTTCTGCCTGTTGGTAATATTCTTCATAAGCAACAATGATTGCTTTTTGTTGCTGGACTAAAGCACGTATATCACTGAAGTTTAGTCCTAAGTTACTGTAACCGTCTCCAGTTAGTACAAACATAGCCAACGGCTTTCCGTTTGTTGTGAGTTGACTAATCTTCTCATCTAGATTATCCTGATTGATAACTACCCAATCCACTGATCGCATGTTAACTTGATCTACTGGAGGTAAAATGAGTTGTGGTTTTTCGACAGGTTTTGCGCTGATTTCGACAGTTTGTGGTAAGCTACTGCAACTCGCCAGTAATATTACCAGGCCAAAGCCAAGGACACTCTTTGTTAAATTGTTCACCGTTTTCTGCATTTGTTTCTTTCTCCGTTAACTGTGCGCCACTTAGTATTTCAAAGCAACGTCCAGCATTGATGGTACCATTGTTAATCGCTCGTTCAATGCTGTCTGGTTTTTCACTTGCAATAAGACCTAAATCTAGGTCAGACAGTTTATCTCTGAGACGATTATTTTGCTGACGAATGTCTGCATATTGTTCTTGTATTTTAGTATTTTGTTCTAGGACTCTTGTATAGTCTGCTTGTAACGAAGTTATTGCTTCTTCGTTTAATTGTATTGCTGTATCAAGTTTAGCATTGTTTGCTGTTAATACTTGGATAGTTGCTTGACTTGAGGTATAATACCAATAGCCTAATCCACTCATTGCCATAATTACAACCAGTAATGCCGCTGAAATTTTATATCCCATAATGGTCTACCTTATTTGTGTCTATAAACGATACGGCCTTTGGATAGATCATAGGGTGATAGCTCTAAGTCTACACGGTCGCCCAACAATATGTTTATGTTAAATTTACGAATTTTTCCACTGATAAGTCCAATAATAATATTATCGGTATCTTCAATCTTTACCTTGAATGTTGCATTGGGCATGCAATCGATAATTTTACCAGTAACCGTAAAGATTTCTTCTTTGGCCATTTTAATATTTAACTAAAAAGTCCATGCGTTCTGCGATCTCCTGACCGGCTGTCTTTTCAAACTTCTGACGATACATCTCTGGATCAGTAATAATATCTCTAGTAAAACGTTCCTCATCAAGTGTACGTGGATCATCAAGTTTGTATCCAGTGTATTGCCATTCACCAGCATCACTGGTAATTTTATTAATGTGTGACAACATACCAGATATTTTTTCATATAAATCTTTATTACGTTGGAATTCAACAAACACTTTGTACTCGCCGTCCTGATTGGGTGCAGGGCTAGCTTCAACATCCAAATGCTCATTTACACCTGTTTCAATAAAGTTACTTAAATCTTTGGCTGGCTTCTCATATTGTACAGTAAGTGCTACCACAACAGTATCTGCGTTTTCGCCAATTTTAGGTTTATACTGGTCAATACTAACTACACTATTGACTAGTCCTTGCATTTCTTCGTGGGTTAATCCCTCAAATATCTTGGTCTGGGTCATTGTCATTTTTTAAAGCCTCTTCGCTATCTAGTCCTTGTTCGTAAGCATCACTAACATCACTCATGTCAATTTCAACGCCGTTAACTTCAATTTGCTGACTTTTAAATTCGTCCACAAAGTGGCGTGGCATCACGATACGCACTAGCCAAACATCTTTTTCAATTTTCTTAGGCTTACGTTCGCCTCGGTCAGTTGTTTCAAGATCATCTGGTGTTTTAATTTCTTTACTTACAATGTATGTTTCTTTCTGAAAATACACATAGCAACCATGTTTGGTAAGTCGTAACGAACCTTCTGGATCTGGCATGAAATCTCTAGGATACATCACTGTGGCTTCAATCCAATAGCGACTAATTTCTGGTCCAGCTACAATTTCGCCTTTGATCCAGTTTTTATAAGCATACAAGTGTAACTTGTCTAATACGCCCTCAAATTCGAGTAGCATATCTAGCTTACTATTACCGTCATAGATACTACTAATTGTGTCTGTTATGTCTTGTGGTTCAATCATTATTCATTTACCTAATTGCTGTTGTAACTATTTATACAAACAAGAAACTATTTTGTTATTTCATTATACTATCAAAGGTGTTTGACGTCAATCTGTTAAATACCAATGAACAACTTGGGCTCAAGTCTAGCAAATATAAACTACAAAAGGAGAATGACGTAGTGACTAAAAGAGCTAGAAAAACCAAATCGTTCAACAGTTCGGAGCCAATTGTTGACTTCGGGAAATATAAAAAGCGTAATTCAAGGGTAACTATTTTACCTAAAAATCTTGCACAGGAGGATTACTTGACGTTACTTGACGATGCAAATAAAAACATCGTGTTTGCAACAGGCCCAGCGGGTACTGGCAAAACCATGCTAGCAGTGCTAGCGGCGGTTCGTGCGCTCAAGGAAGGCGACTGTGAGAAAATTGTTGTAACTCGTCCAGCAGTAAGTGTGGATGAACAACATGGCTTTTTGCCCGGCACTCTACTAGAGAAAATGGCACCATGGACTAGACCAATCTTCGATGTACTTGAAGATTATTACACTCCAAAAGAAATCACAACAATGATTGAAGAAGGCATAATTGAAGTTGCCCCATTAGCATATATGCGTGGGCGGACTTTCAAAGAAGCATTCATTATCGCAGATGAAATGCAAAACGCCACACCAAGTCAAATGAAAATGTTGCTAACACGTATAGGTGTTGGTAGTCGTATTGTTGTGACAGGAGACTTAGCTCAGCATGATAGGGGGTTCGACAACAATGGGTTAAAAGACTTTATGTTCTTACTGAAAAAAACCGACACACAACGTATCGGCTTTACTGAATTTAACCGGTGTGATGTGGAAAGACATCCTGCCGTGTCTGAAGTATTATCAATTTATGGAGACGAAAGTATTAACTAAACGTATTACAAAATAATATCACAGACTTGAGCCCAATTGTCGACGTTAGTAATTCGTTTATCCATAAACCCAACATTATGTTCATGATTTATAAGGATCGTGTTCAAACCAAGGTCTGCACCCAACTGTGCATTTTCTGGCTTGTCTTCAAGCCAATAAAGTCCTGTATCTTTGTAGGGTGCAAGTGCTTCATCTTTGTCTGCACCAGTATCCAAACACACAACATCATTAAACACATCTTGGCCAAATATCTTAGCCAAGTTCTCCTCCCGTAGCTTCTTTGCATACGGATCTAAACTTAAACTAGTAATACAAGTAAATGTGTATCCAGCTTCAACTAGCTTGGCAACACCGCTTCGTGCATCTCGTAAAGCAGGCAAACAGCACATCCAAGCACTCTGGTTAAATTCTTTAACTAATTTTTTGCATTCTGCTTTGGAAATGTCATAAGCAACTTCCATTTCATAAACACCTTCAACAACTTTTTTATATCCATTGTCATACATCCAATCATGGAAACTATTTTCCCAATCGAGCAGAACACCATCGCAATCTGTTAAAATTATATTTTTCATCTTTTTCATCTTTTCTTTCATATTTTCCTCTTTAGTCCTTCTTAACATATATGCGTAATATCCTTCATACATTATAACATACCTTAGGCAAACAATTTGCCCATATTTTTAAACACAACATTGTAAGCATTCACTTCAGCTTCATACCACTCATAAAAGTCATCATCTTCTTCAAAGCGGTCACTACCACTGGCATGCTCTTCCCAAACACGGTTCATAGCGTTCATACCTTCAAGAGCATCGCCACGACCAAAGTTTTTAATTGTATTCCAAGCACTAGTAAAATCTACTGTTTCTTGGTAAAAGCTAGGGATTCTAAACATTGTGTATTCCTTCTTTATTAACTATACTTACAGTATATAGTAAAACGTCTTGGTTGTCAAGCCTTTTTTTAACTTTTATGACCAATCCATTTCAACTTCTTCTGTTGTTTCACCAGGGTTAACAATCTGTCCATTAACTTTGATAGGGTTAGGACCGTTCCAAGCATAGTAAAGACTATCACGTGTTGCTACACGTGTACTCCAACCAATGTCACGAAAGTCACCAATACAAACACTGTTGGATGAACCACTTGCATCATCAATATCAACTATACAACCTGCTGTGATATCAATTACTGCTGATTCAAACAACGTCTGTTTATCTTCTTTTGACATTACTTCAAACATATTGTTTCCTTTTTGTTAACTTATACCATCATTATAAGGTAAAACGTCTTGGTTGTCAACAGTAAAAGGCAATAAATTATAAAATATTTTGATTACTTGGAGTAAGATTGTCGCCGTATTCAATTGTTTTGATATTATGACAATTACTACACAGTGTTACTAAATTTTCTGGATCATTGTTTTCATGGTTACCATCAATATGATCTACTGTTAGTGCGGCACGTAATAGGCTGTTGTATTTTTTGGGGTCACTTTCCTTGTATTTTTTAACACGTGGCAATTTAGCAGGATCAAATCCACAATCACTACATGATGTCTGACGCAACTGACTGTATGCTTTGGATGGTGTAGCCATACCGCCAAATGCAGCAAAATTACGCTGACATGGATCACAGTACTCTTTCTCACCTGGACCTTTCCACAGTGTTAAGTGACTGTTACAGCCTGGTGTTTTACATTTGCCTCGCATTGCGGCTTTCATTTCGGTTGTTGATTTACGTACCCGATCTGTTGCTTCACGAATGGCCATTATACTAAGTCCTCCGCAGTAAAGTTAAATGCTACTTCAAAAGTTGGTAACTTGTGTTTAAATCCTGCTGTTTTAAGAGCACCTGCAATCCAGCTTGGCCCAACAATCGTTTGGTTACAACGGTAAGTCTTGCCCTCAATCATACGCCCTGCTTTCTTTTCGATATCACAGTGATTTTGGAATGCCGCTTGTACTTTGCGTCCTTTAACAGTGCCACTAGGAGCCCATGTGTTTTGTGTAATCTTTGACAGTACAGACGACATTTCATCTATGTATTCATCTGTAATAACAATTCCATCGTCCATACATTGACGGAAGAATACACTAAGGTTATCAATCTCCATTGCAATAAACGGCTTGTCAGCATTGCTAACTGAATGATAATACATCACACGCTCAAATACTTCTACTGGAAAGTTACGATTAAATACTTCTGTCATACGTGACCAAGCACCACTACGTTTCTCATCACCAAACTTTTCGCTAGTAGCATAGTAACTGTAGTTCTCAAAATACTCTTGCAACTTAACGCAACGGTTGTTCCAGAAATCAGTAAGTCCATCATGGCGGAACCCTGCTACATACTGTTTGTACAAGTCAATGTTTTCTAATTTCTTGCTGGTACGGCCACTGTTAAACTCAACAAAGCGGCGGCGGATTGCAGCACGATCATCTCCTGGATATTGATCAACTGGTACTGTTACCAGTTCAGGCATCATACCAAAACCATATACACCAATAATGTATAGTGCTAGTCCAGTGTGTTGTCCATCCCAAGCAACATGACGTGATACATTACCATCTTTACGTTTTGTATCTAAATAAGTGCGGATACGATTAACAAAGTCTGGATTAAATTCTGAAATGATATCAATCAAGTTCTCACGATCAGGCCAACGTTGCATTGTATCGTTAATATCAATACTAGTTACTGGTACATATTGGATTTCTCCCATGCCAACAATATCTTTAACCATATCGTTGTATGTTTCATAACCCATTGCGGCAACCATGCCTTCAGCTAAACTACGGAATAGCATTTCCAAATCACTATCTTTGGCATACAATTCTTGTAGACGCTGATCAACTGTGACAAACAGATCTTCATCTGTATGATAAGTTGCATTAATTTGAGAGGCATAGTCGTTTGTATTATTAGTATTTTGTAATAGCATCATCATATTTGAATACTTTCTTGTTGTTGCTTCAACTACAATATATAGTAAGAAGTATTACATGTCAAGCAAAAACTTTTACTTTTATGCAATTTGTTTTTCTCTTTCCAATTCCTCATATAATGTATCTAGCTCATTGAGAAATGTATTAACATCATCAATTGGCGTTTTGTATACATCCCCACCTGGAATTACAAAACTAAGATAATCGAGAGTTTCCTCGTCGATATCCAAAAGACTATTATACTGATATTTTGTGGAAGAATTGCTCATATATGGCTCCTGTATGGTAGAGTGAGTTATTGTTGATTGGCGAGTTTAGGAAGAGCCCACAACATGAAGGCTAGTCCAAGGGCGCACCACCCTGCTGTTTCCCAAAGGGAAGGAGGTAATAGTCCTGCTTCATGTGCAAAATCATCTGCACCAACAGCACCTAAAATTATTACAAGTCCGATAAAAAATCTAATCATTAAATGTCTCCTTAAGATCCAGTAATTAGTAATAGTGAACCATCTTCTTGCATTTCAAAATCTTCAATGTAAGAATGATGTGTACCACTTTGTTTAATACAACTATCGGCGGCAAACCAAAGATGTTTAATACTGCCACTTACGGCAAACATTGTTACTTCAGCCATTGAGCTTTTTGTACCATTCTGCAAATCATCGTAAATTTCTTCACATGTTGAATCAGAGCGTACAAATTGGTAACGTACCAAATACTGACGATCTTGAAATAATAAGTCATCAGCACTTAGTGCCGCAGCTTCCCAAATGCTCCAAACTGAATCCATACATAGTTCAGTTTTCATATCGTCAAAGTGTTCCATAGCAAGTGTGTCAGCATCTACATCTTCAAATTGAACAAATTCCATTGCAATTGTTTCTGCGCTTACATCTTCAAATGTTACTGTTTGATCTAACATATTAACTCCTAGTGTTTTTAACTTACTAATACAATATACAGTAAGACGTCTTACTTGTCAACAAAAAAGTGTAAAAAAGTTTCTTTAGATTTCAACAGGTTGTAAATTATTTTGAAGTATTTTCCAAGTATCTTGCCAACCTTCTACATTATAAAATTTACCACGCCCGTACTCTAGGCTGTTCTTGCCCTCTGACAGAGCTGAAATCGCCCGAGAAAGCGTGTAGTCGTTTCCTAGTTCGTCACAACGATCTCCAAAAAAGACTATTGAATCGTACTCGGAAAAATCGTCCAAAATCTGTGCTTTATCTTTGCCATTTGGATAGATATCCAAGCCAGTTTCTCCACCGGCTGTTGCTGTTAGATCTGGGAACATTGTGTTGAATGCTTGTACAATTTTATTGCGTTCGCCAGTGGCTTGATCATATTCAACATATTTTGCACGTTCTTCTCTGGTTGCATTGCGGCCAACTACACTAAAGTTTACTACACCAGGACGTTCTTCAATATGATTACCTGTGCGTATCTCAAATGGGCTTTCGTATTCACAACTGATTAAGAATGTTCTTGCTAGGTCTGGTAATTTCCATTCACTTGAGTATGTGTTTCGTCCGTGTTGCCAGACATCATTACCACTACATCCATATACACGTTTTACATTTTCTGTAATAACAGTTCCCAACTGTTCAACAGTCTTTCCATAGTCACTACCAGTAACCAGGAATACATCGTTGTTGCTCATGAACTCACAAAACCAAATACGGAACTCGCCGTTCATACCACAGCGACTTGGTGTTAATGTTCCGTCTACATCAAATAGATATGCTGTACGCATTATTCTACCTCTACTACATTATCCCAACGAAAAGCTCTCCAGCCTTTGGCATTTACATCCCATACACTGCATACTTCTGGATTGATAGCACGTACTTTCTTTTGTGTCAGTGGGTCATCTTTTTTAGCAGGCGGTAGTACTGCTTCATTAAGTGTACAAGTCATTACTCGTTTATCACCGTTAACTTTGGTAAAAGTGACTGTAACCTCACCATTCTTTAAGTTTTCCAAAACGTTTGTTTTTTGTTCCTGATCCATAATTTTAATCCCATAAGTTTTCATAATATTTTCCAAATAATGCAAATGCACTGTTTAATCTTAATTGTGTTTCTTTCATACACGCTTTACAAACTGGATCACCAAAACTTGTACATTTGTCTGCACACATATCTCCAGCATCCATATCTTTTGCTTTCTGTCCAAACGCCCAGATCATTTCGTCTAGTATTTGGTCCCACTCTTGTTCAGTAAGATTTGAAGGATGTCCGTGTTGCGTTGCTTTAAGTTGTACAAGCATCGGATGAATAATCATAGCAAGTGTATGATCCATGCTCCAAGTGTCGTGTGGTTCTATCTCAACCCGTGTAGCACGGTTCTTTCGATAAGGACCTATTCTAACTCTCATCCTGGTATTCCACTACCTTGTGTTTTTTCCAAATCTTAGCGGCCTTCTGGGCACTTTCTTTTGTTTTGAATACTTTTACATGGACATCGTCAAAATCTTCACGACGTGACTCTGTGACGAAAAGCCAGGTGCTCTCGTCATCAGGGTCAGTAAATGGTATTTTAATAGCGTATTTCATTGTTTCCTCAACAGAGCGGATTATCCATCCTGCTCAATTTTGAACCTCCGATATGAATCCATTACTAGCGTTACAGTAAAATCAGTAAACATAAACGCTAATCCAAGCAATGCCAAGATAGAGCCTGGGTCATAAGCACTTAGTCCAATTACCCAGCAAAAATATGCCATATAGCGATATTTCCAAGACTCCATCTCAGTGAAGTTCCATTTGATAAATTTAATAATATTAGTCATAGCCATGTTCCTTTCTTAATAGCCACAGTATTTGCTGATCTCAGGATCAGCTTCACATAGTCGGACAAAAAGTCCTCGTTCTCTCCCGTGAGCTTCGATCTCCCATGGCAAGTCCCAATATTCCGTATCTGCTCTGTCATATCGTGTACCTTGCCAGCTGACTTTTCTGACACTCATCAAGTCAACCATCTCGCCTCGTGCAAATTGTTTAACATGTACTAGTTCATGGGCAATGGTTTCCAGTGTCTTCTCAAAACCTTTTTTACCGTCCCAATTTGCTTCGACAGTAAAATCCTTAGGACGAACATTCTCGTCCTCCCATGTTGCAGTACCGCAATTACCTGTTTCTTTCTCCAGGTTTTTTATTATATCCATTTCAATGTAAAGAGACTTTTGCAATCTCTTTGACATCAGTTTATCAAGAAAAAAGGCAACAGCTCGCCGTAACATACGTTCTTGGCGTTCAGTAACTGGACCGTTTAATACTAATTCCATAACCTATTCCTTCTTTATTACCATATCACTATACATTAAAAAAGTGACGTTGTCAAGCCACTTCTTTGAATCCAAACGTAGCAACAACAGATTGCTCACCATCAGCAGTTTCAACAATATCACCAATACTGATACTATGCATACGTGACATACGTTCAATATTTTCTTCAGGACCCATGTTACCTATATGAAATACACCTTCCAGTGTATCAGCAGTAATATTTGCTACATGTGTATAGTAACCACGCTTAAACGCATCAGCGGCAATTGAACCTGTGTTATCTTTGAAGTTCATGTCTAACTTTAATGACTGTTTGTGTACAGCGTTATGACCTTTTTCGTTAATCAAGTCAATTTCAGCATCTGTAAGTTGGATTTGGTAAACTTTGTATTGCATGGTTGAACTCCTATTTTGTTAACTTATACCATGATTATACGGTAAAACGTCTTGGTTGTCAACCAAAACCAGAACAGAAAAACTCAGCAAAAACAATGAGTTAAGAATTAAATAAAAGTTTTTAAGAAATAATCTGCACCTTTGTCCACATTTTCCTGCCAGGTGTCTGCGGCATTTTCATCTGCAAAGTCACTCACGTACTTGTAGCATTTGAACGGAATATTATATCGGCGTGCAACCTTGGCCAGTGCATATGCTTCCATGTCAACCAAGTCTATACTAGCATAGTCAAACCATGGATCAGTGTCCATTACAAAACTGTCTCCAGTTCCCAATGTAATATTAGTGTCAGTGTTTAATAGGATTGGTCCAGCAGTATCGCCTTGTTCAAACGGCACAACACCACGTGGTGCTTGCGGTTCTGCTAACATATCACGCTGTATGATAACATCAGGCCGTACTAACTGTCCAATAAGTGGCTTCTTTGACACAATGCCGGCTGTGCCATAGTTAATAACTTCAGTAATACTATTGGGCATAACAGCAATTCGTGTACACAATTCAATAGCGGCGTTTAACTTGCCTACCCCAGTGACTATTTTGTAATAACCATCTGGTAACTCTTGCGGAAGCTCAGCTTCAAGTGCAATTACAACTATTTTCATTTGCCAATCTTTTCTAACTCAATCATTGTTGCTGATAAGTTAATTTCTGGATCAGCAACTTGTGTGTGCTTTACCATGCCATTACGAATAACAATTACAGCCTCGTCTTGCTGATCTACGTTTTTACCAAAGAACTCCAAATTGCGATACAAAAACTTAAAAATGTCATTGTACTCATCTGGACGTGCGCTTTGTGTGATAAGTTTACGTGCTTCTCTAATCTTATTTTCTCTAAACAGTGCAACCATATTAATCTTCCAGTCGCCACCGCTACTTTCTTGTTCCAATGTTCTTAGTACGTTATCAACAACGTTCATTTGCACAGTGTTTATTGTTTTACGTAAATCAGGATATGTTGCTTTCACATACAAATCCAAATCATCAATACTGGGCTCAACGCCTTCAGTAATTAATATCTCAGCAACACGAGCTGTAAAGTCTACCTGATCCTGTGATGTAATGTGAAAACCTTGACATCTTGAATGGATTGCAGGAATAATCATATTGGGATAGTTACAAGTAAGGATAAAGCGAACAACACTTGCATACTGTTCCATCACACCACGCAATGCCGCTTGTCCTTCTGGAGATATGTGATCAGCCTCATCAAGTAGGATAATTTTAAAGTCTCCCCAAGGCATTGTTTCACTAAATGCTGTAATCTTTTTACGGATCATCTCCACACCATTATCACGACTTGCGTTAATGGTCAACACATCGGCTTTTTCTACATTTAAATCGTTAATCAGTACTTTAGCTAGTGTAGTTTTACCTGTGCCAGGTGCACCACTAAACAGTAAGTGCGGAATACCTCCATCAGTTACCCATCCTTCAACCTGACGCTTTTGATCAGCGTCTTTAAACACATATTCGTTTACTGTTTTAGGACGATACTTTTCTACCCATAAGTCTTTCATTTATTTGCCTCTATAATTTGTTTTAGTCTTGCTTTTTCTGTAGGAGTCATTGGTGTTGTATCTAATACGATATCTTCGTCTTTTTCAATCATTTCGAAATCATCTGATAACAACTCTACTACCATATCAATTTTTGTAAATTTTTCTGTTGTCATATTTGCCTCGCTATATATGCAGCAACGTCTGCCATTCTACAGCTGAAAGCCCATTCATTATCGTACCATGATAACACACGAACCAAGTGATTGTCAACAACTCGTGTCTGATCAGGAGCAAAAATACAACTCTCAGATGTAGTATTAAAGTCACTGCTTACAAGCGGTAGTTCTTCATATCCAATGATGCCACGCATTCCTTGACTTATGGAATCTTTGACACATTGGTTAACTATCTCTTCAGTAACTTCCTGTTTTACTTGTACTGTTAAGTCAATACAACTTACGTTTGGTGTTGGCACCCTAATGGCACTGCCCTTGATCTTACCCACAAGTGGATACACTTCACTAAGAGCTTTCGCGGCACCTGTGCTAGTGGGAATAATGTTTACTCCACCAGCTCTTGATCTATACGGATCTTTGTGCTTTTTATCAATAGTTGCCTGATCACCAGTGTAACTGTGTATAGTGGTCATTTGTCCACCAATTATTTTAAACTCTTGATCCAACACTTTAACAAGTGGAGCAAGACAATTTGTAGTACAACTCGCATTACTCACAACATGTTCAGATTTTGTAATATCAGTATGATTAACGCCGTACACAACTGTACGTTTACAATCTTTAGCAGGTGCGCTGATAACAACTTTTCTAGCACCATTAATAGTGTGATTAATACACTTTAGTCCATTGTTGTATGCACCTGTGCATTCTAGTACAACATCAACATCTTGCCATTTGATCTTTTCAATATCACGTTCTTCTGTCCAAATTATATCTTGCTGCATTTGGCCGCGATACCTGCCGTGTACACTGTCATACTTTAACAAGTGCATATTTGTTTCTTGACCACCAGTGGCGTTAATCTGAACTATTCGCATATCACTGCGCTCGTCCATGATGTGCCGTGTGACACAACGACCGATTCTACCAAAGCCGTTGATTCCAATTCTTATCATTCCAAATATGATCCATCTATATTATGGGTACCGCTGTTACTTACTGCCCAGCGGAAACAATTCCATTTACTGTATCTTGCATGTAATGGCAAGCATCTTTGATCTGCTCCATACATCCGTACACCCTCTGCACGTAAATGATGGTACCAAAGAATAAAGTTTTTATACCTTGCCGTCATTAATACCATCTGGGAGTTCCTCAGATACTACTAACATTTCTTCATTGTCTAGGAAGTAAACTTTATCACCTTCATAATCAATACCACGACTCCAACGTCCGTGTGCCATTAGTACAAACTCTCCAGGCTTTACATCTTCTTGCTCTGGACCAGTAAACAATATTTCAAACCACCGTGGTCGTATTGACTCTGATGTCATTTCCTTTTCTGCAATAATAAGTCCAGCAGATGTTGTAAAATGTCCAAACCCATCAATCATTTTAGCTAAGACTTTGTCGCGAATTGGTGTAATGGTACTCATTATTAATCCTCTATTTCTTTTGTTTCGATACTGCCGTCATCATATTCAATTTCCACATAGCGTGAACCGTCTTCTCGCTCATGTGTACTTTCATTAATTGGCTGTGGGGCAGATGGTGTTTCAACAACAACTGCTGGTTCCTCAACTGGAACCGGATTGCTTATAGCAACTTGTTGAGGAGGCTCAACAGCATCATGTTGCTTACGGCTAATGTTTTGAATAGTTTCTTTTACATTACCTTTGTTGTCCAGTCTATCACCCTTGGCGTTCATAGGAACATTTCCAACAGCCCGTTCGTTTTCGTGTTTTTGTGCCAATGCGGCCATATCTATAGTTCGCCCTCGGGCTGTCTTTACAGATTTCATTTAAGAAACTCCTTAATATCTAATTCATATTTTATACTGTCAATTTTGTGTGCGCCAATTAAAAATAATATATAACTAGCAACACTTGACCCACGCCCTACGCCCAACACAACACCCTTTTGTCTACACTCTTTCAAGAAGTAAACTAAAAACTGTAACACTGGAATCATATTACGCTTTTCAAATTCCTGGTACTCTTGCTTTACTCTTGCAATTCTCACATCACATGTAAGATCTGCCAGAAGATAGTTTTTGATATCCAGTTGCTTGTATTCATCTGGCATGCTCCAACTATCTGGTCCAACACACTGTTCCACGAACTCATTACTACTTAGCCCACTTTGAACCTCATAGTCTATCTTACTGTCAGGAAAATCAAATAATTCAACTAAATTGTTGTATCTGTTAATCCATTTTGTATCTTCAACCACGATACTATCCGCAGTTTTTCCTTGATACAATGCTTCAATCATATCAGTTTCCTTTAGTACTAGCTGTCCTGCTGAATTCATTTTCATCCAATTATAAAATCATCGTCATCTGTAGTAGGCTTGTTATTGAGCTTATCAAGTTCTGACATATTGTAAATTTCAAACTCGACGTTTTCAATCATTGATTGTATTTGCCCAACCAGTTGCCCACTCATACCAGCACGATGTGCTTGTACTAATTTCTTTTTTAGATCCTGTTGACGATCCAGTAACTTCTGCATCGAAGGATTTTCATTTTCATCAATATCCATTTAAGTCTCCATTTGTACTATTATGTATGATAACTCACTGATTGTCAAGACTTTTTTCTAATACTTTCATTATAATTTAAAGTTTCTTCAAGTAGAGTTAATCGTGTGTTATACTTATGAGCAGATGTAACAGTTGCTTTGAGGTCTTTGGGGAAACAATGTCCACCAAATCCACGTTCTTGAGATATTGTACTATGGCTATCACCAATACGTGGGTCTTGTGTGATAGCATCAATTGTCTCTTGTGTATCAATCACCATTGCTTTACAATAGTCTTCAACCTGGTTAAAGAAACTAACTTTGAGTGCAAGAAAATTATTACGCAACGCCTTTGCCGCTACTAGGCTGGTTGGCTTATTTACAGTAACACTTATTTTGCCCAGTGCATTTAAAAACATGTCTGTCCAAAAGCCTGTAGCTCTACCGCCCAGGTAAATATGATCTATTGCCAGGGCGTCTTCCATCCAACTATCAGCACGTAAAAATTCTGGGCTATATGTTAAACTCGTCTGCGGGAATGTTTCAGCTATCATGCGCCAACCATCAACACTAATTGTACTTTTAATTAATATTGGTACATCAGGACATGTTTCAATAACATCGTATACGTGTCGCATTTCACATGACCCATCTGATCTGCTTGGGGTAGCCACACATATAATCACTGCGTCTACATCAGTGCTAACTATATTTCTGTATTCATCAAGTCCAGTATCTACTATTTCAATGTCATAGTAGTTGGATAAAATTGCTTCATGTGCCTTACCAACATATCCGTAACCTGCAATTGCTACTTTCATACGTACTCCTACTAGTATTAATAACCTTTATTATAACATTAATGTTATCATAAGTCAAGAGAAAAGGCCCCGTAGAGCCTTTTCTTAATTTAGTTCATACCGTTTATTACCCACGCCTACGTGTTCTTGTACGAGGATACATTAATCCACTTGTAGGACGACTATTTACGTCTTTGTTGTATGTGTTGAACGCTATATTGCCTGATATGGCTCTGTGATTCTTCCACAATGCTATTCTATCAATGTTTGAACCGTCCGTACTTACTCTTGTGCTTACATCTACATCTATTGCGTCTGCTGTATCTGCCATCAATCCTGTAACAGCATTGTTTTGTAAATATGTTCTTGCTTGTGCCTGTGTCAGTGTAGGATATACTTCTGCTAAACAAGCCAACATACCTGCTATTAAAGGTGAGGCGTAACTTGTGCCGCCTTGCGAACCCATTGTATCCCATTTTGGTGTATTGCTTTCCTGACCGTAATAGGGATTACCGTAGGCAATTTCATCTTTCATCATAGCACCCATCACATACTCTCCAGCGGCATATACATCTATTCCCGGACCCCAGTTGCTGAAGTCTGATTTACCTTGATCTATGCGGTTGCTTAGAGCGCCTACGTTTATTGCTCCGTTGAATGAGTAGTTGTCGCCACGCATATAATAATCTCTAAATGGATAGTAGCCATTGAAGAAATAGTCTTTGTTTGCATATGCGGCGCCATCAACCATATAGTTGTCCCAGTTGTCGCCACCTGATACATCATTGTAAGCATTACCGTTGCCAGCCGCAGAGACCACAATAATGCCTTCTGCTATGGCATCTACCAAATCACTGTTAGGTGCAGAACTGTTTACTTGAAAGTCGGTGTTGCTGTTAAAATCAGTCCACGCTTTACCAGTGTTCTTGTATACCCCACGAGCCAACAGTTCAGCATCAGTAAGGAATGTACTGCCGTTGCCTTTGTCTAATGTCACACCTTGGAAGTGTGCTACACTGGCACCTGAATAGATGTTGACTGATCCCAAACTTAAATTTACAATAGTAGGATTCTTTCTACCTGTTGCTGGGTTGATTGATTTGTTTGCGTGAAATTCTCTAATGTAGGCAAAGGTTCTGTTAGTGCTACCACCACCTGATTTGCTTTGCTCGTAGGTCGCATCAAACATATATACATTGGCGTCTTTGGCAAGTCCAAATCTTTCACCTGCCGCATAGGAGGCACTTGCTGTTGGATGGTTATTTTCTTGATTATAGTTGTCACGAGCATCTGCGTTGCTGTAGGTGTAGTTTGTGCCACCTGTTATTGTGTTGTAGTGTTGCCCCCAATTATAATCTACTAATCTGCTTGAATATTCTGCGTGATCACTACATGTGTGGTTCTCTACAATGATGATATCTACATTCTTGCCACTTGCTGTATATGTCACAGTGTCATCAACACGCCTATCAGATGAACTCCCAGCATCGCCGCCCCAACCTGATCTGTTGGTGCTTTCAATGTGTCTTAGTATTCCCCAGTTGAAGTGATCATTGTTGGTATATGTAACTCTGGAAGCACCGTCAGCGTTTGTAATCATTGATCCAGTTGGACTTGTGCTTTTGGTAAATCTACCTGTGTATGTAGCATTGTTAACTACGGTCTGTCTGTCCAATACACTCTGTGGAACAACTATTTCTACTCTGTCGTCATAACTTACTTCTTGTGCTTCTTCCAAGGTAAGCATATAGCTTGTGGTTCTTGAAGTTGGTCTTCTTTCTTCGCACTCTACTTTTCTATCTGGAATAGTTATAGCACCGCCTGGTGTTTCCATATCATCATAGAAAGCGTCAATGTCTACATCACGTTTTAGTGTTACTTGGAACAACTCCATGTTACGCCTCCAGTTGTAGTATGTCTAAGCCTACTTGTACAGTACCTGTGCTACCGCTTTTGTTTGTAACTCTACATGGTATATTTGTAGTTGGCGAACTTTCTAAGTTAAATCCAATAGCACCTGGACTAATAATAACAGTTTCTGCGCCTGTGGTAATTACTTCAGCAATAACACCTGCGTCTGATGTTGGATCAATACCCTCTGCCCTTGCCGCATCTGCTGTTCTTGTTGCAGCATTCACATACAATCTTACACGGGCCGCTTTGTCTGTTGTGATAGTCATTAATGTGTATGATTTGAATCCTGTAATGTCTAAGTCTGCTTCGGCACCATCTGCTAAACTGATTGTTGCGCCGATTGGAGGGGATCTGCTAGGTAAGCCACCACTAGCAAGTGTGTCATATGTAACTTCGCCTGTGGTTGGATTATATTCTAAACTGTGAGTGCCACTTGCGTTTCTAACTGGTTTAATTCTTAAACTACCTGCTTGAGTGTTGTTTAGAGTATTGCCAGTTGCGTTAATTACAATTGAGTTTGCGGCTTGGTTTAAAGGGCCTGCTTCTTTACCAATTGCTACTGCACCAGCACCTTGACCAACGTTACCAGCAGATACACCAATTGCTGTTGCACCAGCACCTTGACCTACTTGACCCGAATGTGCGCCAACTGCTGTTGCTTCTTCGCCTTGGGTATTAGTACCAGCTACAAAGCCAACTGCTGTGGCCCAACTTTCTTGAGCTGTTTCACCTGCTTGATATCCAATTGCTATTGCCAGTTGGCCTTGAGTAGTTGTACCTGCGCCTTTACCAATTGCTATTCCACGATATCCTTGAGTAGTTTTACCTGCGTCTTTACCAATTGCTATTGCTTCATCACTTTGATTTGTTAGTCCAGCACTTTCACCAAGTGCAATTTCTGATGGACCGTTGGCATTATTTTTATCACCTAAAGTGGCCCAAGTTGTAGCACCACCGCCACCTCCTCCGCCTGTAAGTAAAATACCACCTGCTGTTGTGCCGTCGCCTATTCTAAGTGTGTTGTTTACTGGATCAGCCCACACTTCACCGTCTTTACCTACGTAAGTTGTTGCAGTTGCGTTGATACTTTTTGATACTATTTGTCTTGTAATTGCCATGGTTTTCCCCGTTGTTTTGACTTGTTAGTTATATTTATTAGCATTCAATAGAAAATAGGGATAAGCAATTTATCTTGCTTGTTCAATTATATAAAAAGGAGCCCCGAAGGGCTCCTAATTTAGTTTATACCGTATCTGCTTATAGTGCCGCTATTCTAGTTTGAAAGTCTGCAAAGTCTGTACTTTCTGCTACTAATGCTTTCAAGTCTGCTGTATTAGTATATCCTGGTATTGCCGTATGGTACGTAATTTCGCCTGTTGCGTTATTATACCCAAGTATAGTTGTTATTGGATAGTTTCTGATTGGTTTAACTACAAAACTATCTGCTGTTGTATTTTCTATTTGGGTACCAGTTGCGTTTAATATAATCGAAGTTGCTGCTTGCGGATTTACAAATCCGCCTGCCCTGTTCCCAATCGCTATTGCGTTGTCGCCTTGGCCAGCTAAGACAGCCAAATTACCAATCGCTATCGCACTTTCGCCTTGATCATTAACCGCAGTGCCGTTGCCAATTGCTATTGCGGCACCGCCTTGATTGGTTGTACCTGCGCCAGTACCAATTGCTACGGCTTGTTGGGCTTGATTTGTGAGGCCTGCACTTTCACCAATTGCTACTGCCAAATTGCTTTGACTTGTTTTACCTGCGTCGTTACCAATTGCTATTGATTGTGTGCCTTGACTAGTTTTACCTGCTTCTTTACCAATTGCTATTGATTCTGTGCCTTGTCCGTTTTGATGAAAGTTTACGCTATTTGCTGCAGGTGTTCCAGTAAGTCCTTGATTTAATGTTACGTTGGTGCCATCTACAATAGCTGTTATTTCGGTTCCAGAAGTGACTCCTTGTGTATTTGAAATTTTCGCACCTACGATGAGACTTGTTGTATCGCTTAATTCTAAGTTTGTACCAGCATGACTTACATATGTTTTTTCATATTTACTACCACCACCTGCGGCAGCCCCGATAGCAATACTCTGGGATTCTTGCACATTTCTGCCTGCTCCGTCACCAATTGCTACTGCTTGTAGGCCTTGAATGTATCCGCCACCGCCTCGTCCAACTGCTACTGCAGCAGCGCCTTGATAAAATTCACCGGATTGCATTCCAACTGCCACTGATTGTGCGCCTTGGTTTTCAGATCCGCCATAAGTACCTAACGCAACAGCCTGTGCGCCTTGGGTGCTATAACCTGCACTGTGACCAACTGCCACTGCCGTTTGGCCTTGACTTATATTACCTGAATAACTACCAATTGCTGTTGCGTTTATACCTTGACTTGTTTTACCAGAAGCGGTACCAACTGCCACTGCCGTTTGGCCTTGATTTGTTTTACCTGCTTCTTTACCAATTGCCATTGCCTCAAAGCCTTGATTATCTTTACCTGCGAAACCACCAACTGCTGTTGCGTCTACGCCTTGACTTGTTGCACCTGCTCTGTCACCAACTGCTGTTGCGCCTGCACCTTGAGTTGTAACACCTGCATAACTACCAATTGCTGTTGCGTTTTCACCTTGACTTGTTTTGCCAGAATTAGCACCAACTGCTGTTGCTTCAACACCTTGAGTTGTTTTACCAGC
>Ga0222717_10000488_pt1 | contig 34234 bp, 44 predicted proteins | sample C33_18DmetaG_FD_165053 | JGI IMG/M metagenome (GOLD analysis project Ga0222717, IMG submission 165053) | Estuarine water microbial communities from San Francisco Bay, California, United States - C33_18D | ecosystem: Environmental > Aquatic > Marine > Unclassified | place: USA: California... | reverse complement strand
ACCAATAAAAAAAGATAATATCGCAACAATTGGGATTGATTCGATAATTAAATCATTAATTTCTTTAAAAATTAGTTTTCTTTGAATTTTCCATTTACTTGGCTTAAAAAAAGACATTTTAATCATAATAAAATATCTACCTATGTCACTCAAATAAAACATAATTAAACTTTATAAGTAATAGCATTTATATTCATCCCAGCACCAACACTTCCGAACATTACAATATCTCCTTTTTTTAATGAATGATCATCAAGTTTTAAATTTTTCACAAGATCAAATAAAGTTGGTATTGTAGCTACAGAGCTATTACCTAATTTGTTTATTGACATTGGAAGGATATTTTTTGGAGTTTCCATGTCATACAATTTAAAAAATCTATTAACAATTGCTTCGTCCATTTTTTCATTTGCTTGATGAAGAAAAACTTTCTTTACATCGTTGATAGAATATTCAGTTTCATCTAAACAATCTTTCATAGCTCTTGGAACATGCACTATTGCAAATTCGTAAACTTTTCGTCCATGCATTTTTATAAATTTTGTTTTAGATAAATCAGTTGTATCATAAGATTCTCCAAAAAATAAATAAAATGTTTCTTTATCTGTATATGTACAACTTTTATGAGATAGAATACCACTTATATTTTCTTCTTTTTTCAATTCTATTATTGAGGCACCAGCCCCATCAGCATAAATCATTGAGTCTCTATCCTTTACATCATAAGTTCTTGAAAGTGTTTCAGCTCCGATTACTAAACAGGTTTTGGCCATTCCAGATTTTATAAAAGATTGAGCTTGAATAACACCTTCAAGCCATCCAGGACATCCAAAAATTATGTCATAACAAACACAAGAAGGATTTTTTATACCCAAATTAAATTTAACTCTACTCGCCAAGCTAGGGAGCATATCAGATTGTTCAGTATCTTTTTTAATGTCACCAAAATTATGAGCAACGATAATGTAGTCTATATTTTCTTGATCAATTTTTGCGTCTAAGATTGCTTTTTCTGCGGCAAAAAAAGCCAGGTCGGATGCGTTTAAATGATCTTTTGCATATCTTCTTTCTTCGATTCCAGTTATTGATTTAAATTTTTTGATAATAACATCATTACTGACATTAAAAACAGATCCATCTGCATTTAAAAAATTTGCATCTAAAAAATCTTTATTTTTTTTTGTTAAAAGAGGAATATAGGATCCAGTTCCTGTAATTTTAATTGACATTTAAACTTATTTACTCACTAAGTTATGAAAAAGTCATTGATAAGACTCGATGGGTTCACAAGTACATACTAAATTTCTATCTCCGTATGCATCATCAACTCGTCTAACTGTTGGCCAAAACTTATTATTTAATACATATGAGGTTGGAAATGCTGCTTGCTGTCTAGTGTAAGAAAAATTCCAGTTTTCAATTCCTATCATTTTCATGGTATGAGGAGCATTTTTTAAAAGATCAGGACAGTCATCAATTTCTTTTCTTATAAGAATCATTGCATCACAAAATCTATTTATCTCATCTAAATTTTCACTTTCAGTTGGTTCAATCATCATAGTCCCAGGAACAGGGAATGATACAGTGGGTGCATGAAAACCATAATCAATTAACCTTTTAGCTATATCCATTACTTCAATTCCTTGAGATTTAAAAGGCCTACAATCAATTATTAATTCGTGAGCTGATCGTCCACCCTCCCCTTTATATAAAATATCATAATGATTTTCAATACGATTTTTTATATAATTTGCATTAAGAATAGCGTATTGAGTTGATGCTTTCAATCCTTCCGAACCTAACATTTTTATATATCCATATGAAATTACGCAGGCAAGAGCTGATCCCCAGGGTGCTGCTGAAATTGCTTTTACACTATTTTTTGTACTAACGTTAATTATTGGATTATTTGGTAAAAATGGAACAAGATGTTTTGCTACACATATTGGTCCTACACCAGGACCTCCACCACCATGAGGGATTGCAAAAGTTTTATGCAAATTGAGATGGCATACGTCAGCCCCAATTATAAATGGATTTGTTAAACCAACTTGTGCGTTCATGTTGGCTCCGTCCATATAAACTTGACCACCATTATCATGAATGGTTTTTGTAATCTCTTGTATTGAGGATTCAAAAACACCATGAGTTGAAGGATAAGTTATCATTAAAGCAGCTAAATTATCTTTATAATGTTCAGCTTTTTCTTTTAATTCATCAACGTTAATATTTCCATGTTTATCGGTTCCAACAACAACTACCTTCATTCCAGCCATTACAGCTGATGCAGGATTAGTTCCGTGGGCAGAAGATGGTATTAAACAAATATTTCTATGTTCGTTTGATGTACTTTTTAAATATTCTCTTATAACCATGAGCCCAGCGTACTCACCTTGAGCTCCTGAATTTGGTTGTAATGAAGTTCCGCTAAATCCTGTTATTTCGTTTAGTTGCTTCTCTAGTTTTTTTAGTAGTTTTTGATATCCTCTTGCTTGATCTAATGGTGCAAAAGGGTGGATATTATTCCACTTGCTCCAACTAATTGGAATCATTTCTGATGCAGCGTTCAACTTCATTGTACATGAACCCAAGGAAATCATTGAATGGGTTAATGAAAGATCTTTTCTTTCCAAGTTTTTAATATATCTCATTAATGCAGTCTCTGAATGATACTTATTAAAAGTTTCTGAAGACATAAAATCAGATGATCTGTTTAAATTTTTAGGAATTCTTGAAAGATTGAATTTGGTTTCAATTTCAAATAAATCAGAATTTAAAGATTTTGCAATTGTATCAACAATGATTTGAATATCTTTCAGTGAAGTAGCTTCATTTATAGAAATAGATATTTCATTTTCATTTATATAATTGAAATTTAATTTATTAATGATTGCAATTTTCTTTATTTTTTTTGATGGAACTTTTAATCTAATGGTATCAAAAAAATACTTGTTCAATTGTTGAACACCTATTTTTTCTAAATTTTTTTCAAGTAATACTGCTTTTAAGTGAATAGAGCCAGCAATTTCTTTTAAACCTTTAGGCCCATGATATACTCCATACATACCTGCCATAACCGCTAAAAGAACTTGAGAGGTACATATGTTTGATGTAGCCCTATCTCTTTTTATGTGTTGTTCTCTAGTTTGTAAAGCCATTCTAAGAGCAGGATCTTCATCCACATCTTTGGTTAAACCAATTATTCTTCCAGGAACAGATCTTTTATATTCTTCTTTAGTTGCAAAGTATGCTGCATGGGGACCTCCATATCCAAGAGGAATTCCAAACCTCTGAGAGGTTCCAACAACAACATCAGCACCAAAACAGGACGGTTTTTTTAGTAGGCACAGAGAAAGTAAATCAGCTGCAATAATAATTTTTACATTATTATTTACAGCTTTAAGGCAGTATTTTTCAATATCAATAATTTCACCGTATAAACCAGGATATTGAATTAGGCATCCATAGAATTTATCATCGAATTCAAATTTATTTAAATCACCAAAAACAATTTCTATCCCTAAAGGTTCTGCCCGAGTTTCCAGAAGACTTATAGTTTGTGGTAGAGTGTTTGAAGAAACTAAAAACTTATTTACGTTATTTTTTTTCTGATCTCTATTTCTTAAACTAAATAACATTGTCATTGCTTCAGCAGCTGCTGTACTTTCATCTAAAAGTGAGGCGTTAGCTAGTTCCATACCAGTTAAGTCGGAAATTATCGTTTGATAATTTAATAAAGCTTCCATTCTACCTTGGGCAATTTCTGCTTGGTAAGGAGTATAGGCAGTATACCAGCTTGGATTTTCTAAAATATTTCTTTTAATAACAGAAGGTACAATAGACTGATTATATCCCATTCCAATATAGGATTTAAAAACCTTGTTTTTTTTCCCAAGCCTTTCAATATGACCCAGATATTCGTTTTCACTTAATGGTTTTTTAAGTTTCATTTCTTTTTGAAGTCTTATATTCTCTGGAATAGTTTCAGAAATTAATTCATCAATATTTTTAACATTTAAATAATCAAGCATTTTAGCTTTATCGCTTTTGTTTATGCCTATGTGACGTTTGGAGAAACTATTCATTTTTAAAAAATATTTTTGATTAAAAATAACTAATAACATTAATAAATTAGCATAATTTTAATACTTTGAGTTAAAAGTTTTTAACTTAATAATTAACCAAATTTTAAGTATCCATTCAAAATTAAATGATATTAATAAAAAAGAGTTTTGATTTTTATATTAAATCTAGTATTCATCTGGGAATTTGTGTGATTTGTTTGTATTTGGTAAATGTTTTAAAACATGATATTGAAGTTGATTATTTGATAATAACTTTTCTTTTTAGTTCAACCATCATAGTATACAATTTTATAAAATATGGATATAATCTTCCAAACTATTCAACGTCAAAAAATTCTGTTTTAAAAACGATTAAGTTTTTAAGTTTTTTTTGTGGATTTGCCTTGATTTATACTTTATTTTTTTTAAAATTTTATACACTATTATTTGGAACTTTTCTTTTTTTTATATGCATTTTATATGTTTTTCCTGTGGGAAATTCAAAACTAAATTTTAGAAATTTAAGGAAGGTGAAATTATTTTTAGTTGCATTTTGCTGGAGTGCGTCAACTGTTTTTTTACCTTTAATAGAAAACGGATTAAATAATTATTATTTCACTTTGATATTTTCTTTTCAAATATTTTGTTTAGTAATTATCTATACCATTCCATTTGAGATTAGAGATCTTCAAAATGATTCAATAGAATTACAAACAATTCCTCAAATTTTTGGTATTAAAAAATCTAAAAATATATGCTATTTCTTAATTATGGTATTTTCACTTCTCTCTTTTATTAATAGTGGGCTTGGAGCTAACTTTCTATCAGATATAGTTCTCTCTTTTATACTGTTTTTTATAATTTATATAACCAAAAAAAATCAGTCAGAATATTTCTCAAGTTTTTGGGTTGAATCAGTCCCTATATATTGGTTAATGTTTTGTGTTTTGCTTGAATAAGAGTCTACTTTATTGAATCCTTTAAAACTTTGTCTTTTAATCCTTCTTTATATTTCAATATATTTTTTAAGATTTTAGGATCACTTGTTCCAATAATTTTAGCAGCTAATATTCCAGCGTTTTTACTTCCGTTTAAAGCTACTGTTGCAACCGGAACACCACCTGGCATTTGAAGAATTGAAAGTATAGAATCCCATCCATCAATAGAGTTTCTAGATTTAACAGGAACACCAATTACTGGCAGTGGTGTAATTGATGCAATCATTCCAGGTAAATGAGCAGCACCACCTGCTCCTGCTATAATTACAGAATATCCATTTTTATGTGCTTTTTTACCATATTCCATCATCTTCTCAGGTGTTCTGTGAGCCGAAACTATTTCAGCATCATTTTCAACACCTAATTCATTTAAGATATCTATAGCCTCTTGCATAATTGGAAGATCTGATTTACTTCCCATAATGATTCCAACTTTTGCCATATTTAATTAGTTTTAATTTTAATTAATTCTTTTATATTTTTTGCTCTTTTTAATCCACTCTCAAGTTCAGTATCAATTACTGTAATATGCCCCATCTTTCTATTTGGTTTTGTTTCTTTTTTACCATAAATATGAATTTTAACATTATCAAACTTCATTGCCTCATCAATCCCTTCATAAATAACATCACCATTGTAACCCTCATCCCCGACTAAGTTAGCCATAATTGTATAAACACTTGATTTAGAACATCCTAATGGTAAATTAAGTATTGAACTTATGTGTTGGTCAAATTGAGAGTTGATACACCCTTCAATTGAATAATGTGCACTATTGTGAGGTCTGGGTGCAACTTCATTAACTAAAATTTCGTCATTTTGAGTTAAAAACATTTCAACCGCTAGTAAACCAACTTGTTTAAATGTTTTGGACACTTTCAATGCAACTTTTTCAGCTTTTATCCTTAACTCTTCACTAATTTGGGCTGGACAAACAACGAACTCTACTTGATTAGAAGTTTCATTAAACATCATTTCTACAATTGGAAAAATTTCAATTTCACCATTTTGATTTCTTGCAATAGTTGTAGCTAATTCTTTTTTAAAAGGAATTAATTCTTCAATTATAAATGGTGATTCGGGTAAATTTTTTAAATCTTTTTCAGACTTTAAAATTTTCACACCATATCCGTCGTATCCAAACTTTGTTTTTTTCCATACGCACGGAAAGTTAAGTTTGCTTAAGTCTTTTAATGAATTGTGAAATTTAAATTTTGCAGAAGGTATACCATTATCAATAAAGAATTTTTTTTGGAGAGACTTATCTTGAATAATTCTAAGAGTAGAAGAATTCGGAAAAACTTTAATGCCCTCTTTTTCTAGTTTTTCTAATGCCTCAACGTTGATATGTTCAATCTCATAAGTTACTAAATCACAAGTTTTACCAAAATTATATACTGAATCAAAGTCCATTAGATTTCCTTTTGTGAATTTAGAACATAGATTTTTACATGGAGAATCTGCGCTAGGATCAAGGATGTTTGTTTTAATACTTAATCTCGATGTTACCTGAAGCAACATTTTACCTAATTGTCCTCCACCTAGAATACCTAAAGTGAAATTGGATGTCGAGTAATTCATTTTACTTATTATTAGGCAAAAATACATTAAAATGTTATTAGGGATAAAATTATTTAACTATTCATTTTGAGGTATATTTGTAATTTAAAATCTTTAATATTATGATTAATTTAATTCTTTTTGGTAAGCCTGGTTCTGGAAAAGGCACTCAAGCTGAATTTGTAAAACAAAAATACGATTTGGTTCATATCTCTACTGGAGATGTTTTTAGATATAATATTTCAAAAAATACAGATTTAGGTGTGCTAGCAAAATCTTATATGGACAAGGGAGATCTTGTTCCAGATGAAGTAACTATAAAAATGCTTGAAGCTGAAGTCGAAAAATTCAATAATGCTAAGGGTTTTATTTTTGATGGATTTCCTAGAACAACTACTCAAGCTAAGATTTTAGATGATTTCTTAGATTCAAAACGGATGAGTATATCGATGACTATAGCTCTTGAGGTTGATGAAGGTTTATTAATTGATAGATTGATTAATAGGGGGAGAGACAGTGGCAGAGCCGATGATCAGGATAGATCTAAAATTCAAAACCGATTTGATGAATACAACAATAAAACAGCCCCATTAATTAGTTTTTATAAAAATCAAAATAAGTTTTATCAGATCGATGGTGTTGGTGAAATAAACGATATAAGCTCAAGAATTTTTGAAACTATAGATAATAATATAAGATGACAGAGGGTAACTTTGTAGATTATGTAAAGGTTAATATCTATTCAGGAAATGGAGGAAAAGGATCTGCACATTTTAGACGTGAAAAATATATTACCAAAGGAGGACCAGATGGTGGAGATGGTGGTAGAGGAGGTCATATAATTTTTGTAACTGACAAATCACTTTGGACATTGTATCATTTCAAATTTAAAAAGCATTTTAAATGTGGTCATGGTGGTGATGGAAGTGGAAGTAGAAGTACAGGAGCTGATGGAGAAGATGTAATAATTAGAGTTCCAATAGGAACAGTTATTAAGGATTTTAAAACGAATAATATAATTCATGAAACTATTGAAGATGGTGAAGAAAAAATTATTTTAAAAGGTGGAAAAGGTGGCCTAGGTAATTGGAATTTTAGATCTTCAACCAACCAGGCTCCAAGATATGCACAGCCCGGAATTAAGGGAGATGAAAAACAATTAGTATTAGAGCTAAAGCTATTAGCTGATGTTGGACTTGTAGGATTTCCCAATGTAGGAAAATCTACATTACTTAAAACTCTAACTTCAGCAAAACCTAAAATTGGTAATTATGAGTTTACTACATTAAAACCTAATTTAGGGATCGTAGAATATAGGGACTTTAAATCATTTGTTATTGCTGATATACCTGGAATAATAGAGGGAGCTTCTGAGGGCAGAGGTTTAGGTCATTATTTTTTAAGACATATTGAAAGAAATTCAGTTTTATTATTTCTTTTATCATCTGAATCAGACGATGTAGTTAAACAATATGAAGTTTTATTAAACGAATTAAAAAAATACAACCCTGAACTTCTTGATAAGCAAAGACTTATAGCTATCTCTAAATCAGATTTATTAGATGAAAAACAAATAAGTAAGATCAAAAAAAATATTTCAAATAAAATTAAAAATGTTCCTTTTGAGTTTATTTCATCTGTTTCTAATATTGGTTTAATCGAAATTAAAGATTTAATGTGGAAAGTATTAAATGAAGATATTTAAATTAGAATTTTAGTAGTTTATGAAAGTTCATTTTATTGCCATAGGAGGGAGTGCGATGCATAATTTAGCAATCGCACTACATTTAAAAGGTTACAATGTTACAGGCAGTGATGATTCGATATTTGAACCCTCAAAATCTAGATTAAAAAAGTACGGTCTGCATCCCGAAAAGATAGGGTGGGATAGGTCTAGGATTTCTGATGATATTGATTGTGTTATCCTTGGAATGCACGCAAAAGAAGATAACCTTGAACTTCAAGAGGCAAAGAAAAAATCAATAAAAATATATTCATACCCAGAATTTATTTATGAAATGTCAAAAGAAAAAACAAGAGTTGTTATCGGAGGCAGTCATGGTAAAACTTCAATAACAGCAATGGTATTACATGTGCTTAGTAATAATGGTATTTCAGTTGATTATATGGTTGGAGCTCAATTAAAAGGGTTTGAAACTATGGTTCACTTGACTGAAGAAAATGATTTTATCTTGCTTGAGGGAGATGAATATCTTTCATCACCAATAGACAGAAGACCTAAGTTTCATTTATATAAACCTAACATAGCATTATTAAGTGGGATTTCATGGGATCATATTAATGTTTTTCCATCTAAAGAAGAATATTCAAAACAATTTAAATTTTTTTTAGATACAATAACCTCAGGTGGTGTTATTGTTTATAATCAGACAGACTCAGCACTTAGTAAAATGGTGTTAAATTGTAGTAATTCTTTAAGAAAATTAGAGTATTCTGTCCCAAATCATTTTATAGAAAATGGGATTTCCTATTTATCTACTGATGAGGGCGATCTACCTTTAAAAATATTTGGAGAACATAACTTAAGTAATCTTTCTGGAGCTAAACTGATTTGTCAGCTTATGGGAGTTCATGAAGAGGAATTTAATCAATCCATAATCACATTTGAGGGTGCCGATAAAAGATTAGAGCCATTATTGTTAGAAAATGACAGGGCTTTTTTTAAGGACTTTGCTCACTCACCAAGTAAGGTAAAAGCAACTACAAAAGCCATAAAAAATCAATTTAAAAATAGAAAACTGATTACACTTCTAGAACTACATACATTCAGTAGTTTAAATGAAAATTTTATTGGTGAATATAGAGATACTCTCGAAAGTGCAGACATAAAAATTCTATTTTATGATCCTAGTGCCGTAGAAAAAAAAGGATTAAAAAATATTTCTGAAACTAAAATTAAAAATGCATTTAATGATAATAATTTGATTGTGTTTTCTAATTCAAATCTTTTAAAGAGTTTTTTAAAAGAACAGGAATATGTAAATTCTAATTTATTATTTATGAGTTCAGGAAATTATGCTTCCTTGAACTTAGATGAAATAAAAGACCTTGTCAAGAATAGCCAATGAAAAATATTAAACATATTTTTTTTGATTTAGATCATACTCTTTGGGATTTTGAAAAAAACTCATCCCTTACTTTTAAGTTCTTGATAAAAAAATATGATTTGAATGTAAGTCTCGAACATTTTTTAAAGATATACATGCCAATAAATTTTTCTTTATGGGACCTTTACCGAGATGAGAAGATTACAAAACAATATTTAAGATACAATAGGTTAAAGATGACTTTCGAGAAATTAAATATTGAAGTTAGCGATACAATAATTGATAAAATATCTGAGAACTATATTAAACATCTTCCTGATAATAATTTTTTATTGAACAACGCAGTTACCATTTTAGATTATTTGTATCCTAAATATAAATTACACATAATTACAAATGGATTTCATAAAGTACAACATTCAAAAATTATTAATTCCGGATTAGATAAGTATTTCGATTGTATTATTGATTCTGAATCTGTTGGTGTAAAAAAGCCACATTCAAAAATCTTTCAAAATGCCTATAATAAATCTAATGCTAGTAGTTTAAAGGATTGCTTAATGATAGGTGATAATTATGAGGCAGATATTTTAGGAGCTCTAAACAATGGATTTGAGGCTATTCACTTAAATTCAAATAATCAAGCTCTTCACAACAGTTGTATTGTAATAAATGATCTAATTGAATTAAAAGAAATTCTTTAATTAGTAGTTTTTTTGTCTAACCATCTCATAAAGAATGGTGCCACAAGCTACTGAAACATTAAGGGATTCGATTTTACCGTACAATGGAATCTTAATCAGGTGATCACATAAGTTTATAACCGAGTTTGATAAGCCTTTTCCCTCAGAGCCCATGATAATGGCCTGTCTATTATTAAAATTTGTTTCATAGATATCTTTTTCAGACTTTTCTGAAGCACCATAAACTTTGATATCGTGTTGTTTTAATAGAAAAATAGCATCTTTTATGTGAGAAACTTTACAAATAGGGACGTTGAAAATTGCACCAGAGGATGTTTTAATTGTATCTCCATTGACTGGAGCACTACCACTAGATTGAATAACAATACAATCTACACCAGTGCATTCAGCAGTTCTGACTATAGCACCAAAATTTCGAACATCTGATAATTGATCTAAAATAAGTATTGATAAATTCTCTGAATTGGAGTTAATTAAATTACTTAAATCGTCTATAGATAAAAAATCTATCGGGGATATCGTAGCTACAACGCCTTGATGATTTTTAGGTGTAAGTCTGTTTAGTTTTTCTATTGGAACGTAAGAGATTTCAATGGATTTTTTATTTAGTTTTTTAATAAGTTCAAATCCATTTTTGTTATTTAAACCTCTTTGAATAAAAACTCTATTTAGGGACTTTTCAGAATCTAAAGCTTCAATAATAGCTCTAATCCCAAAAATTAAGGTTTCTTTTTCTTTATGCATTAAATAGAGTTAAAGTAGGTTACCATTTTTATCAAACTTTCTTTTTTCTTGATATTTAATTTATTAGATTTTTTATATTTTTTTAAAAGCTTCGAGTCAAAAATATTCATTGAAACTAATTTTTTAAACGAATTTGGAACGGAATACCAATTATTGTCTTTTAAAATTAAAAATTCACTGGCTTCTGCCCATTTAGGTTTTGGTGTTTTGGAAAAACCAGTTGTAGGAGCAGCAGCACCAGTTTCTACCGGCATTTTTATTACTTTTTTAGGAAAATAATATAAAGAGATGTTCTCTAACTCAATGCAATTTTCAAGAATTGCTAGAATCTGCTCATTATTCAAATTAATAGAGTGAAGGTTGTAGTTTTTATTGTTCATTTGAACAGTAACAGATTTATTAATGTCTATTAGTGACGCTGGAGAATTAAAATTCTTTTTTATTTCAAATTTTTGAGTTCCAACATTGAGTCTAGTTAAAACATCGTACTCTTTTCCGTTATTGAAAACAATTTTACCTTTTGTGAACTCCTCATTGAGATAAGGCGAGCCTTCGGCCTCACTGTAATCTCTTTTCATTAATTTTCTTAATACAACATTACCACCACTAAATAAGTCATCTGTTGTAACGCTACCTATTCCGTAGTCTTGTCCATAGTTATATGTAAATGATATAGTTAGAATAAATATTGATATTATAATTTTTTTCATTTTATTTTTTTCTAGATTTGACCTCTAAGATAGATATAAAGTTTAATTTATATTTTTCTCTATCTTATATATTGATCCATAAAAAAAGCGCTCCAAAGAGCGCTTTTTTATATATAGAGTGAATTACTAAAATTATTTAGTATCCCACCATACTTTTGAATCTTGACTGTAACCTGATATTTTTGCTACAGCAGCATCATGGTTAGCTTTGTTAGCACTAGCAGTTCTAGCACCGTAACCATATCTAACTGGAATTCCAGTTCCTGTTAAAGCATCAGTTGCAGGAGTTAAAACTGGATAATCCAATCTTCTCCACTCTGACCATGATTCGTATCCTTGCATGTATAGAGCAACCCACTTTTCAGTAGCCATTGTTTCCATAGAAACAGGAGCAACTGAAGCAAGGTAAGCAGCAGCATCAGCAGATGCAACACCCCATTGTGCATGAGAAGCAGCAATACCTAATTCATACCATGTTTGAGCATCACCAGCTAAACCAGTCCATCCTCTTAAGTGAGCTTCTGCATATGAGAAACATACTTGAGCATATGAGAAAATCATACCACCAGCGTTTGTACCGTCGTAAATGACAGCAGAAGGTAAGAATGAAATTCTAGTTTGTAATATACCAGGGTTTAATACTCCATAAGGCATACCAGCATATGTGTTTCCACCGTATTCAACATAGTCGATTTTAGATGTATCTCCAGTTGCACTTACAACAGGAGCAGCATACTTAGCTAATCTAGGATCACTGTTTGCAAATAAATGGTCTACCATTACATCACTAGCAGCAAAGTCTTCTCTAGATTGAAATCTATCTTGCCATGGGTTATCATTATCATCAGCTACAGTGTATGGGTAATGCATGTTATCAGCATTACTAGTTAATACACCACCAGCGATAGCTTCTTTGAACTTAGCTTGAGCAGTACCTGGGTCAACATCAGCCATTCTCATAGCCATAACCATTTTCATAGTATTACCAAACTGTCTCCATTTAGCAGCATTACCATTAAACATGAAGTCTCCTGAAAGACCACCACCATCTAAGAAACCTAATGCTGCATCAATTTCAGCAAGTAAACCAGCATAAATAGCTGATTGGTCATCAAACTTAGGCTTTAAGTTATCAACTCCCTGAAGAGCTTCAGAGTAAGGTATTGCACCCCATCTATCTGTCATAACTTGCATCATGTAAACTTTTAATAGATGCGCTACACCTTTTTGCATTCCTACAGAACCTGACGATGAATAGTCAGAAGCATTCTCAGAATTGTTAAGGTTAATAACGGTTTGTAAGTCCATTAATGGACCAGTGTAAAAACCGTCGAAATTCCATTGGATTGTTTCATAACATGAGTCTTCATTATATGTAATCTCAGAAACTTGCTGAGATAATAATAAAGGATTCACATCACTCACAAGCCCTGGAAGATTTCTCATTGCACTTGTGATAAGCGCACCAGTGTTGGCTTTAGAAATTGCGTTTGGGTTTAAATTTTCATCCCCAAAGTCTACATTTTCACAGGACACGAACAATAAGCTACTTATTGTTAACAGTCCGATTATTTTTTGAATTTGTGTTTTCATTATTTATAATAATTTATAATTAGAATTTAAGGCTTACGTTAAGACCAACTGATCTTGCTGATGGCAACTGACCACCCTCACTAGCGTAATTACTACCAGACCATCCACTACCAAGTTCAGAAGGATCTAAACCAGGAGTTTTTGCTCCTCTGTAATCACCCCAATCAGTTGTTTCTGAAAGTATAGCTAAATTGTTTCCAATTAATGCTACATTAATTCCAGTGAATGGAGTATTTGATAGTTTATCACCATCAAATGTGTAACCAAGTCTTACTTGTCTTAATTTAACGAATGAAGCATCAACTAACCAAAGATCATCTCTAGTCCAGTTACCCCATGCCCAGCTGTTAGGATCTCTATAGAAATCAGCAACAGATCCATCAGCATATACACCTACTTGGTGAATACCACCACCCGCACTTACAGGATCTCTTTTAGGATTTCCTTTGTCGTTAAGACCAGCAGTATACTCGTGTAGACCAGCTCCCATTGAGAACATGTCTGTTACAGAGTGGTATAAACCACCTTCTTGGAAATCAATACCAATTGCTAAATCCCAATTCTTGTAAGTTAAGTTAGAAGTAATACCACCAGTGTAGTCCGGCATAATATTACCTAATAATTGGTTGTTTTCATATCTGTGGTTACCACTTGCGTAGTATACCCAGTTTCCATTATCATCTTTTAACCTTTTTCTTCCATATAACATTCCCCACTCTTCACCAACAATTTCTTGAAGGTCCATACTTGACCATGATAACCATGAGTTAAGTATATTTCTTTCAATACCAGGGTAAATGAAATCTACCATTTTTTCTAATGTAGCGAAGTTAACAGAAACATCCCATCTTAAATCATCAGTAAGAATTGGCGTACCTGAAACCATAACCTCAACACCAGTTGAAGAAGTAATTTTTGAATTTACACTAAGTCCAGTATATCCAGTACCACCTGCAGCAGTAACTGCTACTGGTAATTTAGAATCTTCTCTATCAAAGTAAGTAAAGTCAAATCCTAATCTATTATCTAGGAATCTCATTTCAAGTCCAAATTCAGTTTCAACTCTCATACCACCCGTTAATTGTGGATTGGCTAGAGTATTTGGAACAGCAAGTGATGCAAGTGATCCATATGCTGTACCTGATGAATATGTTGGACTTGTAGCGTAAGTTCCAGGGAAAATAGGAGCTTCAGCGTAACTTGCTCTTAATTTACCGAAACTAACACCATCAAGATCTAATAATTTATCAAATAAGAAACTACCCGTTACTGAGTATGTTTCAATTCTGTTATTCATTGAATCTGCAGTAGAACTCCAGTCAAAACGGTAAGAACCGTCTAAATATAACATGCTGTCATATCCTAGAGATACAGATGCGTATGCTGATCTACCGCTATTGTTAGTTCTATAAGTAGAGTAGCTAGGCTTGTCCTTAGAGTTAGCAATAGTATAGAAATCAGGAATTGCTAAACCACCAGATGTAGAAGCACTTGTACTAATTGATCTGTACTGTCTAGCTCCGTAACCAACGATAGCATTTACATCAAAGTTAGATGTAATAGCTTTAGAGTAATTTAATCTAGCTCTCAATTCATTTTGTTCAGAAACAAAAGAACCTTCTCCATAAGAAGCTTGAGTACTTAATGTATTTACACCAATGTAACCTCTATTCCAACTAGTTCTGTTGTAAGCTCTTCTGTTAACTTCAATATTAGCAGATAATCCATCCATAATATCATAGTTAAATCCGAAGTTTCCAGAATATGTAGAATTTTCGTTGTTGTTAGTATTTTGGTACTGCTCGTAGTGAGGAGCATCCCAATACTGTGGACGTGCATTTCTAGCAGATCTTCTATTCCAAGTATAAAAAGCACCTTCATAGTGATAGTTATTCTTTAGTCTATCCATATCTAGCTGTCTTTGCCACCACTGGCTGAAGTTTGACTGTAAACTTCCGTATCCACTGCTAACGTAGTTGTCAGTGTTTTGAATTCTTGCATTTAATGCAGAATACATAGTTAGTTTATCAGAAAGATCAACTGATCCATTAATGTTAACATCATAGGTGTCTCTTGCAGCATTAGGAACTGGAAGCGTTGCTTGTGTAGCACGTCCAGTTGCTCTGAAGCTATAATCTTCACCACCTTTTCCAAAAGAAACACTTGTAGTTGAAGTAACTCCTGTTTCGAAGAAATTCTTAATGTTGTTAGGATTCGGTGACCAAGGTCTTAATTCACCAAAATTTGGGTGATTAGGAATCCATGAATCCCAGTGACGAGCTAAAGTACCATCTAATCTAGGTCCCCAAGATTCATCAGCTGCGTAGTAAGGAATATTTTGTCCTTGGAATGCTGCCCACGACGCAGGGTCAGTAGCAGGATTATAAGAAAAAGTATCCCATGCTTGATCGTATCCACCACCGTACTCATTTTGGTAAGGGTGTAATCTACTAATTGTAGAAGCAACAGTGTTGTGATCTACAGAAATGTAAGTTTCACCAGCTTGTGCTTTTTTAGAAGTAATTACAATTACACCACTTCTTGCTTCTGAACCATATAATGCAGTTGCAGCAGCACCTTTAAGTACAGTAATGTTGTCTATGTTATCAGTATTAATATCAGTAGAAGACATTTTAATACCATCTACAACGTATAATACATCTTGCTCACCTCTAAGTCTAATAGCACTTGGTTCAAAAGTTGAACTTGTTCCAGAAATAACCTGAACACCTGCAACTTTACCAGCAAGAGCTGTTTTAAAATCAAGTTGCTTAGTTTTAGTTAAAGCAGAACCTTCTACCTTTTGTTGTGCATAACCTAAAGATTTTGCTTCTCTAGTAATACCAAGTGCAGTAACAACAACTTCTTCAAGCGCGTTGTCTGCAGCAAGTGTTACATTTAGAGTAGCAGAAGCTCCAACAGTTACTTTTTGAGTTGTAAATCCTACATAGCTTACTGAAAGTACATCACCTTCATTTGCCATAATAGAATAAACACCATCAAAGTCAGTAGTCACACCATTAGATGTACCATCAACAAGGACAGTTGCACCAGGAAGAGGAACCCCAGCACTGTCAGAAACAGTACCAGAAACACTTTTCTGTGCAAAACTCCATTGAAACATTATCATAAAAGATAACGTTAAAAACTTTAATAAATTTGTTTTCATATTTTGTTAATTATTATTTGATCTGCAAAAATGTTAATAAAAAGTTAATAAACCAACGTATAATTAAAAAAAAACACAAATATTGATATATATTTATTTAAATCACATAATTATTAACAATTTAATAATTTTTGTATATCAAAAATATCATATTTATTATTTCATATGGTTATATATGATGATTTTTGAGTATTTAATAAAAGGTTTTTAAAATTATTTCCCCAAGAACTCTATTTATAACTATTCTATTTTTTTTGTTAAATTCTTAACATTTTGATGGTTTACACGGTTTTTTTTGAATAATCAATTTTGTTAATTATGAAAGGACATATATAATAGGTATACTTTAAACCTTAAAATTTTAAATATTTTTTAGTCTATCTGTTTGATTAATTGTAAAATTAAATTACATTTGCACGCCCAAATAAGGGAAAAGTAAATACAAATTATGCCTACAATATCGCAGTTAGTGAGAAAAGGAAGAAAAAAGATTACTAAAAAAAGTAAGTCTGCTGCCTTAGTTTCTTGTCCTCAAAAAAGAGGTGTTTGCACGAGAGTTTATACAACAACACCTAAAAAACCTAACTCAGCTATGAGAAAAGTAGCTAGGGTCAGATTAACAAATGGAACAGAAATTAATGCATATATTCCAGGTGAAGGTCATAATTTACAAGAGCACTCAATAGTACTTGTTAGAGGAGGTAGAGTAAAAGATCTTCCTGGTGTAAGATACCATATTGTTAGAGGTGCTTTAGATACTGCTGGTGTTGAAGGAAGATTACAACGAAGATCAAAATACGGAGCAAAGCGTCCGAAAAAATAAATTATTAACTGATGACGTTCAATATATTATTGAACCTCTCAAAAACTGAAATAAATGAGAAAAAGTAAGGCAAAGAAAAGACCATTACTACCAGATTCAAGGTTTAATGATCAACTTGTTACTAGATTTGTCAACAACTTAATGTGGAGTGGTAAAAAATCCACAGCCTTTAAAATATTTTATGATGCAATCGACATCATAGAAGAAAAGAAACAAAATGACGAAAAAACTGCACTTCAAGTTTGGAAGGACGGTTTATCTAACGTCATGCCCCACGTAGAAGTTCGAAGTAGAAGAGTAGGTGGAGCAACTTTTCAAATTCCAATGCCAATCAGACCTGATAGAAAAATTTCAATGGCTATGAAATGGTTGATTTCATATGCTAGAAAACGAAATGAAAAATCTATGGCTCTCAAGCTTGCATCTGAAATACTTGCAGCTGAAAAAGAAGAGGGTGCTGCTGTTAAAAAAAGAGTAGATGTTCACAAGATGGCAGAGGCTAATAAAGCATTTTCACACTTTAGATTTTAATTTAAAATGGCAAGAGATTTAAAATATACAAGAAACATTGGTATTGCTGCTCACATTGATGCAGGTAAAACAACTACAACAGAACGTATACTTTTTTATACTGGTGTTAGTCATAAGATTGGTGAAGTACATGATGGTGCTGCAACAATGGATTGGATGGAACAAGAACAAGAAAGAGGAATTACAATTACATCTGCTGCCACAACTTGTACATGGGATTTTCCTACAAACCAAGGTGAAAAATTACCTGATTCTAAACCATACCATTTTAATATTATTGATACTCCTGGTCACGTTGACTTTACTGTTGAAGTAAATCGATCACTTCGAGTTCTTGATGGTTTAGTATTTTTATTTAGTGCTGTTGATGGTGTTGAACCTCAATCTGAAACTAACTGGAGATTAGCTGATAATTACAAGGTTCCTCGAATGGGATTTGTTAATAAAATGGATAGACAAGGTTCAAACTTTTTAAATGTTTGTAACCAAATTAAAGATATGCTGAAATCTAATGCAGTACCTATTGTTCTTCCAATTGGAGAAGAGGATAATTTTAAAGGTATTGTTGATCTAGTTAAAAACCAAGCTATTGTTTGGCATGAAGAAAAAATGGGAGCAACCTTTGATGTTATTGATATTCCTGATGATATGAAAGACGAGGTTGAGGAATATAGAGCTAACCTAATTGAAGCGGTTGCTGAATATGATGACGCTTTATTAGAAAAATTCTTTGAAGACCCTGATTCAATTACTGAAGAAGAAGTACATGAAGCTCTTAGAAAAGCTACACAAGATATGAGTATCATACCTATGATTTGTGGTTCTGCTTTTAAAAATAAAGGTGTTCAATTTCTTCTAGATGCTGTGTGTAGATATTTACCATCTCCACTTGATAAAGAAGCAATTATAGGAACTGACCCCAAAACAGATAATGAAATTGAAAGAAAACCATCTGTCAGTGAACCATTTTCAGCTTTGGCTTTTAAAATTGCTACAGATCCTTATGTTGGTAGATTAGCTTTTTTCAGAGTTTATTCAGGAAAACTTGATGCAGGATCATATGTATTAAACAATAGATCTGGCAATAAAGAACGTATTTCAAGAATTTTCCAAATGCATGCTGATAAACAAAACTCTATTCCTTTAATTGAGGCTGGAGATATCGGAGCAGCTGTTGGTTTTAAAGACATTAAGACAGGTGATACATTATCTGCAGAAAAAAGTCCTATTGTTTTAGAAAGCATGGTGTTTCCTGATCCGGTAATTGGTATTGCTGTTGAACCTAAAACAAAAGCAGATGTAGATAAACTTGGTATGGCGCTTGGTAAGTTAGCCGAAGAAGATCCTACTTTCCAAGTAAAAACTGATGAAGCATCTGGTCAGACTATTATTTCTGGAATGGGTGAGTTACACCTAGATATTCTTGTAGATAGGCTAAAAAGAGAATTTAAAGTTGAGGTTAACCAAGGTCAGCCACAAGTTGAATACAAAGAAGCTATAACTGCTCAAGCTAATCACCGTGAGGTTTATAAAAAACAATCAGGTGGTAGAGGAAAGTTCGCAGATATAGTATTTACAATTGAACCAGCAGAGGATGGTAAGTCAGGTTTAGAATTTATCAATCTTATTAAAGGTGGTAATATTCCAAGAGAATTCATTCCATCTGTTGAAAAAGGATTTAAAGAAGCAATGAAAAATGGTCCTTTAGCTGGGTTTGAAATGGATGCAATGAAGGTCACTTTAAAAGACGGTTCTTTTCATGCTGTTGATTCTGATTCCCTTTCATTTGAGCTTGCGGCTAAGTTAGGATTTAAAAATTCTGCTAAACAAGCTAAATCCGTAATAATGGAACCAATTATGAAATTAGAGGTTTTAACCCCTGAAGAAAATATGGGTGATGTTGTTGGTGATTTAAATAGAAGAAGAGGTCAAGTAAATAGTATGGATGATAGAGCAGGATCAAAAGTAGTTAAAGCACAAGTTCCTCTTTCTGAAATGTTTGGTTATGTTACTGCACTTAGAACATTAAGTTCAGGTCGTGCGACATCAACTATGGAGTTTGACCACTATGCAGCAACTCCACAAAATGTTTCAGAACAGGTAATTAAATCAATAAAAGGAGATAACGAATAATACCAATACAATGAGTCAAAAAATTAGAATAAAATTAAAATCATACGACTTCAATTTGGTTGACAAGTCTGCCGAGAAAATCGTAAAGACTGTTAAGACTACTGGGGCTATTGTAACAGGTCCAATACCTTTACCAACACACAAGAAAATTTTCACTGTGTTGAGATCACCTCATGTAAACAAAAAATCAAGAGAACAATTTCAATTGTCTTCATACAAAAGACTTTTAGATATATATAGTTCTTCATCAAAAACAATTGACGCTTTAATGAAGTTAGAACTTCCAAGTGGAGTTGAGGTTGAAATTAAAGTATAATTTAAAAAATAAAAAGCAATGTCCGGGTTGATAGGAAAAAAAATAGGAATGACAAGTATATTTGACGATAAAGGGAAAAATATTCCCTGTACTGTCATTGAGGCTGGTCCTTGTGTCGTTACTCAAATTAAAACTAATGAAGTAGATGGTTATAATGCTGTTCAATTAGGTTTTAATGATAAAAACGAAAAACATTCAAACAAGTCTGAGGCAGGTCATTTCTCAAAATCAAAATCTTCAGCTAAATATAAGCTAGTTGAATTCCAAAACTTTGATCAAGAACTGAATTTAGGTGACTCAATCTCTGTTGATCATTTTACTGAAGGTGAATTTGTTGATGTTTCTGGAAATTCTAAAGGTAAAGGATTCCAAGGTGTTGTTAAGAGACATGGTTTTGCTGGAGTTGGTCAAGCAACACATGGTCAACATAACAGATTAAGAGCTCCAGGTTCTATCGGTGCTGCTTCATATCCTGCAAGAGTTTTTAAAGGTATGAGAATGGCAGGTAGAATGGGTAATGAAAAAGTTACAGTACAAAACTTAAGAGTTTTAAAAGTAGTTTCTGAAAAGAACTTACTTGTACTTAAAGGATGTGTCCCAGGACACAAAAACTCTTATGTAATAATTAGAAAATAATGAAATTATCTGTATTAAACATAAAAGGTAAAGAAACTGGAAGATCGGTAGAACTTTCAAAATCTATTTTTGAAGTAACTCCAAATGATCATGCTGTTTATTTAGACGTTAAAAGATACTTGGCAAATAATCGTCAGGGAACAAATAAAACTAAAGAAAGAGCTGAAATTACTGGGAGTACAAGAAAAATTAAAAAACAAAAAGGAACAGGTACTGCCAGAGCAGGTAGTATCAAGAATCCATTGTTTAGAGGTGGTGGAACGATTTTTGGCCCTAGAGTCAGATCTTATTCTCAAAAATTAAATAAAAATGTAAAGAGATTAGCTAGAAAGTCTGCGTTAAGTATAAAAATGAAAGACAAAGCAATCTCAGTTGTTGAAGATTTCGACTTTAAAACTCCAAAAACTAAATCATTTACTGATATTATCAGTGCTTTAGGGTTAAATGATAAAAAAGCCTTATTTGTTTTAGGTGGGGTTAATAAGAATGTTTATCTATCATCAAGAAATTTAGAAAAAAGTAATGTTGTAACTAATTCTGAAATAAGTACATATAGTATTATGAATGCTCAACATTTAATTTTCCTGGAAAGCTCATTAGAACAAATTGAATCAAATTTAAGTTAGTATGAATATTTTACTTAAACCAGTTATTACAGAAAAAGCTACTGCTGATAGTGAATTAAAAAATAGGTTTACTTTTTTAGTTGATACTAATGCAAATAAGGTTCAAATAAAAAAAGCAGTTGAAGAAACATATGGTGTTTCTGTAGATAAAGTTAGAACCATGAGATATGGTGCTGAAAGAAGAACAAGATATACTAAAACAGGTATTCAAAGAGGGAAGTCTGTAACTACAAAAAAAGCTGTAGTTCAAATTTCTGAAGGTGATACCATTGATTTTTATAACAAACTTTAAAATATTAGATAATGTCAGTTAAAGCGCTAAAGCCGATTACGCCGGGACAAAGAGGAAGAGTTGTTAATGGATATGACACTATTACAACCAACAAGCCTGAAAAGAGTTTACTTGCTCCAAAGAAACGTACTGGAGGAAGAAATAGCCAGGGTAAAATGACTATGAAATACATCGGTGGTGGTCATAAAAAAAGATATAGAATTATTGACTTCAAAAGAAATCGTCATAATGATGTTGCTGAAGTTTTATCGATTGAGTATGATCCAAACAGATCTGCATTTATAGCTTTAACAAAATTTGACGATAATGAAAAAAGGTATATAGTTGCACTTAAAGGTTTAAAAGTTGGAGATAAAGTTGTTTCAGGTTTAAAAAAATCCCCTGATGTTGGAAATTGCATGCCACTTTCTGATATTCCTCTTGGTACTATAATTTCATGCATTGAAATGCGTCCCGGAAAAGGTGCTGCTATTGCTAGAAGTGCTGGTTCTTTTGCTCAATTAATGGCAAAAGATGGAAAATTTGTAACTGTTAAATTACCCTCTGGTGAAACAAGAATGATACTTTCAACATGTTATGCAACTGTTGGGTCTGTTTCAAATTCCGATCATCAGTTAACGGTATTCGGAAAAGCTGGTTCAAAGCGTTGGTTGGGTAGAAGACCAAGAACTCGTCCAGTTGCAATGAACCCTGTTGATCATCCAATGGGTGGTGGTGAAGGTAGAGCGTCTGGTGGTCACCCAAGATCTAAAAATGGTATTCCTGCTAAAGGGTTTAGAACTAGAGACAAGAAAAAAGCGAGTAATAAATATATAATTGAAAGAAAAAAGAAATAAATGGCACGTTCACTAAAGAAAGGACCTTATGTCCATTATAGTTTGATAAAGAAAGTTCAGAGAAATCTGGATTCAAATAAAAAAACTGTTGTTAAGACATGGTCTAGAGCTTCTATGATTATCCCTGATTTTGTAGGTCAAACAATTGCTGTTCATAATGGACGTCAATTTGTCCCTGTATATATAACAGAAAATATGGTGGGTCATAAGCTTGGAGAGTTTTCTCCAACTCGTTCGTTCCGTGGTCATGCTGGAGCTAAAAACAAAGGAAAGAAATAATTTAATTTGCAATGGGATTAAGAAAAAGACAAAGTGCTGAAAAGATTAAGGAAGCAAAAAAAGAAGTTGCTTTTGCAAAACTTAATAACTGCCCAACTTCTCCTAGAAAAATGAGAATTGTTGCTGATTCAGTAAGAGGAAAAAAAGTTGAAATGGCTTTAACAATCTTAAAGTTTAGTCAGAAAGAAGCATCTAACAAGCTAGAAAAACTTTTAATGTCAGCCATTTCAAATTGGCAAGCTAAAAATGAAGATTCTGATGTTGAGGAAGCTAATTTGTTTGTGAAAGAAATTAGAGTAGACAGCGCTGGTATGTTAAAAAGATTAAGACCTGCTCCACAAGGAAGAGCACATAGAATTAGAAAACGTTCAAATCACGTTACTTTAATATTAGGATCAAAAAATACAATAGATAGTTAATATGGGACAAAAAACAAATCCAATAGGTAATAGGTTAGGTATAATTAGAGGATGGGAATCTAATTGGTACGGAGGAAACGACTATGGTGATAAGCTTGCTGAAGACCAGAAGTTAAGAAATTACGTTTTTGCGAGATTGTCTAAAGCCAGTGTTTCAAGAGTTATTATTGAAAGAACACTCAAATTAGTCACGTTAACTATAACAACTGCAAGACCAGGAATTATAATCGGAAAAGCTGGACAAGAAGTTGATAAATTAAAAGAAGAACTTAAGAAAATATCTGGAAAGGAAGTTCAATTGAATATTATTGAAATTAAACGTCCTGAGTTAGAGGCCCAATTAGTCGGTGCTAGTATTGCTAGACAAATTGAAAGTAGAATTTCTTATCGTAGAGCAATTAAAATGGCTATAGCTGCTTCAATTAGAATGAATGCTGAAGGTATTAAAGTTCAAATTTCCGGTAGATTAAATGGTGCAGAAATGGCACGTTCAGAATCTTATAAAGAAGGAAGAATACCATTATCAACTTTTAGAGCTGATATTGATTATGCTCAAGTTGAAGCTCAAACTACATACGGGAAATTAGGTATAAAAGTGTGGATTATGAAAGGAGAAGTGTATGGGAAGAGAGAATTGTCTCCATTAGTTGGTTTAAGCTTAAAATCAGCAAAATCAAAAGGAGGAAACAAAGGAAGAAAACAAAGAAGAAGATAATTTAATATAAAGTATAAATGTTATCACCGAAAAGAACAAAATTTAGAAAAATGCAGAAAGGCCGAATGAAGGGTCTTTCACAAAGAGGTCATGTACTTTCCAACGGAATGTTTGGGATCAAATCTCTTGATGCATGTTTTTTAACATCAAGACAAATTGAAGCTGCACGTATTGCTGCTACGAGATATATGAAGCGTGAAGGTCAACTGTGGATAAAAATATTTCCAGACAAGCCTATTACTAAAAAACCATTAGAAGTAAGAATGGGTAAAGGTAAAGGTGCTCCGGAGTATTTTGTAGCTGTTGTTAAGCCTGGTAGAATAATGTTCGAAGTTTCTGGTGTTCCAATTGACGTTGCTAAAGAAGCATTAAGATTGGCTGCTCAAAAACTTCCAGTTAAAACAAAGTTTATAATTGCAAGAGATTATCAAGCATAAATTTATAAAATGAAACAAAAAGAAGTTAAAGAATTATCAATTGACGAGTTAAACGAAAAGTTAGTTTCTTTTCAGAAAGAACTTTCTGATTTAAAAATGACTCATGCAATTTCTCCAATTGAAAATCCTATGCAAATCAAAAATTTAAGAAGAACTATTGCAAGAATTAATACTGAATTAACTGTAAGGTCTATTCAAGAATAAAACTTTAGAAATGGAAAAAAGAAATTTAAGAAAAGAAAGAATTGGAATTGTTACTAGTAACAAAATGGAGAAATCTATTGTTGTTTCTGAAGTTAATAAGGTTAAGCATCCAATGTATGGAAAATTCGTTTTAAAGACTAAAAAATATATTGCACACGATCAAGAAAACGAGTGTAATATTGGAGATACAGTAAAAATAATGGAAACAAGACCTCTAAGTAAGTCAAAATGCTGGAGACTTGTTCAAATTTTAGAAAGAGCTAAATAATGGTACAACAAGAATCAAGATTAACTGTTGCTGATAATACTGGTGCAAAAGAAGTACTTACTATTAGAGTTTTGGGAGGAACAAAAAGAAGATATGCTTCTGTTGGTGATAAGATAGTTATTACTGTAAAGCACTCAACTCCTAACGGTACGGTTAAAAAAGGACAAGTTTCAACTGCAGTAGTGGTTAGAACCAAAAAAGAAGTAAGAAGAAAAGATGGATCATACATAAGATTTGATGATAATGCTTGTGTATTATTAGACGCTGCTGGCGAAATGAGAGGAACTCGTGTATTTGGGCCGGTTGCAAGAGAGCTTAGAGATAAAAAGTTTATGAAAATAGTTTCACTAGCACCTGAAGTTTTATAATTATGATAAAAATTAAATTAAAAACTGGAGATCAAGTAAGAGTTTTAGCTGGAGACCACAAGGGTTCTGAAGGTAAGATATCTAAATTGTTTAAGTCAAAAAACTTAGCAATTGTTGAGGGAGTAAATATGGTAAAAAAGCATAATAAACCAAGTTCACAAAATCCAAAAGGAGGTATTACTGAACAAGAAGCTCCAATTCATATTTCTAATTTGTCCCTACTTACATCTAAAGGTGAGACAACTAGAGTTGGATATAAAACAACTGATGGTGTAAAGAATAGAATTGCGTTAAAATCTGATGAAATAATTTAATTATGAGTTACCAACCTAGATTAAAAAAAGAATTTAATGAAAGAATTGTTTCTTCTCTTAAGGAAGAATATTCTTACAGTAATGTAATGATGGTTCCAAAGCTTCAAAAAATAGTAATTAGTAAAGGAGTTGGTGGTGCTGTCGCTGATAAAAAATTAATCGATCATGCAATAGAGGAATTATCAACTATTTCTGGTCAAAAGGCTATTGCAACACTTTCAAAAAAGGACGTTGCTACTTTCAAATTAAGAAAGGGAATGCCAATTGGAGCAAAAGTAACATTAAGATCTGAAAGAATGTACGAGTTTTTAGATAGATTAATTACTACAGCTCTTCCTAGAGTTCGTGATTTTCAAGGAATAAAAGCTTCTGGTTTTGATGGAAGAGGTAACTATAACCTTGGTGTTACTGAGCAAATTATTTTTCCTGAAATTGATATAGATAAAGTAAATAAAATTTCTGGAATGGATATCACATTCGTTACTAGTGCGAAAACTGATAAAGAAGCTAAATCATTATTAACAGAACTAGGTTTACCATTTAAAAAGAATTAATTATGGCTAAAGAATCAATGAAGGCCCGTGAGGTCAAAAGAGCTAAAATGTGTGCTAAATATGCAGTTAAAAGAAAAGCTTTAAAAAAAGCTGGAGATTATGAAGCATTACAAAAGCTACCAAAGAATTCTTCACCTGTAAGAGCTCACAATAGATGTAAACTAACAGGAAGACCAAAAGGTTATATGAGACAGTTTGGTATATCGAGGGTGATGTTTAGAGAAATGGCAAATAAAGGTTTAATCCCAGGAGTTAGAAAAGCTAGCTGGTAAAATAAATTATTAAAATGAATACAGATCCAATTGCAGATTATTTAACAAGAATTAGAAACGCTAATAGTGCTGGTCACAAAGTAGTTTCAATTCCCGCATCGAATGTAAAGAAAGAAATTACTAAGATATTGTTTGATCAAGGTTATATTTTAAGTTACAAATTTGAGAATGATTCAACTCAGGGTAGTATTAAAATTGCATTAAAGTATGATTCTTACACAAAGGAACCTGTAATCAAAAAACTTGAAAGAATTAGCAAGCCTGGTTTAAGAAAATATTCAGATTCGATTGGCCTACCTAGAGTTTTAAACGGATTAGGAACAGCTATTGTATCGACTTCAAAAGGTCTTATGACTGGTAAAAAAGCAAAACAATCTAACGTAGGAGGAGAAATCCTTTGTTACGTACATTAAAATTAATAAAATGTCAAGAATAGGAAATAATCCAATTATAATCCCAGAAGGTGTTTCAGTAGAAATTCAACCTAACCTTTTCTCTGTGAAAGGAAAGTTAGGAGAATTATCTCAGCCATATGACTTAGTTTCAGTTGAGCAAACTGATAACACACTAACTCTTAAAAGAGAAAACGAGTCAAAGCCTGCAAAAGCTAAACATGGATTGTACCGTGCTTTATTTTTCAATATGATTGAAGGAGTTTCAAAAGGATGGACTAAAGAACTAGAGTTAGTAGGTGTTGGTTATAGAGCTAATAATCAAGGTCAAAAATTAGAGTTAGCACTTGGTTTTTCTCACAATATTGTATTCCAAATTCCTAATGAAGTTAAAGTTGAGACTATTTCTGAAAAAGGAAAAAATCCTATTGTTAAATTATCTTCGTTTGATAAGCAATTAGTAGGATCTATAGCTTCAAAAATTAGAAGCTTTAGAAAACCTGAACCTTATAAAGGAAAAGGTGTTAAATACGTTGGTGAAGAGATTCGTAGAAAAGCAGGTAAGTCTGCATAAATTTTTATAAAATGAGTTTATCTAAGATTAATAAAAGAAATAAAATAAAAAGAAGAATTCGAAAGCACGTCTTTGGAAGTGAAAGTAGACCTAGGCTTTCTGTTTTTAGAAGTAACAAAGAAATATATGCTCAAATTGTTGATGATGTAAATGGTAAAACATTAGTTTCTGCTTCATCCAGAGATAAGGATATAGCTGACGACAAAAAGACTAAAATTGAGTTATCTAAATTGGTTGGTATTTCTGTAGGTTCTAAGGCTGTTAAGGCTGGAATTGAAAAGATAGGCTTTGATAGAAGTGGATATTTATATCACGGTAGAGTTAAATCATTAGCAGAAGGTGCCAGAGAAGCTGGTCTAAAATTTTAATTTATGAAAAATAATAGAAACGAATTTGTTAAACCAGGTGGACTAGATTTAAAAGATAGACTAGTTAGTATTCAACGTGTAACAAAAGTAACCAAAGGTGGTAGAGCTTTTGGCTTTACTGCTATTGTTGTTGTTGGTGATGAAAATGGTGTAGTTGGACATGGGTTGGGTAAATCAAAAGAGGTTGCAACAGCTATTGCTAAAGCAGTTGAAGATGCTAAGAAAAATCTAGTGCGTATTGCATTACATAATTCTACGCTTCCACACGAACAAAAAGGTAAGCATGGAGGTGCCAAAGTTTTCATTAAGCCTGCATCACAGGGTACTGGAGTAATTGCAGGTGGAGCTGTAAGAGCTGTTCTTGAATCTTTAGGTGTTCAAGATGTATTATCTAAATCTCAGGGATCTTCAAATCCACATAACGTTGTTAAAGCAACTTTTGATGCTTTATTAAGATTGAGAAACGCAAATACAGTTGCTCAGGAAAGAGGAATATCATTAGAAAAAGTTTTTAACGGATAATTATGGCAAAAATTAAGATAAAGAAAATAAGAAGTGAAATTAAAAGACCTGGTGATCAAAAGAAAACACTTTTGGCCTTGGGTTTAAAAAAAATAGGACAAGTTGTTGAACATGAAGACACTCCTAATATAATTGGTATGGTTAATAAGGTAAAACATTTAGTTTCTGTTGTAAAATAAAAAAATATGAATTTAAGTAATTTAACACCTGAAAAAGGATCTATCCATACTTCTAAAAAAAGAGTAGGTAGAGGTCAGGGTTCTGGAAAAGGAGGAACTGCTACAAGAGGTCACAAAGGAGCTAAGTCAAGATCTGGATATTCAAAAAAACTAGGTTTTGAGGGTGGTCAAATGCCTTTACAACGAAGAGTTCCTAAGTTTGGTTTCAACAATATTAATAGAAAAGAATACCAAGCTGTTAATATTCAAACTATTCAATCTTTAGTTGATAATAAAAAGATCAAAGGTTCAATGGATATTCAAAGTTTTATTGATAATGGTTTAGCCAGTAAAAATGATCTAATTAAAGTTCTAGGAGACGGAGAAATAAAAACAGCTATTAAAATAACAGCTCATAAGTTTTCAAAGAGTGCCAAAGCACAAATTGAAAAGAGCGGAGGTGAAGCAATAATTATATAATAAATTATGTATAGTTTTTTTGAAACATTAAAAAATATTTGGAAAATCACAGAATTAAGAGATAGAATCTTTATAACTCTTTTCTTCCTAGCTATATATAGATTAGGTGCTCAAGTGGTATTACCTGGTATTGATTCTGTTCAATTAGCTGAACTTTCAAGTAGAACACAAGGAGGAGGGCTTTTAGGTATTTTAAATGCCTTTACAGGAGGAGCATTTGCAAATGCATCTGTTTTTGCTTTAGGGATAATGCCATATATCTCTGCATCTATTGTTGTTCAATTAATGGGTATTGCAGTTCCTTATTTACAAAAACTACAAAAAGAAGGAGAAAGCGGCAGAAAAACAATCAATCAAATAACCAGATGGCTAACAATATTGATTTGTGTAGTTCAGGCACCTGCCTATTTATATAGTTTAGGAGCTCTTGGAGTTCCTGAAAGTGCTTTTATTATGGGTAAAACACCAGTTTTTGTTGTTTCTTCAGTAATAATTTTAGTTACAGGTTGTGTATTTGCAATGTGGTTAGGTGAGAAAATTACTGATAAAGGAATCGGTAACGGAATTTCATTACTTATTACAGTAGGTATCATTGCATCTCTCCCTCAAGCATTTTTTCAAGAGTTTACCTCAAGAGTTACTCAAAGTAATGGAGGAGCGATTACTATTTTAATCGAGCTTGTTATATGGGTTGTTGTTATTGCTCTTTGTGTACTTCTGGTCAAAGCCGTTAGACAAGTTCCAGTTCAGTATGCCAGAAGGACTGCATCAGGTGGATTTGACAAAAATCAAGCAAGTTCAAGACAGTATATTCCATTAAGACTTAATGCTTCTGGAGTTATGCCTATAATCTTTGCTCAAGCTATTATGTTTGCCCCAGCTTACATTGGACAATTATTTGGTAATTCTGGGTTTGGTCAATGGATGCAAACATCATTTTCTGATATGTTTGGATTGTGGTATAATATTTTATTTGGTTTTTTAATTATTGTTTTTACATATTTTTACACAGCCATTACTGTTCCAACAAATAAAATGTCCGATGACCTAAAAAGAAGTGGTGGTTTTGTCCCAGGAATAAGGCCAGGAAGTGAAACTGCTGATTTCCTTGACAAAATAATGTCATTAATAACATTCCCTGGCTCACTATTTTTAGCTGCTGTTTCAGTACTTCCTGCTATTATAGTCCAAATAATGGGAATGCAGCAAGGTTGGGCTTTATTTTATGGAGGAACATCATTATTAATTATGGTTGGGGTTGCAATAGATACTATCCAACAGATTAACGCATATTTATTAAATCGTCATTATGATGGTTTAATGAAAACTGGTAAAAAAAGAAAATTAGCATAATATGGCAAAACAAGCAGCAATAGAACAAGACGGTACTATAATTGAAGCTCTTTCAAATGCTATGTTCAGAGTTGAATTACAGAATGGACATGTCGTTACTGCACATATTTCTGGTAAAATGAGAATGCATTATATTAAACTATTACCTGGTGACAAAGTTAAATTAGAAATGAGCCCATATGATTTAACTAAAGCTAGAATAACATATAGACACTAAAATTATGAAAGTAAGAGCATCTGTAAAAAAAAGAAGTCCCGAATGTAAAATAGTTAGAAGAAAGGGAAGACTTTATGTAATTAACAAAAAGAATCCTAGATTCAAACAAAGACAAGGATAAATTATGGCAAGAATTTCAGGGGTTGATATACCCAAACAAAAACGTGGAGTAATAGCTTTAACCTATATTTTCGGAATAGGTAAATCTAGAGCTAAAACAATTCTACACTCAGCAAATGTAAGTGAAGATAAAAAAGTTTCTGATTGGAACGATGACGACACTGCTAAGGTAAGAGAGGCTGTGGGTAATTTTAAAATTGAAGGAGAACTTAGATCTGAAAACCAAATTAATATTAAAAGATTAATGGATATTGGTTGTTACAGAGGAATACGACACAGAACAGGACTTCCACTTAGAGGTCAAAGAACAAAAAATAATTCTAGAACTAGAAAAGGTAAAAGAAAAACAGTTGCTAATAAAAAGAAAGTAACTAAATAATATTAAATATGGCTAAATCAGTATCTAAAAAAAGAAAAGTTATAGTAGATTCATTTGGTGAAGCACACATTAATGCTTCATTTAATAATATTATTATTTCATTAACTAATAAAAAAGGAGAGGTAATCTCTTGGTCATCTGCTGGAAAAATGGGATTTAGAGGTTCTAAAAAGAATACTCCATACGCAGCTCAATTAGCTGCAGAAGAAGCTGTAAAAGTAGCTCATGATGCAGGGATGAGAAAGGCAAAGGTATATGTAAAAGGTCCTGGAAATGGTAGAGAATCAGCTATCAGAACTATTCATAATAACGGAATTGAGGTAACAGAAATTTTTGACGTTACACCAATGCCTCATAATGGATGTAGACCACCAAAAAGAAGAAGAGTATAAATTAACTAAATTTTTGTCGAAGGACAGACCTTAATTCACAAAAATTAAAAACATAAAAATATGGCAAGATACACCGGTCCAAAAACTAAAATTGCAAGAAAATTTGGCGAACCGATTTTCGGAGAAGACAAATCATTTGAAAAGAAAAATTATCCTCCAGGCCAACACGGCAATAATAGAAGAAGAGGTAAGAAATCTGAATATGCTATTCAATTAATGGAAAAGCAAAAGGCAAAATACACTTATGGTATTTTAGAACGCCAATTCAGAAATTTATTTAAAAAAGCTAACCAAAGTAAGGGTGTTACTGGTGAAGTTTTACTTCAGTTGTGTGAATCCAGACTAGATAATATTGTATATAGATTAGGTATTGCTTCAACAAGAAGTGCCGCTCGTCAACTTGTTAGTCATAGACATATTACAGTTGATGGAGTTCTATGTAATATCCCCTCCAGAACAATTAAACCAGGAGAAGTTATTGGAGTAAGAGAAAAATCAAAAACTATTAGTTCAATTGAAAATGCACTATCAAACAATTCATCTGTATACGAATGGATGTCTTGGAATAGTGATAGAATGGAAGGGGTTTTCGTTTCCATCCCTGAAAGAGAGGAAATACCAGAAAACATTAAAGAACAATTAATCGTCGAATTATATTCGAAATAAAAAAAACATATTAATTATGCCAGTATTTAATTTTCAAAAACCAGACAAAGTAATAATGATTGATTCATCTGAATTCGAAGGTAAATTCGAATTTAAACCTCTTGAACCAGGATATGGTTTGACAGTCGGTAATGCTCTAAGAAGAGTTTTATTATCATCTCTTGAGGGTTTTGCGTTTACATCAGTCAAAATAGAAAACATAGATCATGAATTTTCATCTCTTCCAGGAATTGTTGAAGATGTAACTGAAATAATATTGAATCTAAAGCAGGTGTGTTTAAAAAGACAAATTGATTCTGTTGAAAATGAAAATGTTTCCGTTTCTATTTTAGGTCAAGAACAAATTGTAGCAGGAGATTTACAAAAATTCATCTCAGGTTTTCAAGTTCTCAATCCTGACTTAGTTATATGTAATCTTGAAAAAAATATTTCCTTAAATTTTGAACTTACTATTGAAAAAGGAAGAGGTTATGTTCCAGCTGAAGAAAATAAAAAATTAGGAGCTCCTATAGGAACAATCTTTATGGATTCTATTTTTACCCCAATTAAAAATGTAAAGTACTCTATTGAAAACTTTAGAGTAGAGCAAAAAACTGATTATGAAAAATTAGTTTTTGAAATAATCACAGATGGATCTATTCATCCAAAAGATGCATTAACAGAAGGTGCCAAAACTTTAATTCACCATTTTATGTTATTCTCTGATGAAAGAATAACTCTTGAAGCTGATGAAATCGCTCAAACAGAGACTTATGATGAAGAATCTTTACACATGAGACAATTACTAAAAACAAGATTAATTGATATGGATCTTTCTGTAAGAGCTTTGAATTGTTTAAAAGCTGCAGAAGTTGATACACTTGGAGATTTAGTTTCTTTTAACAAAAGCGATCTTATGAAATTTAGAAATTTTGGTAAGAAATCTCTAACTGAGTTAGAGGAATTAGTAATAGTTAAAGGACTTAATTTTGGAATGGACTTATCTAAATATAAATTAGATAAAGAATAATAAATATTATGAGACACGGAAAAAAGTTTGCACATTTAGGTAGAAAAACACCTCACAGAAAATACATGTTAGCCAATATGGCCTGTTCCCTAATTGAGCACAAGTCTATCAATACAACTGTTGCAAAAGCTAAGGCTTTAAAAAGATATATAGAGCCTTTAATCACAAAATCTAAAAATGATTCAACTCATAATAGAAGAATTGTGTTCAGTTATTTAAAAAATAAATATGCTGTAACTGAACTTTTCAGAGATATTTCAGTGAAAATTGGAGATAGACCAGGTGGTTATACAAGAATAATTAAGCTTGGAAATAGATTGGGTGATAATGCTAGTATGGCAATGATAGAATTAGTTGATTACAATACTATATACAATACTGGAAGTGACGCTAAAAAGAAAACTAGAAGAAGAAAAAAGTCTACAACTAAATCAGATATTCCAGTTGAGGAAGCTGTAGTTGAAGAATCTGCTCCAGTTGAGGAAGCTGTAGTTGAAGAATCTAATCCAGCTACTGAAAATTCCGCTAGTGAAGATGTTTCTGAAAATAAAGAAAACGAAAAAAAAACTGAAGATTCTGATAAAAAAGAATCATAGTTGTTATAAAAATAAATTTTTTATAATTTTTTTAATAATATGGGGTAAACTTAATGTTTATCCCTTTTTTTATATTATTTTTGAATACCATGAAAACAACCCAAAAATTAGGAAAAGCATTTATTCTTCTTGAGAACGGAACAGTCTTTTACGGAAAAGCACTGGGTGTGGAAGGTTCTGCTTTTGGAGAATTATGTTTTAATACAGGCATGACAGGCTATCAAGAAATCTTTACAGATCCGTCATATTTTGGTCAGTTAATGGTGACAACAAATGCTCACATAGGAAATTATGGAGTTAGTAATGATGATATTGAATCAAAGTCTCCAAAAATTGCAGGTTTAATCTGTAAGAATTTTAATCAACAATTTTCAA
>Ga0222717_10000486_pt1 | contig 34266 bp, 31 predicted proteins | sample C33_18DmetaG_FD_165053 | JGI IMG/M metagenome (GOLD analysis project Ga0222717, IMG submission 165053) | Estuarine water microbial communities from San Francisco Bay, California, United States - C33_18D | ecosystem: Environmental > Aquatic > Marine > Unclassified | place: USA: California... | reverse complement strand
TCACCTACGAGAAAGAAAAGATCAAGTGGGTAGATCTTAAGGTCAGGACTTACACTCCTGACTTTGTTCTTGGTAATGGTATTATAATCGAGACCAAGGGACGGTTTGTAGCTAACGACAGACGCAAACATAAAGAAATCAAGAAGCAGTTTCCTGATCTTGATATCCGATTCGTATTTTATAACAGCAGATCAAAGCTTTACAAGGGTGCTAAGTCTTCCTACGCAGACTGGTGTGACAAGTACGGTTTTAAGTATGCAGACAAATCAATTCCAGATGCTTGGCTGCAGGAATAATTCTTGACGTGAGCATTTTAGACTATATAACTTGGAGGTTCCTGTGTTGTTTGAAGTGACGATGCTTGTTAGGTTAGACCCAAAGGCAAATTACATTGCCTCTGACAGCGTAGAACTGAGCCTTGGTGATATTATCCAGGATATTCTGTATGACCTAGACGATATTGAAGTAGTAGAAATAGAGGTGAAAAGAAATGATAAGTGAGAAAGACCTAGAGGGGATGGGTTACTTTGAGATGTTTAGTGGTAGTCCACAGTACAGCAAGACACTCATAGATTACTCTAAGTGGGTTGAAAAGAAGATGCTAACTCACGGCCATGATAGGCTAGTAGAGAATACTCTAGGCCTTGTCGGTGAGGCAGGTGAGGTAGCTGAGAAGATCAAGAAGAAGATCAGAGATGGCGAGAAGGTTACCTCTGACGAAATCATTAAAGAGTTAGGTGATGTTCTATTCTATACAACGGCCCTAGCAAACTATTTCCTGTCTGATATAGGCGTTGTCATGGAAATGAATATTACTAAGTTAGACGACAGAGAAAAACGAGGAACACTGAAAGGTTCGGGAGACAACAGATGAACAATCAACTACCAACAGACTACCAAGCATTCATTCACAAGTCACGTTATGCCAGATACTTTGACGGAAAGGGGCGTGAATCCTTTGATGAAACAGTAGACCGATACATGGAAAACCTGGTGTACCCTGTCGCAGGCAAGGACAGCTATACCAAGGATATTGCAGATGCCATCCGCAACCTAGAAGTAATGCCTTCTATGAGAGCGTTGATGACAGCAGGTCCAGCCTTGGATCGTGACAATACAGCTGGCTACAACTGTAGCTACTTACCCGTAGATGACCTTAAGTCCTTCGATGAGGCTATGTTCATCTTGCTCTGTGGTACAGGAGTTGGGTTCTCTGTCGAGAGACAATTCATCAGCAAGCTCCCAGAAGTGCCTCAACTCTTCGAGAGTGAGTCTGTCATTGTCGTTAAGGACAGTAAGGAAGGGTGGGCTAAGGCTTTGCGTCAAGTTATTGCACTCCTGTATAGTGGTGAGATCCCGAAATGGGATGTGTCTCGTGTACGTCCTGCTGGTGCAAGACTTAAAACATTTGGTGGAAGAGCCAGCGGCCCAGCGCCTCTTATTGATCTCTTTAACTTTGTTATCCATACATTCAAAGAGGCCCAAGGCCGCAAGCTTTCTTCTATTGAGTGTCACGACATCATGTGTAAGATTGGTGAAGTGGTGGTCGTAGGGGGCGTGAGACGCTCAGCGATGATCAGTTTGTCAAATTTGTCAGATGATCGTATGCGCCACGCTAAGTCAGGTGCATGGTGGGAAAACGATCCACAACGAGCTTTGGCTAACAACTCTGTGTCTTATACTGAGAAGCCCGACAGCATCTCTTTCATGCGTGAGTGGCAAGCCCTAGTAGAATCTCAATCTGGTGAGCGAGGTATCTTTAATCGTGAAGCCTCCAAGAAGCAAGCAGCTAAGAATGGTAGGCGTAATGCAGACTACGAATTCGGTACAAACCCTTGTTCTGAAATAATTTTACGTCCGTATCAATTTTGCAACTTAACGGAAGTAGTTGTACGTGCCACTGATACTCTTGAAACACTTGGTAAGAAGGTTCGTCTGGCTACCATCTTAGGTACTATTCAATCTTCTCACACGAAGTTCCCTTATCTACGTAAGATATGGCAACGGAATACAGAAGAGGAACGTTTACTTGGTGTCAGCCTTACAGGCATTATGGATAATCCATTAATGACAACAAAGAACAAAGGATTGGAGAAGACCCTTGAACATCTTAAAGCTATTGCCGTTTCTACAAATGCTGAGTGGGCTGAACGCCTTAATATCCCTGTGTCTACTGCTATCACTTGCGTCAAACCTAGTGGCACTGTCTCCCAGCTTGTTGACTCTGCTAGTGGTATTCATGCTCGTCACTCAGAGTATTACATTCGTACTGTGCGTGGTGACAACAAAGACCCACTGACGCAGTTCATGGTTGACCAAGGTATTCCTAACGAACCTGATGTAATGAAGCCTGATCAGACTACAGTGTTCAGCTTCCCTATGAAGTCACCAGCAGGAGCTGTTACAACATCAGATCTGACTGCAGTTGAACAGCTGGAAATGTGGCTTGCATACCAACGATCATGGTGTGAGCACAAACCATCGGTGACTATAAATGTAAAAAATTCTGAATGGTTTCAAGTGGGTGCGTTTGTTTACGAGCACTTTGACGAAATGTCTGGTGTCTCATTCTTGCCATACAATGAACACACTTACCAGCAAGCTCCTTACCAAGAGGTAGATAAAGGTAAGTATAAAGAACTTTTATCGTTGATGCCTCCGTCTATTGACTGGTCACTTCTTTCAGATTATGAATCAGAAGATAACACAGCTGGAAGTCAGACACTTGCTTGTTCTGGCGATAGCTGCGAGATCGTAGACTTAGTGTAAGAGACATACCACCCCTAGCTCAACTGGATAGAGCAACGGTCTTCTAAACCGTAGGTTGCAGGTTCAAGTCCTGCGGGGTGGGCCACATACTAACAGACATCGGAGGATAGTCGTGAGTAAACAAGAGAAGAAAAAACAGTTAGGCATGGACCCAGGAACAGCCAGCCACAGACTAGTAAAAGACTTACTGTGGGACTTTATAGTTAAGAGTGGTCAAGACTTTTGCTTTCAGTGTGGCGCTCAAATGGAGAGAGATGACTTCTCAATAGAACACAAAGAACCTTGGCTACACAGTGAAGATCCATTAGGCCTATTCTTTGACTTAGATAATATTTCTTTTTCACATCATTCTTGTAATTGCGCTGCCTCTAGGGGTACCTTTAAGACATACGTTGATGAGAAGGCTAGGAATAGAGCACGTGATCATAGAAAATACTGGTCTAAGTCACCAGAAGTTAGGCGACAGAAAAGAAGAGAGAAGTACCTTCGTACAGGAACATAGGGGTTAGTATGTACACAATAATTTCGAGAGAGCAGTGCAACTTCTGTGATCTAGCTAAAGTAATGATGGGCAATAAGGGTATTAGTTACGTAGAATATAACGTACACTCTACTAGCTCTAAGTGGGTTTTAACCTTGCTAAAGAAAACAAATCTTACTACAGTACCTCAAATCTTCGATGAATCTGGTAAACTAATCGGAGGTTACACTGAACTTAAGGAGCACCTGTTAAATGCAAGTACACACCCGTAGATTCCGTAAAGACGTATATGATAAGGTAAACGAGCCTTCCAAACAAGCCTTGATTAAATTCCTTGAGAAGGAAGGTCACGAGATCGTATCACAGAAGGAAGACTACTTTGCTGATGTAGTCTCCACGAAGGATGGTCAGACCTTTTATCACGAGGTTGAACGTAAGGCACAGTGGTCAGGGGATTGGCCTACATGGTGGGCTGAGGTTCGTATCCCTGGACGTAAGAGGCGCTTGGTTCAGAAGTATCAGGACAATCTAGAGAACCTATCCTTCTTTGTTGTTAATAAAACGTATGACAAGGCATGGAAGATTAAAGGCACTCAGATGACAGATGACTGTATTAAAAAGCCTAGTGGGCCTAATTACAGAATGCCAGAGAATGAAACCTTTTTTCACATTCCTTATACAGAAGCTGAGCTAGTTACTCTATGATTGGAACTGACACTATTGAAAAGCCAAAGAGAACTAGACGTAAGACTACCTACAAGGGTGCATCTGACCGGAAGACATCCGGTCTAGTGCCCCGCACTACCAAGCAGAAGGATTTTATAGATGCGTTATCATCATCGAATCAAGTATTTGTTCTTGGTCCAGCTGGAACAGGTAAAACTTACGTCACGGCAACGTATGCATCGGACCTCTATACGACTAAACAAATTGATAAAATCGTTATCACGAGGCCGCATGTGGCGGTGGGTAAAGAGCTTGGTTTCCTGAAGGGTGACTTGGCAGAGAAGACTATGCCTTGGGCCTTACCCGTCCTAGACGTACTAGAAAAGCATCTTGGTAAAGGTACAGTTGAAACTGGTATCAAGAACGGCAATATCGAGATGGCACCCCTAGCTCTCATGAGGGGCCGTACCTTTGACAATGCCTTTATCATCGTTGATGAAACCCAGAACATCACTACACACGAACTTAAGATGCTCTTGACTCGTGTAGGTGAAGGGAGTACTATTGTCCTAAATGGTGATGTGCAGCAGTCAGACCTGAAGGAAGCTGATGGACTGTCTAAGGTTATTCACTTGGCTAAGAAACATATGATACCCGTACCCGTTGTGGAGTTTGGTGTTGAGGACATTGTACGTTCTGACATCTGCGCACAGTGGGTGAAGGTGTTTATGAAGGAAGGGTTGTAGTACTATGACATATTGCGCAGACTGTGGTTACTTACTTGATGATAGTAGTCAGTGCCCTGAGTGTAATATAACCACTCTGGAAGATCCTCGTGATTCTTTTGATGCGGTTACTAAACCCTTTCACTACAACCACACAGATGGCGTTGAGTGTATTGACTACATTAGACAAGTTCTAGGTCTTAATGGTTTCATTTCCTATTGCCACGGTAACTTTATTAAGTACCAGCACCGATACAGGTATAAACGTAATCCTGTAGAGGACATGGAAAAGGCTCAGTGGTACCTCAGTAAAATGCTAGAAGCACTTAAGGAGAGGCACCGTTGACAGAGGTAATCAAGAAAAGAAGAGGGAGACCCCCTAAACAAATAAAAACCCTTGAGCAGGAAGCCCAAGAGTTTCTAAAGAAGGAGATTCCTGCTGGGGACTTACCCAGTCGGGATTACTTTGCAGGTGCTGCCTTGTCAGGGTTACTAGCATCTGGGAAGTATCTACGATCAGATGAGATCGTTTCACAAGCATACTGCTATTCATGTCTTATGCTTGACTACAAAAAGACTATCGACAAATCATCATGAACTAAAACCCCCAGCTAATCACTGGGGGTTCTTTTATTTTATGTCTGCAATGTTTGGTACAGACGCCAGTAGTTTCATTCTTCTTTCCAGCTCATCTTGAACTGACTCAGATCCCGAAAGGTACTCCTCTGCTGAAGTCCCATTTATCATTTGAGCAGCAGTGTCTAAGTTTCTTTTACCTTCACCCCTCTTAGCATAGAACGTGTAGTTGTTCCTTATGAATCCTCTGGCTTTGATTGGGCTTTCAGCCACAAAGGATTCAAACATAGACTCTACTTGTTCTTTCTCATAAGAGATTCTATCTTTAATCCAACCTTCTAAAATTGCTTTCTTGTCTGCATTATCAATACTAGAGTCCTCAACAATTTCATTGTAGGTCTTTTCACCATAACGGGGAGAGGCGATAGCATTGGCTTTCCAATCCTCGAAGTCTTTATACATTGTCTTAGCTAGTCTGTGTCTAAGAACAAGATCAACGTTAGCTGTATTAGCTGTTCTATTTGTGTATAGTTGGTAGTTCTTTAGGTTGTACTTAGACATTTCTTTTTGTAGTGAAGTCGTAGGTGGTTTACCTGCAACACCAGTTAGCTGCTTAAGTCCAGGGTCAATCTTACCTCTGGCGACTGGGTTATCAAAGTCATAATAGTCTAAGTCTGTCTCACCGTTGAATGATTGTGTGTACTGTATAAATAAAAGATCAGGAGCAAAACGTAGTGCTCTGTTCTTCATTTCCTCAGATGGAGTACCTGCGCCAAGCATACTTACATCCATACCTTCAGCAAGGTCTTTAGTGTAAGGTGACCCACCTTGATCAGGGGCAATCTGACCAACGATGTCTCTAGTTAGGGCGGTGGCAGGGTTCATTGTATAGGTGGCAATAAAGTCACCAAACTGTCTTCTTGCTGTCTCTGTGGCAGCATCCCCGCCTTCTGTCAGCATGGCAAGTATAGGTCCAGTTGCTAGTCCAAGATCAAATGAGAATTCAGGAATACCACCTAGTACATCGGCCATATCGTTTTTGAACTGCTCTCCATCTTCGTAAGATGCGGGTAGGTTGTTTTCTGCTCTCCAAATCTGATCACCAACATACATGTGTATCATTGTAGCACCAAGTAAAGGCTTAAGGTCAGCATCATCACCAAATTCTTGTATCATTGTGTTCTTTATAGAACCATAATCCACCTCACCCTGGCGTTGCTTGGCTAGTTCGTACCCACCCCACAGCATCATAGCACCAGTAGCTTGCCTAGCATACCTAGTTGCCTTATCCTCTGGCCCTTGTGTGATCTTAGCCCTATGAAAAGCTTCCCCAAATAGAGGTGCATACTCTGACATCTTTTGTATGTGGTTACCCAGATACCTGGGAAACGGAACACCAGCTGCAGTAGAAACAAGGAATGGAACTTTTCTATTCAACCTAACTAAAGCCTTAGTAACCGTGCCAACTGCGGAATCAGAATCCCTAAATGTATCTTGCATCGTCATAGAGTTAGCTTCTTTTGTAGCTGCCTCTACTGAGATACCATCTGGTAGGTCATCTAATTTTGTATTGGATCTGAGCCAGTCAGTCATAGACAGACCTTGTGCTCTGAACTGCCTGTCTAGGTCACCGTAGAAAATAGATTCTTTTAGAGCCGTGTCTGTGAGTGTGTTTGCAAAGTTAGCAGCACGGCCTACTTTAGCAAGAACACTATTACTCTCCATGCCTATTTCTAAACGCATTGCCTCAGAGTACAAACGCTTGGACTCCTCAGGAAGTTCGTCTAACATGATCTGCTTTAGGAGTTGAGCTTCAGTCTTATTCACCGTCATACCTCTTAGGATAGCAGAGGTGTTCGGTATAATATTCTTTATGGCTGTTGTATCACCAGAGATACCTTTGAAGATTGCCTTGAATACTTGATCCGACATATCGGCACCCATAAGTATGCCAGTGCTCATGACGTTTCTTGCTGTAGTCGCAGGCTGTGAAGTCATAAGAGAAACACGAAGAGTATCTAAATCCTGAAAGATGCCATACACTAGACCTACTTTTTTATTTCTGACAGCAGCGGCAGATATCTCTTTGGCGTCTACACCACTTATAGAAGAGGAACCCTTAGCAAAGAGAACATCAATCGGTAAAGCCCCTTCCCTAATCTTACCACCTCTTTTAATAGCACTTTGGAAACCAAGTATTTGACCAGCTCTTGATGTCTCTGCTAGGTATATTAGGGAGAACTCTTCTTTACTTAGGCCATACTTCTTTTTTACTGTGTCGAGGATATTGAATACTCTTTCTGATCCTTCCTCTTGCAAAGCATCAGCTACTGCCTGAGTGATACGAAGGTCACCACCTTGGGTGTCTAACTTAAACTCTCTCATAAGATCTACAGAGGCTGCTGCAATACCCCGCATGGTATTGGCAGAAAGACCTGAGCTAAACTCAGGGTTAGCCTTTGGGTCTGTCATAGATGCTAGTATAGCTTGACCCTTACGCACACGTTCTGGATCTAACTTATCTTTTAGCTTAGCACCTTTAACACCTGCACGAGCAGATAGAATCTCATCTAGGTCAGAAACAATAGTCTGTGCAGCTTTCTTTTGGGCTGCAGTAGCACCATCAATAGTACCCAGTGACCTTAGAGCAGCTTCTTCAGCTTCTTGAGCAAAGGCTTTACCCCTTTCAAGGAGAATGTCATCTATCTTATTCTGTCTTCCTCTACCAAGAACACCTGAAAGAAGACCACCTGCAGCCCCCAAAGTGCCTTCGGCTACACCACCAATTACAGAATCATAAATAAGATCCTTGGTTGTGTACTCAAAATCTTGATCTGCTGCACCAGAAGCAGCAGTTACAACTTCTTCCCTAGTTTCACCTTGAGCACCAGCTTGGATACCACCAACACCTACACCAGTACCAAAACCAATAGCAGCTTCTCTCTTTGCTTCGGCTAGTACTGACCTACGAGCACCCGTTTTTGCTACTCCCTTTTGCGTAGCTTGCTTTAGGCCTGCTCTAACAGCAAGCTGAACAGCCTTAGATCCTGCCTTTGCTCCAAGCTTACCTATACCAAAACTACCAAGACCTATGTAAGTGGATGGAGCTGTAATGATAGCTTCAGAGAAGTCTCCTATAGCATCACCCCAAGTACTTCCTACTTGTTCTGAGTTATCCCAAGCCGACACGAGCCTACCAAAGGCATCTTTACCCGTCTGGCTAAAGTCCTTGTTCTTTACGTAGTTTAAGTCTCTAACTGCTGTTACTTCGTTCCAAGATTGTGCTCTCATGTGTTCAACAAACTCTTTTGTTAAACCATCAAAGCCAATCTCTCTCATTTCATCCTTGGTGTACTTATACCTTCCACCACTGAAAAAACGAACAAGATCTCTTTTGAAGTCATCATCTTCCACAAGATTAACGAAGTCAGTGTCTGGTGCTTTATTGATATAGTCTACCATTATTGTTCAGCCTCATCAAAGAGGTCTTCTGTCGCAGAGGTAATTGGAGCTGGGTTTAGATCGTCACCGTTATTAGAACCTCCTGGAGGAGGGGTAGTAGGGGGAGTAAACTCAAAGGTTGGATAATTTGTAGCAATATCTCTCAAGTCTTTATAACCTGTGAGCAAGTTAACCTTATCAAATATCTCAGAGTATATATCACTCTCATCTTTTTGGTTTAGGGGATCACTTAGTTGCACCTTAAAGTACTCTACAGCATTTTGTACAATCTCTCCTGCAGCATCAGGGTTTTCCCATTTCACATTACCAGTATCTCTGTTGTATTCACCCCCAAGTTGACTGAGTAAGGAATTTTCAATCTGCTTACGAACCTTGGCTGTTTTCTCAGTATTCATAGAGGTGAGGGACATTGGGTTCACACTAAACCTACTAATGCTAGGTGATTCTGGACCACCTTGAGAAGCTGCACTCATAAGGGGTGTCAACGCAGTTGAAAATTCTTCACTGGTATTAGCATATATTGCCTCAATAAGCTTGTCAGAGGTAGGCTCCTCTGCGTATCCCATATCAAAAGCATACGACATAGCAGATGCAACCTTCTCAGGCTTTAAGTTTGCTACAACAGCTTCACTCAGCCTTTCAATACCAGCTCTGCTAATAGTTTTCTCAGGGTTTTCATCCAAAGTATTTAGTCTAGTCAGCAAATTTGTTAAGTTACCAGATGACTCAAGAACTGCAGCAGCTTCTTTAGTCATACCAAAGCCTACAGCAGCAGATACTCTTGCAGCCCTTGCCTTAGATCCTTCTTTTCTTTTCTCAATACGTTCCATGATCTGAGGAAGAATAGCAGCCTTCCTCTTCTCAAGGAGGTTCATCATAAACTCTTCTCTACGTTCAGCTTTGTCTTCTCTGCGATTAAGCTCACCTACTACGCCTGCTAAGAAACCCATGCTTACATCCTCGCCATTAGACCTTTAGGTGCCTCTTCAGCACCAAGGTCCATTTCCATTTGTTCTACTTCAGGCTCTTCTTCCATAGGTTCTTCTACTGACATAGGCTCTCTGGAAGTCTTACCTTCTGACTTACTCAAAATACTTCTGACTAAGGACATCTCTTCTTTGTCCTCTTCTTGTTCATCCTTCTCAAAGCCAGTCTTGTATTCAACACCAACCTCATCTGCTACACCAGAGATGTACTCGTGGATTGTAGGGGCAATAGTAAGGCTGACATCAACAGAGTGTATCCCACCTGCAACAGCACTACGGAGAAGGCCTTCTGTTGTAGCCCGTACATCAACACCCTTCTGGAGAAGGAGCATAACAGCATCAAGTCTCTCTACCTCATTAAGACGAGTGAGGTGAAGTTGCAGTGCTTCTTCTGGATCACTGATCTCAGGTGGGTTATCATACGGTCTGTTCTTGGGTTCAGTAGTAAGAGACTGCCCTGGGATTGGCCGTTCAAACATCTTTGAGTTAGGTTTCATCACTAGAAGTTCTCCACGATTTTTCTAAAGTCATCCAAATATGGCATTACGTTTTTCTTAGATAGAGCTAAACCACCTGAGTTTTCTGAAGGGCCATCGTGATGATACTTGTAAACGTATTCTAAACCTTTACCTCTTTTTTTAGCAAGGTCAAAGTTATACTGCGTGAACTCAATTAAGGCCTGAGCCTGCATTTGGATATCATCTCTATTTTCTTGATTTAGTCCATACGCCTTTCCAGTTCCATCTAGAAATTGACCTAATCCGTAAGCACTACTTGACCTAGCAGCTGCGTAGATATTAAAACCAGACTCAGTTCTTGCGGTAGCAAGTGCATAGGCTATCTCTTCGTCTGAGGCATCCAAACTTCTTCCTGTCTCAATTATTGTCCGAATAGCCTTTTCTTGTTCTACCTTAGGTGCACCACCAGCACTACGTGTAAAGCCTTCTATCTCAAGGGGGTCATTGTAGTAAGAGTGACTTACTACTTTATTATTTCCTGTTCCCTTTTTACCGTATAGTCTTTCTGTTAGAGGAGGAAGATCAGGAGTATCCCCAGATACGGAAGGTGTATCAGATAGAGATAAAGTTACGGCATCAACCATACTCTCTCTGTTATCCAGCATCGCAATACGGTACTCATTAACACTGTCTAGAGGGGACTGTGGAGTACTCTCTTCTTTTGATTTCCTAATGAGAGAGGAATCAATACTACCTAAAGCCTTTTTAGCCTGTTGCTTACCACTTCCAGTGGCATACTTACTTCTCTTACCTGCCATCCTTTGGGATGCACGTACAGACTCTGCTGTTTCCTGAGGGTTTCTATACATAGTTTTCCCTATACTTTAAAGAATATTTTAGTTAGAAGGGCACCCATTGCGGAGTCCTCTTCAGCATCAATTTGTTCCCTTACGGCATCCAACTGCATGTCCCCCAGTAGTAGAGACAAAGCCCTGTCGGCTTGGTTCTCACCACCTGTGAAACCGTAGTCCATAATATCTCTTTCCCTCTGCCAGACTTGGTCTAGAGCCGCCATTGTAAGACCATTCACTGTCTTTGCATAGTCCATATTTGACTCGTTTGCAGCAGCAGTATTGAGTGTAGCTATGTTCTGTCTCCACTGAGCATTAGCCTGCGCAACTACAAGATAGTTCTGGGCATTAAACATCTCTCTTTGGTTCTGAATGTTTGCATTGAACTCAAGGAGTGAGTTAACTTCACCAGCATTAAACTGCTTCATGGCATTCATTTGGGCAGCATTAAACTGTCCAATAGAGGAGGAGAGATTAGCAAAGAACTGATTGGTCTGGTTCTCAGAACTAGCATTGAACTGTAACGCAGCATTAGCAGCAGCCTGATCTGTGAGCAAGCTATTCACTAAGGACTGTTGCTTAAATAAGGCAGTCTGCTGTGAGTTAGCTAGGTTAGTCATGTCTACCTGCAAGAAGTTCTGAGCATTCTGAACGTTAGCTTGTTGTCTGTTGTTCAGGTTCTGTGTGTCAATTTGAGACAAGGCAGCAGCCTCTGCCATAACCAACGCCTGAGAGTTGCTTAGGTTCTGTAACTGCATAGTATTAGCAGCCCTAGAGTTTTCCAAAGCAATCTGCTGTTCAGCAGTGAAGTTCATGTTAGCAATCTCAGATACTTTAGCGGCATTCATAACCTTAGCTTGGAATGCTTGGTCAAAGTCCATCTGCAAGAACTTAGCTCTTTGCTCTGCTTTGAAGAGGGCAACCTGTTGTTTGTTAGCTGTATCAATTTGAGCAATAGGAAGAGCAGCTTCCATAGCAGCTTGTATTACTGCCTGACCAGCCATAGAGGAAGCACCTAGACCACGAGCGGCAAGCATTGCGGTAGCATTCCGCATAGATCCAGCAGCCCAAGCTGGTGTTTCACCACCTTCAAACTGTTGCATAAGGTTAGCAAGTTCACCTTGAATAGACGCAGCCTGTACTTCACCAGTACCAAATGCTTGTCCTACTTGTGCCTGATCTACTCCTGTTCCTGTTACAGTCTCTCCTACCTGCATGGTTCTGGCGTCAGGTGCCACAACATCAGTTGAAGTACCAGTAGCTGATGTGAGACCAGAAAGGGATGTACCTGTCTGCTGTGCTGCATCAATAGTCTGGGTAGGACCAGTGCTTTGTGCAGCAGTCATTCCTGTTGTAGCGTTCTGCACATCAGAGAATGCGTAGTTAGGTGTTACTTGTGAAGCACCAATCTTCTGTGGCGTGTCTGCCGTAGTAGCTGCACTAATCTGAGCTACTTGATCAGACTCAACCATAGGTGCGGTAGCCTGAGCCTGACCTGCAGTAGACTCGACAACAGAACCATATACATTAGGGTCAATGTAAGACGTAGGAGCTGCAGCAACAGCACCACCAGGTGCCACGTAGGCTTGAGCAGCTAAGTTTCTTTGCTGTTGTGCTAAGTCGTCTTCAGTTACTGTTTGCTCCCCTGAAATGAAGTCTTGGTTTACTGTCGCCTCTGGGGGTGGAGCATTAGCTGCAGCCTGTTCTGCCAGCTGTGAAGAGTAGGTATCCGTTACGTAGGTGTTGTACATATTCTGTACAGATGTTTGGTCATACCCTGCTAAGTCTTTATTAAACCCTTGAGCTTGACTGTACTGATCAAAACTCTGAATACCGATACTAGCCTTACCAAGGTTATCAGCCTGTTGAGCCTCTTCTGCAGAGGTGTAACCTTGTGAGAAAGTACCGTCTGGGTATTGGAGAGCAAACGTTCCATCAGCTTGGGTAACAACCTGGCCACCCGGTTTGTAGTTTAGGGCGGGGTTTACCGTAGCGCCAGCATACACACTATAATCTACAGCAGAATTACCTGAGGCAGAATTACCTGAGGCAGAATTACCTGAGGGATTCCAATTAGCGGCTTGATTGTCTGCATCTATCTTTGCTTGGGCTTGTGCTTCTGTACTATAAAATGTTGAAGAGTAAGTTCCATTCGGATAGAATATTCTAAACTTATTCTTACCATCATCGTTAATGGGAGATATTACACCACCACCCATAAAGCCTTGGATCATACCACCTTGGTTCTGGCCTTGAGCACCTGCAGCAGAAGCTTGTGTCTGGTCCTGTGTAGTGAACTGCTGTACCTTAAAGTATCCTGGTGGGATCGGCTGAGAAGGTATACCATTGATGTGCTGCACATACATGCTCATACCAAATCTGTTACGGTACAGTACATTTTCAAAGGCTGGTGCTGTTCCTGCAGCTTCCTTTTCAGCTTGCGTCTGAGGTTGGTAGAAGGTTGCTTGGCATGTAGCTCTATTATCAAACTGAGTGGCTTGTTTCTTTAGGCCAGCTTCATAGGTTGGAATAGGTGTCTCACTGGTGCCTGTCTGACCAGCACCGTAGGTAGGTGTGACAACACCAATGTTAGGTGTACTCACAAGAGGAGTTTGGTTTATTGATCCTGTATCACCTCCCGTAATTTGACCTGACCCTGCAGGAGTAGAATTAGAACCTGTTACTGTGGCTGTAGGTGTAGGTGTAGGTGTAGGTGTTGGATCTACTTTTATTTCTTTCTTTTTATGAAATGCCCACTGTAATGCGTTCTCAAGGACAGGGGTGCCTCCAAGGTAATCACTAATTCTTTTTTCAGTATCGTCATATGTTTCAGCTGCTTTTGTACTGGCTAATTCTTGCCATTCTGGCGTACTACTTGGAGTTGATGCCACAGTGTCAGACGTTGAAAGCCCTTGATCCATTAGACCTTGTTGAATTAATGCAGCAGCTGCAACATTATCATTGGTCATGAACTTATATTCTTCACCAGTTTCAGGATTAATCTTACCTGCATACTCTTTCATGTTTTCTTCTGTGGAGTTGAGATACCCGTACTCATTCAAGGCTCTGTCTACAGCCTCAAAATGTATCTTTAGACCAGGGTCATCGGGTGTTGTACCTAAGGTTCCACCATCATAAAAGCCAGTCCCAGCTGCACCTGAAGAGTAACCATACTCAGCAATAAGCTGTGAGCCTGCCATATAGTCATCTTTAATTTCCGTACTGCCTAGTTTTGCAGTATTATCTCTTCCTGTGAGTTCAAATACTTTATTCCTTTGCGCATCTAATACAGCTGTACTGACACCTGTAGCTTGTGCTGCGTAGTACAAATCCGCAAGTTTTTTGATTTCAATTTCTGCAGCAGTAGCCATACTATTCTCACCTTGGTCTGTAAAACACTTATACTTAGTGCAGTAAAGTGCTTTGTGTTTTTTTCATACTTGCTTGTGTAAATTTCTGGTAGTTGCCTTTTAGAACTTCAGGCATCTGAATGTAGCTTATTGTAGCACCGTGTTCGTCTGCTATTTCTTTTGCTACATCATAGAAACTTTTGGCTACACCTGTTCCAATGTTCCAGACACCTGACTCTTCAACATTAAAGAATCTCTTGTGGTAATCTACAACTTGATCCACGTGAATGAAGTCCCGTTTATAACTCTCTGATCCTTCAAAGAGTTTAATGACACCGGACTCCTTAGCCTGTTTAGTGAACTGAGTATGAGGGCTTGCCTGACCGCCTTTGTGGTCTTCGTGTGGCCCATACACGTTAAAGTACCGAAACGCCTGAGTGATAATAGGAGCCTTCCTCAACTCAATATATTTCTCAAACATTGCTTTACTACGAGCGTAGTGGTTCTGAGGGTTAAGGGGAGCATTTTCCTCAAAGGATGACTTCAACCCGTACACTGACGCACTACTAGCAAACTGAAAGTTTACTTTATTCTTTATACACTCCTCATAGAGATTAATAGAGAAGTCTAGGTTTTGTTTATAAATCTTAGCTACATTCTGCTCTACAGTAGAACTTATAGCACCTAAGTGAATAACCCAGTCTACCTCGTTTACCTTAGAGATCGTCTGACCCCATTCGTGGGGTATGACTTCGTGTTCTTCCCTGAGTCCACTGACCATGTTCTGACCAATGAACCCACTAGCACCCGTAACTAGGATCTTCATTTTTGGCTGTCGCCCTTGGCTACACGGTAGTTATCCTCAACAGAGTCTGGGGTAGATACCTCCACTATAGTACCCTCTACTAGACAGGTAATACGGTGGGGAACAAGAGGAGGGTTATGCCAAGTGTCACCCTCTTTAAGCTCTTCTACGTGCTCACTAGCATTCTCAGTATCAATCCAAGTTACTAAAAACTTACCAGTTAGGACAAACCATGTTTCATCCTTTTCTCTGTGAAAGTGCATTGAGAACTTAGCACCCTGCTTAAAGTTCATGAACTTACCACAGTACTTATCATTAGTAACCCAGATAAGCTCTGATCCCCAACCCTTTTCTACTACACCCTCAAGCCGCATTGTTTATTTCCTCTAGTGTGGGTGCATATACACCTATGTGCTGTACTGTGATTGAAGCAGCAACCATTGCAAACTTTATTGCTTCATCCATATTATATTCTTCACAGTACTTATAGGCAAGAGCAGCTAGGAATGTATCACCAGCCCCACACACATCGAAGGCTTCCACTTTAGGTGGAGTGTAGGTCTTGTTATTATACTCGACTTTCTTTGAGCCGTAAGTAACTATGAGGTCTTCTGTCAGCCTGTCAGAGGCTTCGTACTCATACTGGTTAATCTTAACAAAACATCCATCAAAGATAGATAGATCTTTCTTCTTAGTATCAACAAAGATAGGACCACTGTACTTGCTTATAATCTCAGTGATGTCATCTTCGTTAAAGAAACCCTTGTTATAGTCAGACACAATGACTACATCGTACTCGCTAAAGTCTTTATCTGCGGCATCAACAATTTGTTTAGAGATCTTTTCGTCTACTCTAAGGAGTTGCTGACCAGTCTTACTGTCTAGGTATCTGTGTTTTCTCTCACTAAACTCTGTTACAATGTGAGCTTCAGCACCAAGAGCAAGTACGTTATTGAAGACGTTAAATGCCATGCCCTTCTTTGTGACAACCCTATCCATATCTAAGACAGGAACAGGGGCTTCTGGGCTTATTCTATTGATACTACCGTAGTGATAATCATCGTAGCAGCTGTCGCCTATCAATAAAATCTTGAATGGTTTTTGTCGTTGATTGACCATTGGTTCTCTCATAGAAGATTACTTTCTTACAGTACTCCTCCCCAATGATTGGCTTCCCCTTCCAATCTGACCCCTTAACCATAATGTCAGGTTCAAATCTTCTTATAATTTCTATTAGCTCTTGGTCAGTGTTGAACACGGCAACATTACTAACAGGCTTAAGAGATAGCATAAGACGTTTACGAATTGACAATGGGTTAAATGGTCTTCCTTCCCCCTTGTTATACTCAATACGTGTGTCTGTGTCAATAGCAACTAGAAGATGATTACCCAAAGAAGAAGCATATTCAAGCATGTCAAGGTGACCTGAGTGTAGTACATCAAACGATCCGTTGACAAACACTTTCTTCATTTGTAGTATCCAGTCTAAAAGGAGATCCGATGTCCAGATTCAAACATATTATTGATCAAGAACCAAGTCAACAGGCTCAACAAGAACTTCCACCGGATTGGCCTAAGGTATTTCCTAAGTCTATAGTCGGCTTAGACCGTGACGGTGTTATCAACATTGACAGGGGTTCTTACATTACTGACCCTGACGATTGGGAGCCTATCGAAGGTTCACTGGAGGCTATCCGTAAGCTAAGACTAAAGGGTTATAAGGTAGTTATCCTGACTAACCAAGGTGGCATTATAAAAAAGGAGCAGACACACGAGCAAGTGGAAGCCATCCATCAACGTATGTTTGAGGTGTTTGGCAATGCTGGTATCTACTCCATTGATGGTTTGTTCTATTCTGAGTCTTCACTTAAGAATGACATCTTTGCTAAACCTAATCTTGGTATGTTCCACAGAGCAGAGAAAGAAATCTTTGGTGACAAGGCTAGGTTTAAACAAGGTGGCTTCTACGTAGGTGACAAGATGTCCGATCTTAAAGCTGCGGAACGTATTGGTGCCACCCCGATCCTAGTACGTACTGGTCACGGAGTGGCTACGGAAGGAGAGTTGAAGAAGTTCTCTAAAGAGAAGCTAAGAAAGAAGACGAAAGTTTTCGACAACCTCCTCCGATTTGTTGAGAGGTTGCCTTAAGCAGCAGCCTCCCCCAAGTCTTCTACAACTGAGTCGTTGTAAGGGTAGTGTATCAACTTACCTACCTCCGGTAAGTACAAGTACTCAAGGTCTGAGTTCTTGATTGTACGTAGGGCATCCTCAAAGGTCTCTACGAGAGGCTCACCTGCTAGGTTAAAGCTCGTATTAAATACGATAGGTACACCCGTCTTATCTTTGAAGGCTTTGATAAGTCCGTAGTACACAGGGTTCTGTTCTTCTGTCACAGTTTGGATACGGCAAGTACCGTCTACGTGTGTGATAGCAGGAACTTCACCATGCTTAGACAACTTGAAGTCCATTGCATACATCATGAATGGTGACTCTTCCATTCCGTATGTCTCGAACCATTCCTCAAAGTCCTCTTGCAACATAGATCCAGCAAATGGACGGAACCACTCCCTACCTTTTACTTCGTTGACATGATCCTTACCTTTAGGGTCAGTGGGATCATAAAGGATAGAACGGTTACCTAGAGCACGAGGACCAGCCTCTGACCTACCTTGGAACAATGTAACAATCTTACGATCAACTAGTAGAGTAGCAATGTCCTCTGGTGTTACATCTGTCGCCTCAATGTCCCCAAAGTCATAAGACTCTTCACGTTCTGGTCCAAGGTATAAAGTGCTAAGGGGACGAACAGTCTTGTCCTTAGTCTCGGTGTAGTGGACCAGTTGAGCCAATCCTAGAGCAGTACCGCCATCATGTGAAATAGGATCTACATAGATGTTCAGGTCAGGGAAACGTTTCTTGTAGTAGTAGTTGGCTACACAGTTAAGACCGTAACCACCAGCAATGACAATGTTCTTCTTGCCCGTCATTGCCACAGCTTTTTCAATCAAGTCACCAACAAGACGTTGGGTTTCATCTTGGACTGCCCATGCTAGATTTTTAGCAGCTTCTGTAACTTTAGAAGGATCATTGTGCCAAGCTCGTGGGTCTTTATTAAGTGTTAAATATGGGTGACGTGTGTGATCAATGTGAGCACCAGCAGGATACTGAGGAATAAATACGTTCTTATTGCCTCGTCCTTCATAGAAGAGGGTAGGAATAAGGTCATCGTCTTTACCGTATGGTGCAAGACCCATAGTCTTACCAGCTTCAATGAACCCAAAACCAAGGTACTCAGATACAGCCTCATATGCTTTAACAAGGGTAATAGCTGAGTCCATTTCTACACCTGACCCAACTACACGTTGCGTGTCGGCATTACCACCGAAGGACTGAAAGACAGATTTAATACCATCCTCATAGCCACATTCAAAGATGGTCTCAGTCTCAAAACCAGGGTTCTTATTACCCTTTTCATCCAATTGGATCTCGTGGCGTGTTCCAGAACCATCTACGATAACAGCTACAGCATCTTCAAAACCTGAGTTATAAAAAGCTGCAGCAGCATGTCCAACGTGGTGAGCATGTCCTGCGTTTATGATCTTGACGTTAGGGTTGTGTTTACGAACCAAAGCACTGTAGGGGTCTTCACCTGTCCAAGGTAGCTGAGGCAGCTGTGTGCTTGTCCCACCAAGGACAATAATATCAATACCGTATTTTAAGCCTTCAAGGATACCCATAAGTGGGTTACCATCGTACTTACTACGGGACAGTCGTTCCTCTTCAACATAGAACTCAAGCTTACCATCAACAAGGAGAGCAGCACTACCATTATGACCAGGGTTAATTCCTAGAATATTCATATTACTTCACCTTCTTTTCAATGTCTTTTACGATAGACTCGTACATTTTATTGATCTCTTCGTCTGTGAACTCTACAGTGCTTTCGTTCATACGATCAGCAAGGTGACCCTCAAGACCAGAAATACGAATAGGTGAATAAACTTTAGGAGTGTCCCTTTCGATAATATTAAAGTAGTTAGGGTAGGTGGTATTAATAGCAAATGTTGAACCAAGTACCACTGTACCTGGTTTATTCAAAGCCCTAGCCATGTGCTGACCGACAGAATCACAACCAATAAAGTAGTCGGCTGCGTCAATAAAAGCAGACCACATACGCAGGTCAGCTTCTGGCTTCATAGTGTAAGTATCTTGTTCCATCCAAAAGTTTTTCTCTGCAAATAGTACAAGGTTGTACTTAGTTGAGAGCTTTTTAACAAGTTTGAGATACGTGTCAGGATTAATAGAACGAGATGATTGATCAAGCAAAGCATTTTCATTTGGCTTTTCCATAGATCGTCCAAATGGTTGGATTACTACGGTCTTTTGCTTCTGCTGTTGTTGCTTTACTTGTTGTATAAAGTTAGCAGCTTGAAGTTCTTCATTCCTATTTGTCTTAAGAATTGGAACACCAAGGTCTGAGTGGTCATCTGTCTCGTTAATCAGATAGTCAAAGGCTTCTGCCAATGACTTCTCTTGTTTAAAGTAACCAGGAACACGATAAGGTTCAGGCGAGATAACTCTGTCAGCATCTAAAAGAAACTGCTCAAATGCACCCTTTTGGTCTGGGTTGAACACCTTGTCTTGTAGTTCAGGAATACCCCAGTATAGTGTGTCCCACCCACTGACTAAAATCCTGAAGTCACTGTTAGTTTTGTTGTATTTGATAAAGGCGGGGATTGCCGCAATAGCTCTACCAGCACCCCCATCAATCATAAAGACGGTTTTCATTGTATCTTCTTTCTTATTATCATTACAAGGCCATTACAGCCTTGGTGTATCAGTATAACTTAGTTTAGACCATTTGTCTATAACCTAGTCTAGATCATTAGTCACCAAAGAAACAACCGAAAAAGGTTGCAGAACACGATCCTGCCAAACAGTTTCCTTTTGGAATCACCATGTTCATCTCGAACACATTCGGACATAGATTATTTCCAAAAATACATACTCCACCTGTTGTAGTCGAACCTGCGTATGGGGTTGCGAAAATAGTTGTAACACAAAAATTTCTTGTTAATTCTGCACACGTCCTTGAATTACCTATACACATATTAACGTACTCAATTGGAGTAACAGTTGAGGCGTCTGCTGCGGGTGTGATATAATTAGTTAAAGGCATTTCATAATTTTCCTTTTATGTAGATTTGATACCATAAACTGTTAGTTTAGACGAAGGAGCTATGGAATAACCACGAGATGTAATAGTAGCTGCATCTGGCACTGCTGATTTAATACAGTAGTCTGTCCCTCCGTAGCATGAGGGAAGTACAAGACCCTCAAAAAATGTTTCGTCAAACAATGCTACCGTAGGTTCATCTGTAATCCCTGTTGCATAGTCCTCTGTTAACATAGAGTATAAAGCATAAGTATTTCCTAAAGAAGTTAGGCAACAAGAAGAGTCTCTGAAGTAGATAGTATCATTAAACATACAAGCACCATTGTAGATGAAAGGGTTGGTAAAGTCTACGGTACAAATACATCTATAACAACAATCACATTGCCTCATTGTTATGATACCGGCACCTGAAAGATTACAGAAACCACCGTCTTTATAGAAGACTGCAATCCAAGTTTGACATTTTTCTGACCAGTAAGCACCAACGTTCACAGTGTTTCTTGAACCATCAACAATGCTTTCATTTTCCCTGCAAATCCGACCAATGCAACACACATTTCCAGAACAAAGGTTAAAAGTAGTTAGATTTCTGCAATCCGCCCCATTGCATCCAGGAGTGGTAAAGATACGGCAAGCAAAACAACCCTTCTGTGCAGTAGAGAGGAAATGTCTTCCGCAACAATAGTATGCGCAGAAAGCACCGTTTCTACAACAGTTCATAGTGGGAATCCCACAGTTCCAAGCATCTTGGTTACAAGACATATCCCAAGCTCTAAGACAGTTACTGCCGCAAATGAATATAAGAATATCATCTTGGAACATAGGAATTTGACAAACACTAAAACCAACATGGCAGATACAGCAATTACAATAAGCTTTTGATACGTTAAAGTAACGATCAGTACAGTTACAATTTTCAAAAGTTGAGACAAGGTAAGAGCAATTATTGGTAATTCTTTTAGAACCATATTGACCTATATTGTTGTTGTCTGTATTTGAACATGCGTGACTTGCGCCACAAAGAACTGGAAGTGTTGCACCAGCCTCTTCTATGCCATTTACCGCACAAGAATCAAAACGGCAGATGTTTGCAAAACAATCGGATCTATTAATACACAGACCAGTCCAAAAATCATCGGCACAATTTGTGACGTAATACGTCATTTTTGAAACAGTGGAGTCACTATACTTTAGAGGATAATTACCTGTAGTGTCTTTGACACATAGTGTTGAGCTTGGCGGTACAATAAAAGTACCAGAAGCAGAAGTCTTCAGATCTGTATGAACTTTATGTCCGTCTAGCTCAAGATCTAGTTTGTAATTGAAAGAACTTGAAGTGCAATTGTCTGTTTTATATACATCTCTGATAATAAAAGATGTACTTGAATCAGTCGTAATAACAGCCTGAGTAGCATCACTTCCTAGTGTTGAGTCAGTTAATGTAGTATCTACTATTCTACAGAATTGATCTGCCATTTTCTTTTCCTTTTTAGCTTAATGCGTTTCCGTATGCCATAGCTGTGGCTACGGAGTAACCAGCTATATTAGTTAGTTGTGAACCATCACCCTTGAATGCCGTGGCGCAGACTGCAGTTGTTGCACAAACAATTGGAGCTACGACACATGTCGTACCGCACATTATGGGTGACTTCATACAAGTATCTGAGCAAAAAATGTTAGCACAGAAGTTAGTTCCTAGAGATCCATTGCTTGATGCTTTAGTCCCTAGGCAAGTAACAATAGTTCCAGCACAAGTTGTTGTAGCTTTACCTGACAAACATGTTGCCAGTCCATCAACATTAGCTACTGTGTGGTTGTGGCTATCATCAGCGATAGTAAGGCTAAGGTTAGCATTACCTAAGTTGGTGAAAGTAGCAGAACCTGTAGCATCTCCACAGATACAGAGGGTAGGATCAGACGTTGCAGTAGTCGCAATGCTTACGTTACCTGAACCATTTACACCTGAGACAGAACCTGTGACTGCACCAGTAAGGCTGATAGATCTTCCTGTAGCCCAAGTCGTTGCAGTATCCGCATTACCTGTTACGTTACCTGTAACTGGGGCACACACTCTTGCAAAGTTTACTGTGTCACCTGTACCTACAGCCTGCCCAATAGCAATGTTAGAGGCATTTACTGTAACACCTGTTCCTGCGCCAACATTAAAGGTTGTACCGTCTAATGTCAAGCCAGAGCCAGATGAGTAGATAGATGTTTCAGCAACCTCTGAGAATACAATGGCAGTTGTACCAAAGACAATTGTACCTGGAGTACTTAGAACATCTAGGTGACCTGCATTTGTACTACCTTCTTTAATAAAGAATGCATCACCTTGACCAAAAGCATTAGGGTCAGATGGGGCTGCAGTATCAGTATCTGAAGAACGAGTAATAACCCAGTTAGTACTTCCAGAGCCAGTGTTAGTAACTACGTAAATACCATTCTCGTACTGGTTAGTTTGTTGAGAAATAATAAGACGATCATTTACTGAAAGTGTTACATCGTCTATTTCTAAAGCTGCTTGTGTACCGTTGTTGGTAAGTGTAGCTCCAACACCACTAGATCCATTGTCGTAAGTAGCACTTAAAGATGCTGTAGTCTCTACTCTAACTGGAGAGTGGTAGTGCAAACCAGCAGCAGCAATTGTGTCTACGTACTCTTTTGTTGCGAGTTGGCAAGCAGCAGTTGGGTTAGCACTAACACAGACAGACCCGAAGCATACATTGTCTGAAGTGCCTACAGACTGACCAATAGAGATGTTACCACTTGAGTATGCTACACCTGTACCACCCACTAAGTGACTGTCAACTCTAGCTGTTGTATAGTACTGATTTGTACCTTCTGCTAGATCATCTGTGTCATGGTTAGAAAGGGATGAAACAGTACCAGTTACATTACCAGTTACGTTACCTGCTAGGGTACCATACAGGTTTGTAGCACAAACACTTGATACGTTGTGTATACACTCAGAGTTGCCATCCAGAGGTCCACCCAGTTGTGGTGTAGTGTCTTCAACAACCTGAGTAAGGGCATCACCAAGGGTGAATGCTGCAGAAGACCAAATAGTTCCTGTATAAATTCTCAGAGCATTATCTGTTGTATTCCAGTATAATGTACCCGTTAGTAGAGCGTCACCATCATTGTCTACTGTAGGGTCTGATGCCTTATCACCAAGGTATCTATCATCAAAATCGTCATAGGATGTGGCAGCATTGTTAGCTGATGTCAAAGCAGCAGAAGCTGAGTTGCTTGCATTTGTTTCAGATGTTGCTGCATTAGTCTCTGAAGTTGCAGCATTGGTAGCAGAGGTTTCAGCAGCTGTAGCTGACTGCAAAATACCGTCAACGTAAGTCTTAGTTGTGAGGTCAGCAGCATCAGTCGGTGTGTAAGTCGTGGTGATCTTATTGGCACCCATGTCAATGGCACCAGCCATTGTACCACCAGACAAGGCTAGTCTTGTATCACGTTGGGTGTCAGTGTAAGCCTTAGTGCTGGAATCTTGTGCAGCAGTAGGATCACCTAGTCCTGTAATCTTTGATGTTCCCATGGCAATAGCACCAGACATGGTTCCACCAGTCAGGTTCAGCTTAAGTGCATCTTGTGTGTCTACATAACCCTTACGAGTTAGTGTATCATCTGTAGAAGGTGTAGCTGTAGATGTAGCCTTGTTAGCACCTAGTACAACGTCACCAGTCATTGTACCACCAGCTAGTGGGAGCTTACCTGCAATGCTTGTTGTGATTGTTGTGCTAAAATCTGGATCATCACCAATAGCTGCAGCAATCTCGTTAAGGGTATCTAGTGTACCTGGAGCTGAGTCAATTAAGTTTGAAACAGAGGTGTCAACATACAATTTGTTGGCTGCATCACCATCAGCACTCGGAGCTGCAAGAGATGTAATCTTTGCAGAACCCATGTCAATTCCTGCAGAACCGGACATGTTTACATCAGCAAATGTTGATGTACCTACTGAAGTTACATCTCCTGTTACGTTACCCGTAACGTTTCCTGCGACATTACCTGTGAGGTCACCTGTTACATCCCCAGTAACATCACCCGTGATATTACCTGTAACGTCCCCTGTTATGTCCCCAGTAACATTACCCGTAACATTACCAGTTAGGTCACCAGTAACATCACCTGTAACGTTTCCTGTGACTGTACCTGTTACTGGACCTACAAGACTAGTACCTGTGATGGTTGTACCAGTTATAAGACCTGGCGTAGTGCCGCCAATAATAACACCATCAACAGTACCGCCATTGACATCGACTGTAGCAAAAGTACCCTGTCCTGACGTACTAACTGTAGTAAAGCTGCCAGAAGCAGCAGTAGAAGCACCGATAACAGTGCCATCAATATTACCTGCATTAATATCTACCGTAGCTAGTGTTGCTGTACCTGTGGCAGACAAGTTTGGAACGGTTACTGTATCACCAAAGCCTGCAACACCCGTGACACTAAGTGTACCTGCCAGTGTAGTGTTTCCTGTAATCCCTGCAGTACCACCAACAGTAAGGTTGCCACTTGAACCAAGAGTTGTAAACTCACCAGAAGCAGCAGTTGTATTACCAATAACAGTGTTATCTATCGTACCCGCATTGATGTCGGCTGTATCAGCCACAAGGCTATCAATATTAGCAGTGCCAGTGATGTAAGCATTGTTCCACTCACTTCCTACTGCACCTAGATTATATGTTGCATCTGCAGAAGGGATAAGATCTGAAGCAACATCAGCATTTACAGTGACTGTATCAGCAGCATCACTACCAAGAACAGTATTACCATTTACAGTAAGATTCCCAGTAACAGTAGCATTCTCGTGTACTGCCAGAGTGTCTATATAACCTACACCGTCAATATACAGATCTTTAAACTCAGCACTTGAAGAGCCTAGATCAATGTCATCGTCTGTTACAGGGACTAAGGCACCATCCTGAATACGGATTTGTTCAGTTGTGACGCCACCAACCTCAGAGAAGAAACCAACTCTGTTATTAACAGTGTCTACAACGACCTTATTAAGACCGTCAGAATCCGCAATGAGAGGTACGTAACCACCTTGCCCTGTGCTATTATCATGCTTGTGGCCTGTAGAGGCTGCGAAAGCTGCTAGTAATTGGTTGAGTTCATTGTTAATTGGTTCAGCTTTAATAACCTGCCCAGAAACAATATCGGCAACACTCTGTCTTGTATAACCTGCCATTTATAGTCTATCCCCTACTCCGAATGTCACTACAAGCCCTTGGACACTGTGTGACGCATTTGTGTCATTTGTAACATATCTAAAAGATACTGATTTACCTGATCCTGAGACATTAACCCTTTGGACAGGGGATGGGTTACCACTCCAAATAGTAGAAGAGTCATTAAAGACAGCTTCGTTATAGTAAGCGGCAGCACCTTCTGTGGTCAGTGTAAAGTTAGATGGATTAAGAATAGTATTGTCATCATAATCATAGACTACTGACATTACGATTTGATTGTCACCCTCTGACCGTAAATAAGTAGCAACGGTATGAATAATCTTACGTTGCTCTGGGTCTTGCATGTGCAAGAATGGCGTTTGGTAAAGGCTTACGATGTTACCCCCACCAAAGCTATTACCTGATTCTTGTCTGTGTACTTTGCCACTGGAGTCGCCATGTATGACGTACTCTTCTTTGTCGATATACCCACTATCAGCACAAGTAACTTCAATACCGAGCATTTGACTAAACTCAAAGTTAATGCCACCTTGTTGGTTTTGACGTAACCCTCCAAGTAAACCGTTTCCACTCTCTACATTGTAAAACAATCTAAACTGAGATTTACCCCTAATGATAACAGAGGATACAGCATCAAGGTCATTGGTTAAGATGACATCAGAAATAAAAGATTGAATGTTCTTGGTTAATGTTTCCAAGTTAACATCACCAATTTTATCTGTACCTGAGATAGGTCTAATACCATCTTGTGATAAGAAGATCAGGTCACCACCAATCTCAACAACACTATCTGATGCTAGACACCCAAGGTCATCTGTTACGTGCTGAACAGACCAGTCTGAAATATTGTTGCCTACAATTTTTTTAATATTGTTGACCCCAAATACAAACAAAGAGTCACGAAACGGTTTAATTGATACAACAGGAAAGCCTATGTTGATTACACCAGCACCATCTGCAGGTGACCACTTGGCTTCGTCTGTAGGAGCACTGAAGTACAAGTTGTGGGGTTCAGCAGGATCACCTGCAAGCCACATGTGGTTCTTAAATACTGCAGCAAACTTAGGATCTGTGGGAGCATTAGTGTGTGTGATCTGGGTGTAAGTTGTGCCATCATACGTAGCTGCAGGGTTTACACCATCTGTTAAAATAACTTTTGCTGTCCCCCAGTTGAACCTAGTAAATCTTACTTTTGTTACACCTGTCATTGTAGGTGAACCAGAAGTTGTTACGGCCACCCAGGCACTCGTTGCGGTGTCCCAGTGATGAAGGTAGTTACTTCCTGTAGAAGGTTTACGTGCAGCAAGAATACCATCGTTAATGCCCGAAGCTACAGCCACACCAAGAACACTGCCAGAGCTGTCACCTGGAACTACACCGTAGTCGTTAGTATAACCACTCACACGTCTGTAACCACCTGTCGTAGCAGGTTCGTAGTTAAGCAGGGAAATAGCAGAACCAGGTTGTAACTCACCTTGAGATAAAACATCCCTGTTAAGATTTAAACCACCTTGTGAAAATACTTTAAATGATGCTAAGTTATCAGCCATTCCTTGAAGACCTATCAATAACAGTAGACACAAGTGTCAGCTTATCATCAATCAGAATCCTACGCATAGCCTTAATGCCATCTTGAAAACTGCTTTGGTGGATGGATGCACTCTGCTCATTACTTCTGAAACGCATCATGTACATCATAGCACCGTCAATAATAACGTGCTTAAATCTAGCAGGTATAATAGAGACATCATCAAAAAGGTTTAGGTCAGCTGGGTAAGCCCAGTATACGTACTCTACTTCGTATTGTTTATTAGGAATAGGAGTAACACCAAAATTGCTTCCGTATGTTTGATATACAAACTCTGGTGGAGCACTCCCTACAAGGGGGTCAACGTTATCGTCTGTTGGCCTGAAACCAGCTGTGTATTGCTCAAAAGAAAGAGGAGAAAGTTTTCTTGGTTGATTTTCTGCAGATGCTGACTTCTTGAGATAAAAGGTTTCCCAGTCAACAGTACTCATATCAGAGGGGAAAGCGTACTGGCGGGTGCCTACATCAAGGGTCTGCACGTAAGTTGTCTTTAAGAAAGGCCACTCTTGACCATCTTGTAAAATAGAACGAATGCTATTGTTGATAGCATCTTTAGCAAGAGCTTGTACGTTACGAACAGTATCAAAGCCATCACCACTTGAATCAAGAGTAACCTCATTCAAGCGTCTTAGCAGTTCATTCGTAAGAGAGATGTATGTTGTCATCTTTGTATCCTGCTATTAGGTAGGCTGAAGGGCCAGCCCCTTGACGAGACCAGCCCAACAGGTTAGGTAGGTTTAGGCTAGGTTATATCTAGCTGTTACCAAGGCTTCTGGCCTCAGTATTTTTCTACCATAGAGATGCATACCACGAACAATGTCAGCAAAGCTGTCTGGGTCACGGTATGTTTCTGTTTTGTTGATCTGCTCAGCAGTAGCAACTGCAGAGTCATGACCAGCTACGATAGCACCAAAGTTAGTGGACTGTGCTGCTGTGCCTGTTGTATCTGCACCAGTGCCAATAGAAGGCAAGTTGTTAGATACATAGACACGGAAGCCATTCCAGTTGTTGATAACCAGGCCGTTACGAAGGGCACCTGAATCACCGAAGTCAGAATTCAAGAAACGTGAATCTTCGTCCATCAAGATTTCCATCATGATCGGGTCAATTACGACCCATCTGCCATCTTTGTCAACAGACTTTTGGTCAAGCAAACGACCCATACGTGCAATCAACATAGTTGGAGATACGTATGCTGTTGGAAGTGCTGTTGCACCAGGCAAACGAGCAGCAACTGGAATAGAGTCACCAGCTACACCAGCAGTTGTGATATTGCCGAAGTCTGGGCGTGACAGTTTATTAACAGCCAAGAGTTCGTCAGTACCAGCAGTTGTGTCTGCTTTAGTGCCGTTTACAGTGTCATTCACTGTGTCTGCGTTACCATGCAGAGCAGACTGTTTGTAGCCTGACAAGTAACCCAGAACTTCTTGGTCATGCTGGTCAGCCAAGCGGAAAGCCGCACGGTTGGTAGCAAGATCAATAAAATTCACATGTGAATGGGCCTCCTCGATATCGTCCATCTTGAAAGCAAAATAGTTAGCTTTATCAACGACTAAAGAGAAGTCAGCATCTGTAAGATCTTGTGCAGCAATGGTTGTACCACGTGCATAAGCAGATACGCTCACCTCTGGCTCTTTAATAATTTTGACGGTATCGCCTTGGTTTGCAATCTCACCAAAATAATCACTATTGGTGATATCACCTACAACTGTGCTCTTTCTGAACGCCAGCTGAGTTTTCTTAGAATAAATGACACTTGAAAAGTTGCCATTGGGAAGGTTGGTGTACCCTCCTGCGGATGCGAAAGCCATGTGAAATCCTCCATGATGTTGGCTTTTTGAATAAAAGCTAAACACCTTAAAGAGGCTGTTACTTTTCTAGGGTGCAGAAGATACTCAGTTGGCCAACCGAATATCTACTGGGCCTATACTTGAACAGGTGGTTCTTTATAGTTTAGACTTTTTAAAGGGAAAAGTATCAATAGAGGTAGTCCACGAGGGAGGCTCTATACAAGATACGAGTAGTTATAGTTAAGACACGGCCAGTGTCAACTATTTATCTGGCACCGCCAGACATATCGTAGACGAATTTACCTTTTCTCATTGCTTCAGTAATTTCGTCCTGACGATCCTCAAACTCTTTTGTTGACATCTTGGCTACATCAGACTCTTTAATCTGTCCTTGCAACCCTTTTGCATCAATAGAGGTTCGAGTTCCTTTGGTAACAGTAGAAGCAGCAGCCTTCTTAGATTGTCTCTTGGCTGCTGGTGTCATACCATTATCAACTTTGTAAAGATCAATAACACGAATTACAGACGCAGGGTCATCCATGTTCTCATACAGAGCATCTTTAACCCACTTAGGCTGTTCGTCAGCCCAATCGTGGAAGCTCTCTGAGGATCTTAATTCATCGAAGTCATCATGTGTCTTACGGATCTGGTTCTCAGCTTTTATCCGTAGAGCTTCATTATGAGCATCATCTAATTCTGTTAAACGTGACTCAGCTTTACTAAATAGTTCTTTAGCTTTCTTAGCTGCGATTGTTTCTACAATACCTGCTACGTCTGGGTATTCTTTAGCCCAAGCCTCAATGTCTTCATCAGACTTAGGAGGAACAATACTAGCACGTTTTGCTGTACCGGAAAGAGCTTCTAACTTATCGTTGAACTCTTTCTCTTTCTCCTGCATGTGCCTGCGCAAGTCACCATAACGCTTCTTAAAGGATTTCTCCTCAGCACTCAGGTTAGAGTCATCTTCTTGTGCTTCTGATGCCTCTTGGGTTTCTTCTTGTTGGGTATCGTCAGAGGCCTGTACCGAGGTGTCCTCAGTGCTTTCGCCACCGGATTCACTTTCAGTAACTTCTTCACCACGGGCCTCTGCCTCAAGACGAGCAATCTCTGCTTCTTCTTGTTCTAGTCTCTTTTGTTTACGGGAGTAGTTGGAACCCCTCTGTACAAAGCCAGCTGTTTTAGGGGATTCCATTGTTGTCATGTTAGCCATAGTCTTTTCCTTATGTTGGGGCCAGCAGTATTGCTGGGTAGCCTTATTATTTTATGGGTAGTTACTTTTTCTTATTTTTCTTTGGGGCCATTAGGCCACCTTTGTTACTTGCTGCCCAAGTGGAAGGATCACTTGCGTCAAACTCTTTACCACTGGCCTTGTAGTCTGACACTTGCTTATCAATTATCTTTTCCATGTCAGACTCACCTTGAGCCTTACTTCCAGTAAAAGACTTTAGGTCTTTGAATGGATCATCATCATTATTGCTACCCACTGACTGAGACATTACAATCTCTTCATCAGCAGCTTTTTGTTGAGCAGTTTGATTTCTGACTTCTGTAGCCCTAAGGTTATTTTTAATCATTTCAGGTGTATAAGTAATTCTACCTGTCTTAGGATCTCTGTTGTATTTAAATCCCATTCTATCCATAACAGTTTGAGAATTCTTATTACTCTCACCTCTAATGTCATCAAGGAAATCTACAATAGCTGGTTGCTCAGCCATAAATTTTGAAATCATACCATCAATAGACTTAGCCTCTTCATCCATACCCTGAGCACGTGCAATCTCTGCTGCAGCTCTTAGGTTAGATACTTGACCTAAGGCCTGAGCACCTAGACCTATTCCTACTGCTGCAATACCAACGGGACCAGCAAGGGCTGAGAGACCTTGAAGTACACTTCTTTTACCTCTGCCCATTTGACCTTCAATAACACTATTTGCGTAGGCCATTGGATCGGACCAGTCTACATCCAGACCCCAGTCTTTAGAATCTTCACCCTTAACTGGATCAGGGAAGTCTGGCTTATCATCTTTGTTGCTTGCTTGAGCTTGAGACTGAGCTTGTTTAAGGGCAGAAGAGCCTTGTTCATAATAAGGAGGTTGAGTAAACTTCTCCATTGCTGGGTTCTTAAGCTTACCGTCAACAAACTCTACAATCTGTGTACTGCCATCTGCAGAGTTAACAAATGTTTTAAAGGTTGTTACGCTCTCTTGTTTTGCTTGTTGCCCTTGGTTATTAAAGGTAGAACCACCTACTACAGCAAAGGCTGAAGGATCAAAAGTAGAAGATGGGGCAGTTAGACCAGCCTGATTAAACCCTTGCATCATACCGCCTTGATTGGCCTGTACTGGTGCAGGTGTTTGACCCATGTTCTGTTGTACTTGTTGAGGGGATAACGGTTCCCCACCAATTCTACCATTCTGCTCCATACCCTGCAAGCCTGACTTTGCTTTGTTACGAAGATCCTCAAAGAAGTTCACTCCATAGAAACGAAGAACATCAGCAGGTACTACGTACTCACCTTCAGACAGCATAGCAGGGATATCATCTCTGACTTCCTTAGCCATAGAACCAGGCGGGATTTCATTACCAGAAACAGGATCTTTCTTCATGCCATCGTCTTTGATGCCACCTTGCTTCATGAAGGCCATTTCCGTCTGATTGTTCATTACTTTCCCGCCTTGATTAAATTTTAAAGAGTCACTTCTTTCTCTTGCAGCCTGTAGGGCATCTTTTTTATTTTTGTGAACACTTGTGGGTTTGATAACCTCAGCATCTAACATCATTCTAAGGGTATCATCATCGTAAGAGTAACCCTTATGGATTGTAGGTATGTTAATCCACTGGCCCTTATACTTAAAAGTAGTAGATTTTTCAGAGACCATTTCACCTTCAGACGTTTCGTACACATCTCTGCCTACTTGTGTCTTTGAGCCTGTCTTAGTTCCTACTTCAGCCATTTACTTTTTCCCTGAGATACTTAAAGTTATTTAAGCAAGCTGCCTGACCTTGTAACCTATACAGATCATCTGCAGATTGGGCTTGTTCCATCTGTCGGTGAACTTCGTGTAGTCTGGAATTAATCTCTGCAAGAAATGACTCCCAGAGATCTTTATTGTTCACTAAAGGTTTTAGATTATCCATTACTGCGCTGGGCCTTGTCCTGTATTAGCTGAGAAACCAGGCTCACCAGGCGTAGGAGCCGTTCCTGTGCCCATTTGTCCTCCACCGGACCCTTGGGTGTCCTGAACCTGAACCCCTGCTGGAGCGCCCTGTGGGCCTGCCTGAGGAGGTGCTGGGGGTGGTGGGTTCTCTGCTTGGAACTTCTTGAGGATCTCAGCCTGAATTGCTGCATCTGTCATAGAGTTTGCTACCTTGTCAGGATCAAGATCCATAGAGCTTGCAATCTCACGGATAATATAATCCATTTTGGCAAAGGGTGCAAGTGCTGGGTTCTGGACTACACCCAAGAACTGCATCAGTCTCTGGCTACGTACTTCGTTAGCCATCAGGGACTGAGTACCCTCAGCCTTAACCTCAAGGTCACCCTTGATCTCAGGATCAAAGTCAAACTGCATATTGAAGCTAAAGAAGGCTTTACCTAAGGGTGACAGCAGATAGTCATCAATGTTCTTCACTACTGTACGAATAGATCCGTTAGCAGCAGACATGAGCATAGAGATACCAGAGGCTGTACGACCCACACCACTGACGCCTGTCTGACCGTGTGCAAAAGATGGGAAGCCTGTAGACTCATCAGCAAGGACACGAGCCTTGTCAAACATCTGCATGTTCTCGTTAGACACGTTGGGGAACTTGGTTCCAAAGATGCTCTGTCCTGGTGCACCCCCTTGTCTTCTAAAGACTTTTCCTGGGTAGATAGACAAATCTTGACCTGGTACAAGGTTAGTTTCGTCAATCTCAATGATGAGGTTACCGGATAGTGCGGCATTGTCAACCGACATCCTCATAAAGCCATTCATGAGTGTTTGAGTATCGTCCATGTTCTCAGCAATACCAATACCAAAAAGAGAGTATGGGTTCACTTCAAAAGGAACTGCGTAGTAAGGAAGAATAGCAGGTGTGAAGGGGTTCATCACAAGACGTAGTACTTGACCGTTACAAACCCAAATGTTTACTGCGAGTTGTTCTTGATCCTTCAACTCTTTTGGGATGTCAATGTCATGATCTTCGAGAATGGTTGTATCGACATAACCCCAGAACTCAAGAACATTAAATCTTTCTGATTTGCTGTCCTGATCTGCATCTTCCATGACTTGTTCCCACCACTCTTTGGTGTAGGACTCACCCATGTCGATGGCTGTATCAATGGCGTTAGAACGGAAGAAAGGTCTTCTCTTTAGTCCTCTCATCTGAGAACGAGACATCTTGTGACGTTCAATGACATACTCAGCTTCATCCATGTTGTTAGCATCTGGGTCAGGGTAGAAGTTCCAGATAGAAACAGAGGATGTCTGAGGAATGGTCTTAAAGACTGGATCGTAGGTGCCTTCGTCATCCCAGTTTGGATATTCTTTATCAAGGGCAAATGGACCCTTCATGACACCAGTTCCAAACAAAGCACACTCAAAGGCTGTAGTACGTAATTGTTTCTTGGCGTTAGACTCTTCTAGCTGATCATGGATTTTCTTTTCCATTTTCTTAGAGGCTACGAGAGCTGGGTGAAATGTAACCTGAGATGGAGTTGTACCTGGGCCATCCTTAAGGTCATCCATGACTGGTGCAAGCTTAGCCTTCATACCACCCAGACGTTCACTTAGATCAATGACAGTCTCACCTGGTCTAAGCTTTGTGTCTTCAGGGGTAAGTTCTGGACCAGTACCTGCAGCTTCTTTGACCTGAGGGTTGGACTCAAAGTGTACTGACTCAGCTACACCATCAGGAAGTGTAGTTGGGTTAATAGAAATAGGGAATTTGTGAGACCCAAAAAGAACGTCTACAATCTGCCCGTAAGCAGCAAGAACCTTTGTCTTGGTTACCTTAACAAAGATTTTACTCTTCTCAGTAGAGGTAAACTGTACGTCTGGTCCGTAGATACCACGATAGTTCTGGTATCCTTTGATCCATCTTTGCTCATCAGAGTACCTAGCTTTCTCAGCTTTAGAGAACCGTTCCTGAACAAAACCAGTAATTGTACCTACGGTAAGGTCTTCCTCACCCTCTTTAAAATCTTCAGCATAGGACGAAGACTCTTCATCAATGTAAAGCTCTTCTGATTCGTAGATGTCATCTTCTTCCATAGGTTATTCCTTAATATCCAAAAGTAGGATCAGAGGCTTGAAAGCCTGTTCGTTGTGATGCTGGGTCAAAGTCAAAGACGTTACTTCTTGGTCTAGTTTGCACACCGTATCTCAGGGCATC